>OLFT01003392.1_pt1 | contig 11851 bp, 9 predicted proteins | sample 1604921 | NCBI WGS metagenome assembly OLFT01 (sample SAMEA3888897, study PRJEB22519) | human gut metagenome | biome: human gut; feature: human-associated habitat; material: faeces | place: Denmark | collected 2013 | reverse complement strand
TTAGCGCTCTGTCGCGAGGTCCCGTATAATACGTTTTCCTCATTCAGAGTCAAGCCCTTATTTTGCTTTTCTCTGTCGGTTTTCAGCGCTGAACTTCATCGCCGAAACCCTGCTGACCCGGCGGCTTGCTTGCCGTTGTTCCGTGTCAGTGGAGGCGCATTATAGGGAGTAATTCTGAGGTGACAAGGGGAAATGCAAAAAAACTTTTCGTTCGCTCGCTTTTCCATCAAGACGCTGTTTAAACGCCCTGTTTGCGGATCATTTGCGCGATTTCTCGGGCAAATCGGGAGACCTGTTGCCAGTCGGTATAGACCACTTCTTTACGGGTATCCGTTTCGCCCCCGGTCATTTTCATAATCAGGCGGATCATAAACCGATCGTACCAGCGGTAACGCGGGTAACGTAGCGCCCCGGCAAACACCGCGCAGCTCTGCGGCTGCCACGGCGAGTTAAGCAGAAACTTGCGCGTATAGCTGTTGGTCTGCGGCGTGCGCTTCTCGGGTTTGCGCGCAACCAGGTTCACCGAAAAGAATGCCCCCGGCAGCGCCTGCAATGCTGCAAGGTGCTTTTTCACAAAGCGGTCCACCGCCGGATGAAAGTGTCCGTAGCGAATCGACGCGCCAATCACCACGCGATCATAATGATGCCATTCCACGTCATCGGTACGGTTCAGATTCAGGGTGTCCGCATCGATACCCAGCTCTTTAAGCTCAGAGGCGAGAAACGAAGCGATTTCACGTGTCTGCCCGTCGCGGGTGGAAAAGAGAATTAAAGTTTTCACGAGCACTCCTGTTATTCGCGCCAGAAAGTGGGAGTAAAGAGCACCAGTAAGGTGAACACTTCCAGACGACCAAACAGCATATTAGCAATCAGGATCCATTTCGCGACCGGGTTCATGGTGGCAAAGTTGTCCGCGACGACGCCGAGCCCAGGCCCGAGGTTGTTCAATGTCGCCACCACGGAGGCGAAAGCGGAGAAGTCATCCACCCCGGTGGCGATAATAGCCAGCATACTAATGATAAAGACCAGCGCATAGGCGGAGAAGAATCCCCATACCGCTTCCAGAATACGTTCCGGCAGCGCGCGGTTACCTAATTTAATGCTATACACCGCATTCGGGTGAACCAGACGCTTAAGCTCACGGTTGCCCTGCTTGAACAGCAACAGGATACGGATAACCTTTAAGCCACCGCCCGTGGAGCCTGCGCAGCCGCCGATAAATGCGGAGCACAGCAGAAGCACCGGCAGGAACAGCGGCCAGCGCGCAATGCTATCGGTGGTGAATCCCGCGGTGGTCGCCATCGACACCACCTGGAAAAACGCCTGATTCAGCGTCGTCAGCACCGAGCCGTACACGTTATGAAGCCATAGCACCAGCGTACAGACGATGACCAGCGTCAACTGGACGCCAATGAACATTCGAAACTCAGGGTCGCGCCAGTACACCTTCAGGCTGCGTCCGCTCAACAACGAAAAATGCAGACCGTAGTTACAGCCGGAGATCAGCAGGAAGATGGCAATGATGGAGTTGATCATCGGGCTGTTGAAATAGCCGACGCTGGCATCGTGAGTCGAGAAACCGCCGATGGCGATGGTGGCGAAGCTGTGCCCTATCGCATCGAAGGCCGGCATACCGGCAAACCAGAGCGCCAATGCGCAGGCGACCGTCAGTAACACATAGATGAGCCACAATGTTTTTGCCGTCTCGGCGATGCGCGGGCGCATCTTGTTATCTTTCAGCGGGCCGGGCATTTCCGCACGGTAGAGCTGCATCCCCCCGACGCCGAGGATAGGCAGAATCGCCACCGCCAGCACAATGATCCCCATGCCGCCGAACCACTGCAGCATCTGCCGGTAAAAGAGGATAGCGTGCGGGAGCGAGTCCAGCCCCACCAGGGTGGTCGCCCCGGTCGTCGTCAGGCCGGAAAATGACTCGAAAAAGGCATCCGTCACCGTCAGGTTCGGCTGTTCGGCGAAAATGAAGGGCAAGGCCCCTACGCTACCCAGCACGGTCCAGAACAGCACCACGATCAGAAATCCTTCACGGGATTTCAGTTCGCCCTTTTGCTTACGGTTCGGCCACCACAGCATGGAGCCGATCGCCAGAGCGACAAAAAAAGTTTGAGTGAAGGCCCGTCCCGCGCCATCGCGATATATCAGGGCCACTAATCCCGGGACGATCATCGTCCCCGAAAACAAGATGACCAGCAGTCCAACGATTCGGGTTATGGCGCGAAAATGCATCTCTGGCGCTTCCTTTGATAGGCAAAAAAACAGAGGGGATTATTCGTTAATCTTCAGCAATTGCAATGAACCACGACTAAAATCAGCCAGTTTTGCTGAAAAAGCCGCCACTTCAGCCTGGGGAAGCGCCACGCGCAGCCGAACCGACGCCAGATATTCGCTTTCAACGACGTTGCCGGAAAATTGGGCGAGCAGCGCTTCGACGCCGGCCAGTTGCCCATATTCACATTGCAAAGTATATGCCGTTAACGGCGTCTTGCGCAGTGTCGTCAACTGCGCCAGCGCCTGATGAACACCGCCGCCATAGGCTTTCACCAGGCCGCCGGTGCCCAGCAGGATACCACCGTAGTAACGCACGACGACAGCGGTTATCTCGCCGACGCCGCTTCCCATCAGCTGTGCCAGCATCGGTTTACCCGCCGTTCCCGCCGGTTCGCCATCATCAGAAAACCCAAGCTGTTGCGAATCATCAGGCGGTCCGGCGACCCACGCCACGCAGTGGTGACGGGCATCGGGGTGATCCGCTCTGACGGACTCGACAAAGGCTTTCGCCGCCGCCACGCCGTCGGTATGCGCCAACAACGTGATAAAACGGCTCTTTTTGATCTCCTCAACGACGGAAACGGGCGCCGCCGGGATTAACCAGCTCTCCATTAGGCCAGCTTCAGATCGCGCGTCATATTTTCGATACTGTTTTCGTGAACCACCACGTTATCTTCGATACGGATCCCGCCGAATGGCTTCATGGCGTCAATTTTTTGCCAGTTGAAGTGTTTGCTGAACGGGCCTTCACGCCACGGCGCCAGTAACGACTCGATAAAGTAGATGCCGGGTTCAATGGTCAACACCATACGCGGCTCGATAATACGGGTGCAGCGCAGATACGGGTATTTCGCTGGCGCCGCCAGATGCGTACCGGAGTCGTCTTGCATAAAGCCAGCAACATCATGCACCTGCAGACCCAGCGGATGACCAATCCCGTGCGGCATAAATGGCCCGGTCAGATCGTTTTCCACCATCGCCTCTTCGCTCATGTCAGTGACTAACTGGTGTTTACGCAGCAGTTTCGCAATACGCTGGTGGAACTGGATATGGTAATCGACGTAGCGAGTCCCGGCTTTCATGGTGCTAATCAGCGCCAGCTGCTCGTCGTTAACGTCTTTAATCAGATGGGCGAAATCGTTATCGCCGTGTGCCGCCCAGGTGCGCGTCAGATCCGCAGCATAGCCGTTATATTCCGCACCGGCGTCGAGCAGGAAGCTGCGCATTTCCGCCGGAGCGCGGTGGTCCAGTTTGGTGTAGTGCAGGACAGAAGCATGCTCGTTCAGCGCCACGATGTTGCTGTAAGGCACGTCGGTATCGCGGTGACCGGTTGCGGTAAGATAGGCCTGATTGATATCGAATTCGCTCATCCCGGACTGAAAAGCTTCATAGGCCGCACGATGACCATTCACCGCCGACTTCTGCGCTTCACGCATGCAGGCCAGCTCGTAATCGGTTTTGTAAGCCCGGTAGTAATGCAGATAATCGATAACCCCTTTCGGGTTGATCTTATCCGCGGCGATTCCCAGACCCAGCGCGCGCTCCGGAACCGGCCCGATATAACCAATATTTCCGCGAGCGGCAGGCAGATGGCTGCCGATGCCATCGGCCTTCGGCAGCGCGACCACATCGACCTCTTCGGTCCAGAACGAGGTCGGCAGCGGCTCAACGTTATGCCAGTAATCAACCGGCAGATAGAACCACAGCTTCGGTTTATTCACACCGTCCACCAGCAACCAGCAGTTAGGCACCTGAGTCACCGGCACCCAGGCTTTGAACTGCGGATTGACCTTGAACGGGTACGGATGGTCATCAAGGAAGACGTTAACCAGCTCGCCGGAGTGAATCAGCAGAGCATCCATCTGAAAACGGGACAGGACGTCGCGGGTACGTTCTTGTAGGGTAACAATATGATTTTTATAGAGCGCGGCCAGGGATTCCATCTTTTGTCCTTTGCTTTTATGGGATCGTGATACTCCGCATCTTAGCACATCGACCTGCGTGCGGGTGATTTCCACCGGATGTGATCCGACCAGCAATTATTTAAAGAGTAATTTGCAATTCTTTAACATAAATTCCACACTCCGTTTCATCTGGTATGACCAGATCATATTGCTGGATTCAGGAGACTGACATGCTCTACAAAGGCGACACCCTGTACCTTGACTGGCTGGAAGATGGCATCGCCGAACTGGTGTTCGATGCCCCAGGTTCGGTCAACAAGCTTGATACCGCAACCGTAGCCAGCCTCGGTCATGCGCTGGACGTACTGGAAAAACAAAACGATCTCAAAGGCCTGATGCTGCGCTCTGAAAAAGCGGCGTTTATCGTCGGCGCGGATATTACGGAATTCCTCTCACTGTTCCTGGTCCCTGAGGAGCAGTTAAGCCAATGGCTGCATTTTGCTAACAGCGTCTTCAACCGTCTGGAAGATCTTCCGGTCCCCACTGTCTCCGCCGTCAACGGTTACGCGCTGGGCGGCGGTTGTGAATGCGTCCTGGCGACCGATTATCGCCTGGCGACGCCGGATCTGCGCATCGGTCTGCCGGAAACCAAACTCGGCATTATGCCAGGCTTCGGCGGCTCAGTCCGTTTGCCGCGCCTGCTCGGCGCCGACAGCGCGCTGGAGATCATTGCTGCCGGGAAAGATGTCGGTGCCGATCAAGCGCTGAAAATCGGCCTGGTGGATGGCGTAGTTGCTGCCGACAAACTGCGCGACGGCGCGCTGGCGATCCTGCGCCAGGCGATTCAGGGCGACCTGGACTGGAAAGCGAAACGTCAACCGAAGCTGGAGCCGCTGAAGCTCAGCAAAATTGAAGCGACGATGAGTTTCACCATCGCCAAAGGCATGGTCGCGCAAACCGCCGGGAAGCATTATCCGGCGCCGATCACCGCGGTGAAAACCATTGAAGCCGCCGCGCGTCTTGGTCGTGAGGAGGCCCTGGTGCTGGAAAATAAAAGCTTTGTCCCGCTGGCTCATACCAATGAGGCCCGCGCGCTGGTCGGTATCTTCCTCAACGACCAGTACGTCAAAGCGAAAGCGAAAAAACTGACCAAAGATGTCGAAACGCCGAAGCAGGCCGCCGTCTTGGGCGCGGGCATTATGGGCGGCGGCATCGCTTATCAGTCGGCGTGGAAAGGCGTGCCGGTCATCATGAAGGACATCAACGATAAATCGCTGACGCTCGGCATGACCGAAGCGGCGAAGCTACTGAATAAACAGCTGGAACGCGGCAAAATCGACGGTCTGAAGCTGGCCGGAGTAATAAGCACCATTCAGCCGACGCTGGAGTATAGCGGTTTTGATCGCGTGGACGTGGTCGTTGAAGCGGTGGTGGAAAACCCGAAAGTGAAGAAAGCGGTGCTGGCGGAAACGGAAGATAAAATCCGCCCGGATACCGTTCTGGCGTCCAACACCTCAACGATCCCCATCAGCGAGCTGGCCAGCGTTCTGCAGCGCCCGGAAAACTTCTGCGGCATGCACTTCTTTAACCCGGTACATCGCATGCCGCTGGTAGAAGTGATCCGCGGCGAAAAAACCTCGGATAATACCATTGCCAAAGTCGTCGCCTGGGCCAGCAAAATGGGCAAGACGCCAATCGTGGTCAATGATTGTCCCGGTTTCTTCGTCAACCGCGTGCTGTTCCCCTACTTCGCCGGCTTCAGCCAGCTGCTGCGCGACGGGGCGGATTTCCGCAAAGTCGACAAAGTGATGGAGAAACAGTTTGGCTGGCCGATGGGCCCGGCCTATCTGCTGGACGTGGTCGGCATCGACACCGCGCACCATGCTCAGGCGGTCATGGCGGCGGGATTCCCGCAGCGGATGCAGAAAGATTATCGCGACGCCATCGACGCCCTGTTTGACGCCAACCGTTTCGGCCAGAAGAACGGCCTCGGCTTCTGGCGCTATAAAGACGACAGCAAAGGTAAGCCGAAGAAAGAAGAAGATGCTGCCGTCGACAGCCTGCTGGCCGACGTCAGCCAGCCGAAGCGCGATTTCAGCGATGAAAAGATTATCGCCCGCATGATGATCCCGATGGTTAACGAAGTCGTCCGCTGCCTGGAAGAAGGCATTATCGCCAGCCCGGCGGAAGCGGATATGGCGCTGGTATACGGCCTCGGCTTCCCTCCGTTCCACGGCGGCGCCTTCCGCTGGCTGGATACCATCGGCAGCGCGAAGTATCTCGATATGGCGCAGCAGTACCAGCACCTTGGGCCGCTGTATGAAGTCCCTGCCGGTCTGCGTGACAAAGCGCGCCATAACGAAGCGTATTATCCCCAGGTAGAGCCAGCCCGTCCGGTTGGCGCTCTGAAAACGGCTTAAGGAGTCACAATGGAACAGGTTGTCATTGTCGATGCTATTCGCACCCCGATGGGCCGTTCAAAGGGCGGCGCATTTCGCCACGTGCGCGCGGAAGACCTCTCCGCGCACCTGATGCGTAGCCTGCTGTCGCGCAACCCGTCGCTTGAGGCAAGCGCGATAGACGATATCTACTGGGGCTGCGTACAGCAAACCCTCGAGCAGGGTTTTAACATCGCCCGTAACGCGGCGCTGCTGGCGGAGATCCCGCATTCGGTACCGGCAAACACGGTTAACCGTCTGTGCGGTTCTTCCATGCAGGCGCTGCACGATGCCGCACGCATGATCATGACCGGCGATGCCGGCGTTTGCCTGATTGGCGGCGTGGAGCACATGGGCCATGTGCCGATGAGCCACGGCGTCGATTTCCACCCGGGCCTGAGTCGCAACGTGGCGAAGGCGGCAGGGATGATGGGGCTGACCGCTGAAATGCTGGCGCGTCTGCACGGCATTAGCCGGGAAATGCAGGATCAGTTCGCCGCGCGCTCCCACGCCCGCGCCTGGGCTGCGACCCAGTCCGGCGCATTCAAAGCCGAGATTATCCCCACCGGCGGCCACGATGCCGATGGCGTACTGAAGTCCTTTAACTATGACGAAGTGATCCGCCCGGAAACCACCGTCGAGACGCTGTCTACCCTGAGGCCGGCGTTTGACCCGGTGACCGGTACGGTAACGGCGGGTACCTCTTCCGCCCTTTCCGATGGCGCGGCGGCGATGCTGCTGATGAGCGAAAGTCGCGCCCGCGAACTGGGGCTGAAGCCACGCGCCCGCGTCCGTTCGATGGCGGTGGTCGGCTGCGACCCGTCCATTATGGGCTATGGCCCGGTTCCCGCCTCGAAGCTGGCGCTGAAAAAAGCGGGCTTATCCACCAGCGATATCGACGTCTTTGAAATGAATGAGGCCTTTGCAGCGCAGATCCTGCCGTGCATTAAAGATCTGGGCCTGATGGAGCAGATCGATGAGAAGATCAACCTTAACGGCGGGGCGATCGCGCTCGGTCATCCGCTGGGTTGTTCCGGGGCGCGTATTAGCACCACGTTGATCAATCAGATGGAGCGTAAAGATGCCCAGTTCGGCCTCGCCACCATGTGCATTGGCCTGGGACAAGGGATCGCCACCGTGTTTGAGCGGGTGTAAATTTACAAAAGGGTATCTCACAGCCAATGGCGTCAGAACAAGGCGGCAAGCGAGCGAATCCCGATGAGCTTACTGAAGTAAGTGATTCGGGTGAGCGAGCGCAGCCGACGAAATTATGACGTCATTGGCGAAGAGAGACAGTTTAGTTGCCGTTCTTCCCGCCTGTCAGGGGCGGGTTTTTTATTTGCAGATATCAGATAAAAGCAAACGCGTCGCCAAACAGGCGATCTTCGCGCGCGCCGCGTTCATTGCAGAACAGGTCGCGAGCAATCTTGGCCATCTCAAAACGCCCGGCAATATAGATATCGTGATCGGCCAGGGTACCGTAATCCTGCAGCACCGCGGTCAGCACGGTGCCGGAACGCCCACGCCAGCCCTCTTCCGGCTGCTCAACCACCGGCTCAATGCGCAGATTCGGATGTTTGACGCTCAAGGCTTCCAGCTCAGCCAGATCGTACAGATGTTTGGTCTCGCGGCCGCCCCAGTAAATCGCGATATCGCGCTGAGGATTGCGTGACAGCGCGGTCAGCAGAATAGAACGCACATAAGAGAAGCCGGTGCCGCCGGCAATCAAAATCAGCGGGCGGTCTTCATCTTCACGCAGCCAGGCTTCGCCATGCGGGATATCAACCTCAATTTCGCGCTCTTTCAGGATGCGATCCATGACCGCCATCGCGTACAGATTGAGCTCCGAGGCGCCGATATGCAGTTCGATAAATTCCTGTTCCGCCGGCGTGGAGGCCATGGAGAATGGGCGTTTGTCGCGCTCATCCATTACCACCATCAGATACTGGCCAGCGCGGAAAGAGAATGCCGCTTCCGGTACTAATCGAACACGATACACGGTATCGGTAATCGCCTCCACCGAGGTCACTTTACAGCTTAAGGTTGTCATGCGTCCCCTCTGTCGGGTCTATAGAGCAAAACAGCGGCGTTAGCCCCGCTTACTGTTGTTTAAAGATGGCCAGATCATCCCAGATGGCGTCAATGCGCGCCGTGACGGCAGGATCTTTTTTGATTGGGCGACCCCATTCACGCTGGGTTTCGCCAGGCCATTTATTGGTGGCATCCAGCCCCATTTTTGAACCCAGGCCGGAAACCGGCGAGGCAAAATCCAGATAATCAATTGGCGTATTCTCTACCAGTACCGTATCACGAGCCGGGTCCATACGGGTAGTGATCGCCCAAATCACATCGTTCCAGTCGCGGGCGTTGACATCGTCATCGCAGACAATCACGAATTTGGTGTACATAAACTGGCGCAGGAACGACCAGACGCCCATCATCACGCGCTTGGCATGGCCTGCATACTGTTTTTTCATCGTCACCACCGCCAGGCGGTAGGAGCACCCTTCAGGCGGCAGATAGAAATCGACGATTTCCGGAAACTGTTTTTGCAGGATCGGGACGAAGACTTCATTCAGCGCCACGCCCAGCACCGCAGGCTCATCCGGCGGACGGCCGGTATAGGTCGAATGATAAATCGCGTCTTCACGTTGGGTAATATGGGTGACCGTAAACACCGGGAACTGGTCTACTTCATTGTAGTAGCCGGTATGGTCGCCATACGGACCTTCCGGCGCCATCTCCCCGGCCTCGATATAACCTTCCAGCACAATCTCTGCGCTGGCAGGCACTTCAAGATCGTTCGAGACGCATTTCACCACTTCGGTTTTGGTGCCGCGCAGCAGCCCGGCAAAGGCATATTCCGACAAAGTATCCGGCACCGGGGTCACCGCGCCAAGAATGGTCGCTGGGTCGGCGCCGAGCGCCACAGAAACCGGGAAGCGTTCGCCCGGACGCGCCGCGCTCCACTCCTGGAAATCCAGTGCGCCGCCGCGATGAGACAGCCAGCGCATAATCAGTTTGTTTTTGCCAATCAGCTGCTGGCGATAAATCCCCAGGTTCTGCCGCTCTTTGTGCGGCCCGCGGGTCACCGTCAGCCCCCAGGTGATCAGCGGCGCGGCATCGTCCGGCCAGCAGGTCATAATCGGGATTTTCCTCAGGTCGACGTCATCGCCCTGGATGATTTTTTGCTGGCAGGGTGCGCCGCGCAGACGTTTGGTCGGCATATTCAGCACTTGCTTAAACTGCGGCAGCTTATCAAACAGATCGCGGAAACCTTTGGGCGGCTCAGGCTCTTTCAGAAAGGCTAACAGCTTACCCACCTCGCGCAGCGAACTGACGTCCTCCTGACCCATCCCCAGCGCCACGCGCCGCGGCGTGCCGAACAGGTTGCACAGCACCGGCATGGTATAGCCTTTCGGATTCTCAAACAGCAACGCCGGACCGCCAGCGCGCAGGGTGCGGTCGGCAATTTCGGTGATTTCCAGGTGGGGATCGACCGGCAGAGTGATACGTTTTAGTTCGCCCTGTTGTTCCAGGAGTGTCAGAAAGTCGCGAAGATCGTGATATTTCATGAAAGTGTTATTGACCTCTCTACAGGCGGCTAATTATACGGTGTTCAACGGCGAGATGCTGTAATTTTGTTAAATTAGCGTGAAAGAACGCTGAAATTTGGATTTCAATTATAATGGCTTTCGCGATTACACCAGCCATTTGTTATGCTTGCCGTTATTAGAAGTGGAATGAGTCATTATGCAAGCCTGGTACTTACTGTATTGCAAACGTGGGCAGCTACAACGAGCCCAGGAACATCTGGAACGTCAGTCAGTTAACTGCCTGATGCCGACAATTGCGCTGGAAAAAATCATTCGCGGTAAACGCACCATGGTCAGCGAACCGCTGTTTCCGAACTACCTGTTTATTGAGTTCGATCCAGAGGTGATTCATACCACCACCATCAGCGCCACCCGCGGGGTTAACAACTTCGTGCGCTTTGGCGCCCTACCCGCTATCGTCCCCTCGGCGGTCATCCATCAGCTCTCTATCTATAAACCGGAAGGCATCACCGACCCGGAAACGCCGCATGAAGGCGATAGCGTACTGATCACCGACGGCGCGAAGGCTTACAGGCTATCTTTACCGAGCCGGACGGTGAAGCACGCTCTATGTTGCTGTTAAACCTGCTGAATAAGCAAGTCCTGCAGAGCGTAAAAAACACCGATTTCCAGAAAATCTAAGCGCCGATAACGTCGACGCCAAACAGCGCTCTGACGTTTGCGTCCGTTTGCGCCTCAAGCCACTGCGCCTCCTCGCCGCGCCAGGCCGCGACGCTGGCCAGGATATGCGGCAAATACGCGGGCTCGTTACGACGCGAGGCGGGTTTCGGCTTGAGGTCGCGCGGCAGCAGATAGGGCGCATCGGTCTCCAGCAGCAGACGTTCCGCCGGGATCGCCGGCAGTAGCTCTCGCAGCTCGAGCCCGCGCCGCTCATCGCACACCCAACCGGTAATGCCGATAAACAGCCCCAGATCCAGACATTCCTGCACCTCGCTGCGGCTGCCGGTAAAGCAGTGCAGCACCGCGCCCGGGATCTTCCCAAGCCAGGGTTTAAGTAGCGTCAGAAACCGGTCGTGGGCGTCGCGGCAGTGTAAAAACACCGGCATCGACAGCTCGGCGGCCAGCGCCTCCTGCGTCAGATTTCTGGCAATGCGAAGCTCGCGGATCTTTTTCCCGATCTCCATGTTCGTTTCCTCCGTTCAAAGTCGTGCAGCGCTGCGTTCTGGATACAGCATACCACACGCCGCGCAAAAAGGAAAGCGCCGCGGGAGCGGGAGCGCGCAACCGCCAGGTGAGTCAGCCGCGGTGGAACAGGCCGCGCTTGACATAAGGCGCAGTCTGCACGGACAAGAGCTTGTAGCCAGTCGGCTCGAGCGCGCGGCGCAGGGCGTCCTCCGGGATCTCCTCCGCCGTGACGAGCACGGTCTCGCCCTTGCTGTGCGACGAGCTGACCTTCTTCAGCGGGAAGGCCGCGCGCAGCGTGTCGTTCACATGGCTCTCGCACATGCCGCACTGCATGCCGTCGATCTTCAATGTCATCTGTACCATAGAAATTGCCTCCATTTCAGGTTAGTATTCTCTAACCATCGTTTCAAAAAAGCAGGCCGTTTATGACCTGCTTCATTCTGCCGAAAAAGCCTCGCAGAGTTTGCGCCCGCAGGCGCAA
>OLFT01003374.1_pt1 | contig 11892 bp, 7 predicted proteins | sample 1604921 | NCBI WGS metagenome assembly OLFT01 (sample SAMEA3888897, study PRJEB22519) | human gut metagenome | biome: human gut; feature: human-associated habitat; material: faeces | place: Denmark | collected 2013 | reverse complement strand
TTCAGATCAAATCCCAGTTCATCCAATACTTCCTTGATTTCATCATGGGCACAGATATTGATAATATTGTTGCCCAGGGCCCGGCCCATCAAAAACTCCATGGACAAATAGTAGACTGTCTTCACATCCTTTTTCTCATAGGCTTTGTGCGTTGCCATCCAGTCATCAACTACGATATCTTTGACTGCATAAGAAACTGCCTGAAACAACTGCTGTGGAGTTGCCTCTTCAACCGAACGGCGAAACAACAATTTCATGTAGTTCGAAATGTTATTCTTCAATTCCTTTTTCTTTTCCTTTTCCGTTACAAATGCCATAAATTACCTCTCTTTCTGTAACAAACTCTTCGTTACGCTTCCACTTTTGCAACACCCAGTGTAACAGCCTCACCGTTAATTTTCCAATCTGCGGTGTAACCTTCTGCTTTATCCAAAATAACCTCATCGGCCAAAACATCGGCTTTAATCTGAGATTCATTTGCTTTGATAATTTCTTTAATCTTATCATTTCCCTGCTCGTAAACACGGATATGGTCAACCACTTCAAAACCGGCATCTTTACGCATGGTCTGAATTTTACTGATAACCTCACGCACAAATCCTTCCTCGATTAACTCCGGTGTCAGGTTTGTATCTAATACAACGGTAATACCGTGATCTTCCTCACTCACATAGCCATCCATCTGTGCCGTTTCTACCAGCAAATCCTCTGTCGCCAGTACTTCATCCACGCCGCCAACCGTAACAGTCACTTCACCGGAAGCATTCAACGCATCCATCGTAGCATTGCCATCTAATCCGGCAAGCACTTCTTTCAATTCGTTCAAACGGCTTCCAAAACGGCGTCCGAGAGTACGAAGCTGTGGCTTAAACTGATATGTCGTAAATTCTTTTGTATCATCGGTAAATACAACTTCTTTTACATTTAGCTCATCTGCAATGATTTCTTTATAGAAATCGGACAATTCGCCTTCTGCCTTTACATACATTTTTCCAATTGGCTGACGGTTTTTGATATTTGCTGTATTACGGCATGCACGGCCAAGAACAACAATGTCCAAAAGTTGTTTCATCTGTGTCTCAAGTTCTTTGTCAATCCATTCTTCCTTAACTTTCGGGAAGTCACACAAATGAATACTTTCCGGTGCTTTTGAATCCAGATTGCACACGAGATTCTGATAAATGCTCTCGGTCATAAATGGAATCATCGGAGCTGCTGCCTTACTGATTGTTACAAGTGCCGTATACAAAGTCATGTAGGCATTCATTTTATCCTGCTCCATGCCTTTTGCCCAGAAACGATCACGACAGCGGCGTACATACCAGTTACTCATATCTTCCACAAAACTCTGCAGTGCTTTTGCGGTCTCCGGAATTTTGTAGCTGTCAAGGTCCTCATCAACTTCTTTGACCGTCGAATACAGACGGGACAAAAGCCAGCGGTCCATAATTGAAAGTTTATCATATTCTAATGTATGCTCGATTGGATTAAACTGATCAATCTCCGCATACAACACATAAAAAGCATATGTGTTCCACAGTGTACCCATGAATTTACGCTGTCCTTCGGTAACTGCTTTTCCATGGAAACGGTTCGGCAACCATGGTGCACTGTTTACATAGAAATACCAGCGGATTGCGTCTGCTCCATAATTTTCCAGAGCATCAAACGGATCTACGGCATTTCCCTTACTCTTACTCATCTTCTGTCCATTTTCATCCTGCACATGTCCAAGAACGATTACATTTTCATATGGTGCTTTGTTGAAAAGTAAAGTAGATTCTGCCATCAGCGAATGGAACCATCCACGTGTCTGGTCAACCGCCTCGGAGATAAACTGGGCCGGAAACTGTTTCTCAAACACGTCTTTATTTTCAAATGGATAGTGATACTGTGCAAATGGCATCGCACCGGAGTCAAACCAACAGTCGATTACTTCCGGTACACGGTGCATAACTTTTCCACAATCCGGACAGGTAAAGGTTACTTCATCAATGTATGGACGGTGGAGTTCTACCTCAGCGGCTTTTGGATCTCCGGCACGCTCTGCCAGTTCTTTTCTTCCGCCGATACATTCCTGATGTCCACATCCTTCACACTCCCAGATGTTTAATGGAGTTCCCCAATAACGGTTACGGGAAATTGCCCAGTCCTGAATATTCTCTAACCAGTTTCCAAAACGTCCTTTTCCAATTGACTCCGGAATCCAGTTTACAGTGTTATTATTTTTAATCAAATCGTCTTTTACTGCTGTTTCACGGATATACCAGGATTCTCTTGCATAGTAAATCAGCGGTGTATCACAGCGCCAGCAGTGTGGATATTCATGCTCAAACTTCGGTGCATCAAACAACTGTCCTCTGGCATCTAAGTCTTTTAATACCTCAGGGTCCGCTTTCTTTACGAAAATACCTGCAAATGGAGTCTCTTCTGTCAACTCACCTTTTTCATTTACAAACTGCACAAAAGGAAGGTCATAGTTTCTTCCCACATTGGCATCATCTTCACCAAATGCCGGTGCGATATGAACAACACCGGTACCATCGGTCATCGTAACGTAAGTATCACAGGTTACGAAAAATCCTTTTTTGTTCTGCTTATCAGCACACTCTTTCGCGCAGGCAAACAATGGCTCATATTCTTTATGCTCTAATGCGGTTCCCGGGAAACTCTCTAACACTTCATAAGCCGGCTCATCATCTTTTGCCAGTTTACCAAGTACCGTATCCAAAAGATCCTGCGCCATATAATAAGTATAGCCATCTGCTGCTTTTACTTTACAGTAAGTATCATTCGGGTTTACACAAAGAGCCACATTACTTGGCAGGGTCCAAGGTGTTGTCGTCCATGCAAGGAAATAGGCATCCTCACCTGTCACCTTAAAGCGGACAATAGCAGAACGCTCTTTTACAGTTTTGTATCCCTGCGCAACCTCCTGTGCGGACAACGGTGTACCACAGCGAGGGCAGTAAGGCACGATTTTAAATCCTTTATACAAAAGGTCTTTATTCCAGATTTCCTTCAATGCCCACCACTCAGACTCAATATAATTGTCATCATATGTGACATATGGGTCATCCATGTCAGCCCAGAAACCTACGGTATCGGAAAAGTCTTCCCACATACCTTTGTATTTCCAGACAGATTCTTTACACTGATTGATAAATGGTTCCATACCATATTCTTCAATCTGCTCTTTTCCATCCAGACCTAACAGTTTTTCTACTTCCAGCTCAACCGGCAGACCATGCGTGTCCCATCCGGCTTTACGTGGCACACGATAACCTTTCATTGTACGGTAACGCGGAATCATATCTTTGATAACACGGGTCAGCACATGACCAATATGCGGTTTTCCGTTCGCAGTTGGCGGTCCATCGTAAAACATATACGTTGGTGCCCCCTCACGCAGTTTAATACTTTTGCGGAAAATATCTTTGTCTTTCCAAAACTTTTCTACTTCTTTTTCTCTCTCGACAAAATTCATGCCTGTTGATACTTTGTTATACATAGTTACCTCCATAAAAATAAAATAAAAAAGCTCCCATCCAACTAGGATGAGAGCCTAAACTTTCATTATACCACCTGTCTTCTACGTCAGGACTGTGAGTGTTTCACAAACCGAACATATATCCTTTTAACGGGGAATACCGGCGCAGTCTACTGGATAAATACCGTTCGACTTTGCAGCTAAGGAGTGATATTCGCCTATGCTTACTGGTGCCGGATTCTCACTATCGCCGGCTCACTGAAACACTTCCACACAGGGTACTGTCTCCGTCAACGCTTTTCTCTATGAGCATTTTCATGATAGTACGATTATTTGCAATTGTCAAGAGTTTGTTATTTCTTGCCATCCAAATCAAATTCACTGACAATCTGATTTAAATTGTTAGCACTTTCTTCGCTATCCTGCATAAATGTTCCGGTTGCCTCAATCTTCCGAACCATCTCAGAAGTTTTCTCTGCAATGTCTGAAACACCGGTTGCCGACTCATTTACCGTCAGATTAATCTCTTCGATTGAATGAGAAATATCAGTAATCGCATCAACCAACGTAACAATTGAATGATTAATTTTAGTCATGCCATCTTCAAAAGCAGCAGCATCTTCGGAATACTTCTCGCCGACTTCCATAAATCCTTTGTAATCGCCAAGAACCGTATTTTCCAAAAAGTCCATTGCATTCTGTAAACAGTCTACCATACCGCTTACTGCGTTATGTACCTCACCAATAATGCTGTCGATATCACCAACTGCATTCTGGGTCTGTGTAGCCAAAGCACCGATTTCAGTTGCTACAACGGCAAATCCTTTACCGGCCTCTCCTGCTCTTGCTGCTTCAATGGAAGCATTTAAGGCAAGGAGATTTGTCTGAGAAGAAATTTCCATAATATCATGCGTAAGTTCATTAATCTTCTCTACCGCTTCTGCCTGTTTCATCGCAACTTCCGTACGCTGTTTCACTTCTGCATACATTTCATCTGTACGTTTTCCGGCATTCTCCGTCGTTGTCTTTAACTGATTCGCACGCTCCATCACTTCCGTTGACAGTGTGGCACCTCTTCCCGAAAGTGCCTTAATACTTTCGGCATTTTCTTTTACGGTTGCAATCGTCTGATTTACTGTATCCGTTGCACTGGCTGCTTCTTCCATCGCTGCTGCGAGTTCTTCTGTCGTAGCCGAGTTATTATTACAGATATCATTAACCTCTGACATATTCACAGTCAAGTCGGTAACATTATCACCCATTTTAATTCCTGCCTGGTCAATTAACGCTACCATCGCACGAAGTTTACTTCGCATCTGCTGTACGGCACGCGCCATCGCACCGGTCTCGTCCTTCCTACGGACTAATTTCTCACCCTTTTCACTTTTTACAAAATTAAGTTTCGCCGTATCCTCAATAATTCCTGTCAAATCCTTAATTGGACGAATCATCGAACCACTGAAGAAAAATCCTGTAATTGCTGCATATAAAGTTGCTGCAACAATCGCAATAATCATCATATACATCAAGCGGGTGGAATTGCTCTGCACTTCTTTATCTAAAACAGCCATTACCAATTTCATGCCATTCTTCAATGAAACAGCACTTAACATTTTCCTGCTTCCATTATAAGTGTACTCTTTTATTTCGCCCGTCTTTCCGGCCTTCACAAATGAGGCCAGTTCGCCATCCACTTTCTGCAAATCCGTTCCCTGTTTTATATCCTTATGTGACAAAACTTTATTCGATGAATCAACCAAGAAAACATATCCGGAATCAAAACATTTGGCTTTGTCGGCAAGTTGTTTTAACTGATTAAAGTTGATATCCATGCCAACAACTCCAATTGCTTCATTGTCAATCATAATCGGAACAACATAGGAAATCATATATACATTCACATTGGAATTTAAATACGGATCCATCCAAGTTGCCTTTCCATTTTTAACCGGAATATAATACCAGCCCACATGTTCTGCATCGTCTTTGTCAAAACTGCTGAAATCTGTCGGTGTCAATGACTTAAAATCTGCATTCTCACTCTCTTTCGAAGCAAAAATACCGGATGTTGCTTCTGTAAATTCCGGATTATAGCGGATATAATAAGTCATCGCGCCCTTCGTGTTATTCGCACACTGAAGGGCTGTAGTCTCTAACGCCTCCGTACAGGAATCCACGTAGCTGCTGCTGCTTTTAAACTTGTCTACATCCTGAATCTGATTTTTTGTTACATCTGCAAGAGTATTCACCGCAACTTCTACCTGTGAAAGCAGGTTATCGATATCTTTCCCATACCCTTCACTCACCGTCGTCAATTTTTCTTTTGCATCACTGTTGGCAACTGCTCTCGAATTATAATATCCTATAATTCCGCAAATTAAAGCAGCTATAGCCGTTGTCCCTACCAATAGTAACAATATGCGAAATCGCAATGATTTTGATTTCATACGCACGCTCCTCCTATCTCATAAGTAAAATCAATGTTATATTTATTTTACTGCTGATAAGGAAAAAATGCAATTATAACTTTACATATGATAGGGTAAATTTACTGTCGGAAAGTAATAGGCAGACTACACCTGACCTGTTTCGGATTTGATAACTGTCTTTACTATATCCGATTTTTCCTTCTCTTACAATCCCCATATATGATTTTTTAGTGCCGCTATCTTTTTTATCTGTGGATAAGGAATACTGTATACCGGCATATCTGCCAGTTTTCCAAGCCTGTTTCTGTTGCGTCTTTCCGCTGACAGCATCTGCGTTGATGAATATATCACCTCTTCTGTACCTGCAGCCAGTGGCAGTTCTTTTTTCTGGTATCGAACCAGTTCCAGTATATCCCTCTTATTCTGGCGGTATATACGCAGTCTTGCCATCTTATCAGCACCGGTTCTGCTCCAGCCTAATGGTCTTGAACTCATTCTGTCTGAGTAAATGTGGCTCACGTGTCCCTCTGCGCTGCACTGCAGGCTCTTATCCTTAGTTTTCACGGATTCCATAATCCCTGTCCAGTTCCCCAGAATATAATTCTTTGCGGATTCTACTGCCTTTGCTTTTGTTTCACTCTCTGTTACATGCAGAATCTTATCAAATGCTTCTTCCGCTGCCCATTTCCGCTTTCCGTTAATGGCTTTGTAGATTTCGCTTCGGGCATCCTGTGCAGAATCTTTCAGGTGGCTTGTTGCTGATATGATATATTTATGCATGTGAAAACGGTCCAAAACAAAACGTGCTTTGGCGTGCATTCCTGCTCCCGTTCTAATCCAATCCGCTCCGTCTCCGTTTATATATATTTTCTCCAGCACTTCTTCGTCATAGCTCTCTGTAATAAAATCAAACACTTCCTGCCATAGTTCTTTCGTCCCTTCCGTCCCAGCATAATCCCCTCCGAAGTAATGGCAGTTTACCAGTTCATGCTTACTCCCATCGAAATTTGCATCCTCGTAGACGTAAATAAGCTTTGGCATAACGGTATTAACGCGGGGCTTTTTAACGTCACCCTTTTTCTCAAGATACTGCAGCGAAACATGGTCTTCATCTGCATCGATATACAGACGGCCTACTTTGCGTTTCTCCTTCAGCGGCTCCAGTAACGGAAACTCAAGGGTATGAAGCTTATTCATTACGGTTTCCTTGCTTACCTCCTGTTCCCCGATACAGGCATTGATTCCGCCTTTCCGGTAACTGCTTTCCACAGCCTCCTCCAGTATTCTGGCTTCTGCATCCTCTGAAATACGGGCATGCGATTCCAAGCCCATGAGACGGTCTAACAGATAGCAGTATTCCCCGGTTTCTTTATTGTGAAAATACGTCCTGCTGTAACAGATTTCTCCCAGGCTGGTCAGAAGCTTCGTTTCATCCCGGCGTTCGATATACCATCCTTTACGCAAATCCTGCCGTTTACGCAACAATTCATCATAGCTTTGCAGTTCTTCTTCAATCAGGGAAACCCCTAACTTCGTTACCTCTTTAGTCACTCCATAAACCATTTCTGCAAACTTGGTAAGGTCATCTGTATAGTGACTAAAAATTTCTGTTAAATTTTTTACCCCTTGTTCCTGAAAATGTTGTATACTGTTAATCATGAAAGCACCCTCCTTGGATTTATGTCTAGTCAACTTCAATCCTAACACAGGAATCCGGTGCTTTCTATTTTTTTATTTTCCTACAAAAACTTTACCCTAGCTTTACATATTCTTATTTTTATTTTTATTTTTTCTTGTGCTCTCCGGTAATTGAAAAAATGACCCATTCCGCAATGTTGCAGGCATGGTCTCCGATTCGCTCAAAGTACTTTGCAATCATAAGTAAATCCGTCGCACAAGCCCCCTCTTCCGGATTGCTGCGAATAAGAGAAATTACATCCTCTCTTGACTTAATAAATAAATCATCAATGATGTCATCATGCGCAATGACTTCTTTTGCTTTTTCCTCGTCTTTTTCTACGTATGCTTCCACACTCTGCACAACCATACAGGTCGTTTCTGCTGCCATCTTCCGAATATGCTCCATATCTCTTTTATACTTAGCATCAATTAAATGCAGCGTTACTTCCGAAATATCTGCTGCCTGATCACCAATTCTTTCCATGTCTGTAATCATTTTCAGTGCCGATGAAATTACGCGCAGATCCCTTGCCACAGGCTGCTGCTGCAGCAAAAGTTTCAAGCAGAGATTTTCGATAATCCGCTCCTCCTCATTAATTTCATCATCATAATCAATTACTTTTTCCGCCTGTTCTTTGTCACGGTTATTCAGTGCGCTGATTGCCATGCCGATTGCCTGGCCAATCATATGCCCCATCTGAATCATGTCCTGATTTAATTCTGTAAGCTGTCTGTCAAATCGATTTCTCATCATCCAAACCTCCCCGTAATATAATCTTCTGTACGTTTATCCGTTGGCATGGAAAATAATTTTTCCGTTTTGTCCATTTCAACTACTTCTCCAAGAAGGAAAAATACCGTGCGGTCAGATACACGCGTTGCCTGCTGCATATTATGCGTTACCATTACAATTGTGTATTTATCTTTTAATTCCAGTACCAAATCCTCAATTCTTGAAGTGGAAATCGGGTCTAAGGCACTTGTTGGTTCATCCATCAAAATCACTTCCGGCTCTATTGCAAGCGCTCTGGCAATACATAAACGCTGCTGCTGTCCGCCGGATAAACCAAGGGCACTTTTTTTCAAACGGTCTTTGAGTTCGTCCCAAATTGCTGCCTGTTTCAGCGACCGTTCAACTATTTCATCTAATTTTGCCTTGGAGTGAATTCCATGAGTTCGTGGACCATAAGCAATATTATCGTACACGCTCATTGGAAATGGGTTCGGGTTCTGGAACACCATTCCAACCCGCTTGCGAAGATGATTGACATCAATGTCACCGTAAATATCTTCGCCATCTAACTGAAGGGAACCGGAAATCCGACACCCTTCTACCAAATCATTCATCCGGTTTAGCGATTTTAAAAATGTGGATTTACCGCAGCCGGAAGGTCCGATAAAAGCGGTAATCTCATTCGCCGGAATGTTCATACTGACATCTTTCAGTGCATGAAAATCTCCATAATAAAGATTCATGTTTTGTATGCAAAATTTATCTTCCATATTCATTCTCCATTCTAATTGCCATATTTGTTTTTCCCAACTTTTCGGGCGACAAAATTCGACAACATATTGATTGCAATTACAAGTACCAAAAGTACCACTGCCGTTGCATATGATTCATCCGTATGCAGTCCTTCTTTAGACAAATTGTACATATGAACCGATAACGTTCTTGCCGAATCAAAAATGCTGCTTGGCACTTTTGCAATTGTTCCAGCCGTATAAATCAATGCTGCGGTCTCGCCAACAATTCGTCCGGTTGCCAAAATAACACCGGACAAAATGCCCGGAACGGCACTCGGCAAAACTACGTGAAATACGGTTCGCAGTTTTCCGGCACCAAGCCCAAAGCTTCCTTCCCGGTAAGAATCCGGCACTGCCATAAGTGCCTCTTCGGTCGTTCGCATAATAACAGGAAGCACCATAATTGCTAAGGTGAGAGCTCCTGACAAAAGGGAAAATCCCCATTTGCAGTAACCGACGAAAAACAACATACCAAACAAGCCATAAACAATTGATGGAATTCCGGTCAGTGTCTCTGCCGTCACACGAATTATGCTCACCAGCTTGTTTCCTTTCTTCGCATATTCCACCAGATAAATGGCGGCGAAAATGCCAAGCGGAACCGCAACAATCAAGGTTGCCAGTGTCATAAGCACCGTATTAATCAGTGCCGGCATCATCGAAACATTGTCCGATGTATAAGTAAAAGCAAACAGTGACGGTTTCAAATGTGGAATACCATTTGCCAGAATATAAACAATCAGGTATCCTAACACAAATACCGTAATCGCTGCTGACAAAATTGTAATCAGGTAAAGAACCAGAGAGGACTTATGTTTTGCAAGTGCTTTCCATTTCTGCTTTTGTTTTTTCAAACCATTCGCCATCTAGTCCACCTTCTTTCTCTTTAAGAGTGAGAACAATAAATTGATAATCAGGATAAAGACAAACAGGACAACGCCCGTCGCGATTAACGCTTCGCGGTGTAAATCTGCCGCATATCCCATTTCAATTACTATGTTTGCTGTAAGTGTACGAACACCCTTTAACAAACCGGCAGGCATTCTTGCCTGATTTCCGGCAATCATAATAACTGCCATCGTCTCACCAATCGCACGGCCGACACCAAGAATGATTCCTGCTAAAATTCCGGATTTCGCTGCCGGTACAACCGTACGGTAAACACTTCTCTCATGCGTGGCACCAAGTGCCAGTGCTCCTTCGTAATATTTATCCGGCACCGCCTGAATAGCTGCCTCTGATGTCTCAATAATCGTTGGCAGAATCATAATGCCAAGCAAAAGAGATGCCGTTAAAATACTGTTTCCATTTCCGCCAAAGGTGTCGCGCACCATCGGAACCAGAACAACAAGTCCAAAAAATCCGTAGACAACGGATGGGATTCCGGCAAGCAAATCGACGCCACCTTTTAAGATTCGATACCATTTTTTCGGACAATACTTTGCTAAAAACACTGCCGTCAAAATGCCAATCGGAACTCCTACAATAAGAGCTCCGGCGGTCACATATATACTTCCTAATATCATCGGCAAAATCCCAAATTTGTGATTTCCCGGTTTCCACGCCGTTCCCGTCAGGAAATCGAACAAGCCGATTTCCTTAATTGCCGGGATACCATTGGCGAAGAGAAAGATACAAATTAATGCTACAGCGAGAATCGAAACACAAGCGGCAATCAGAAACACTACTTTCATTGCCTTTTCTTTCATGGCTGCCTCCTTTATTTGATGGCACTCCAGTCTGTGATTGTTCCGCGGAACACATCATTTACCTGTGCTTTTGTCATGTTATCTACTTTGTTTTCGTTATTTACGATTACTACGATTCCGTCTTTTGCAATTACTGTCGGTGTAAGTCCTGCACCAGTTTCGCTGTCTTTTAAGTCACGGGATGCCATACCGATGTCACAAGTTCCTTCTGCTGCTGAGTTCATACCCGTTGTAGAATCACTTTCCTGAATTTCAATTTCTGCTCCACTGTTTACTGTCTTGTAACTTTCAGCAAGTTTTTCCATAACCGGCGTAACCGAAGAGGAACCGGCTACTACAATTTTACCTTTGGCACCGTTACTCTTGAAAGCACCGGCATCACTTGCTTTGATGTAACCGTTAGACTCAATTACTTTCTGTCCGTCTTCACTCAGGATGTAGTTGATGAAATCCTGTGTTACTTCACTTTTCTTGTCCTTTGTTGCAATGTTAAACGGACGGGCAATTGCATAACTTCCATTGTTAATGTTGTCAACCGTTGGCTCTGCACCGTCAATCTTAAGTCCTTTCACACTGTCATTTAAGGAACCGAGTGAGCAGTAACCAATTGCATTTTTATCACCGGATACGGTCGTCATTACGATTTCCGTACTGTTTGCGATTGTTGCTTCTTCTGTCGTCTTGTCTACTTTTTCTCCGTTCTCCTCATCTTCAACACCAAAAAGTTCTATGAAAGCGCCTCGTGTACCGGAACCATCTTCACGTGACACAACGGAAATTTCCTGTGCTGCATCTGCTGATGTATTTCCTGCATCATTTGTTGTGCTGCTGTCAGAGCCGCCACAGCCGGTAATCATCCCCACTGTCATAACCCCGCATAAAACCATTCCTAATACTTTTTTTGTCATCTTCATTTTTGTTTTCTCCTTTCAATCTTTTCATCTTTCTTTTTCTTTCTTACAAGACCTAGTTTAGGGGGCGAATGTAAAATCTGAAATCATTTCTATGTAAAAAATGCGTAAAAATTTGCAAAAAAATACACCCCATTGACTGCACG
>OLFT01003370.1_pt1 | contig 11900 bp, 10 predicted proteins | sample 1604921 | NCBI WGS metagenome assembly OLFT01 (sample SAMEA3888897, study PRJEB22519) | human gut metagenome | biome: human gut; feature: human-associated habitat; material: faeces | place: Denmark | collected 2013 | reverse complement strand
TATGTCCACCCTGCCTACCATCTACGGCGAGAAGTGCGTCATCCGCGTGCTGGACAAAAACTCCGACTTTTTGAGCCGGGACGGCATCGGGGTGGAGGGCAGGCAGCTGGAGCAGTATGAGTATCTTATGGGCCGCCCCAGCGGGACCGTCCTCATCGTGGGCCCCACAGGCAGCGGCAAGACCTCTACCATGTACACCATGATCCACCAGCTCAACAGCGAGCAGGTGAACCTGATGACCCTGGAGGACCCGGTGGAGTATAACATCGACGGCATCAATCAGGTGCAGATCAACGAGAAGACGGGCATGACCTTCGCCAGCGGCCTGCGGTCTATCCTGCGCCAGGACCCGGACATCATCGCCGTGGGCGAGATCCGGGACGGGGAGACGGCGGAGATCGCCATGCGGGCGGCCATCACCGGCCACTTAGTTCTGTCTACCGTCCACACCAACGACGCCCTGTCCACCGTGGAACGGCTGAAGGACATCGGCGTGCCCAACTATCTCATCGCCGGGGCCCTGAACGGGGTCATCTCCCAGCGCCTGGTGCGCACCATCTGCCCCGACTGCAAACAGGCCTATGACCCCACAGCCCAGGAACTGGCCGAGCTGGGTCTGCCCGCCGACAGCAAGCAGAAGCTGTTCCGGGGCAAGGGCTGCCCCAACTGCTTTGGCCGGGGCTATCGGGGGCGCACCGCCGTATTCGAGATGCTGGTGCTCAGCCGCCGGATGCGCTCGGCCATCGCCAAGGGCATGGACCGGGAGGACCTGCGGGAGATCCTGCGCCAGGAGGGGGACTATGCCACCCTTCAGGAGAACTGCCGCCGCCTGGTCCAGGACGGCGTGACTACCATAGAGGAGGCGCGGAGACTGGGCAGCTCCGTGGAGTATGATGAGTGAGATCGAGATGAATGTGGAGGAGATCGTCCGCCAGGCCGACCAGCTGGGGGCCTCGGACGTACACCTCATTAAAGGCCTGCCCCCCTATTTCCGGGTGGTGGGCCAGCTGGTCCCCCAGCGGGAGGGCCGGCCCCTGACTGAAGCCGACTGCGACCAGGCCGCCGCCCAGTTGGCGGGCTATCAGCTGGAGCAGCTGAAAGCGGTGGGGGAGGTGGACCTGGCCCGGACCATGGTGGGCCGCCGGGTCCGCGTGAACCTGTTCCGCCAGCAGGGCAGCTTTTCCGCCGCCATCCGTCTGCTGGCCGACGAGATCCCGGCCTTAGAGAAGCTGGACCTGCCCCCAAAAGTGCTGGAACTCACCGATCTGCACCAGGGCTTAGTTTTGGTCACCGGCGAGACGGGCAGCGGCAAGTCCACCACCCTGGCCGCCATGATCGACAAGATCAACCACACCCGGGCCGCCCATGTGCTGACATTGGAGGACCCGGTGGAGTATCAATACACCCCGGACCGGTGCATTTTCAACCAGCGGGAGATCGGGCGGGACACCGCCAGCTTTGCCAGCGCCCTGCGCTCGGCCCTGCGGGAGGACCCGGACATCATCCTGGTGGGGGAGATGCGGGACCGGGAGACCATCGAGACCGCCATGACGGCGGCGGAGACGGGCCATCTGGTCCTGGGCACCCTGCACACCAACTCCGCCGTGGACACCATCGACCGCATCGTGGACGCCTTCCCGGCGGACCGGCAGCAGCAGATCCGGGTGCAGCTGTCCATGACCCTTCAGGCGGTGCTCAGCCAGCAACTGGTGCCCACCACCCTGGGCACCAGCCGCACGGCGGCCTGCGAGCTGCTGGTGGTCACCGCCGCGGTGCGCAACCAGATCCGGGAGGGCAAGACCCCCCAGATCGCCGGGACCATGGCCGTGTCCGCCCAGGAGGGCAGCGTGACCATGGACGCCAGCGTCCTGCGCCTTTATCAGCGGGGCCGCATCAGCGCCCAGATCGCCGCCCAGGCCGCCCGGGACAAAGATTTTGTGAAAAAGCATCTGCCCCAGAGCATGGGGCTTTAAGGGGGTGTTCCCTTGCAGACCTATAAATACAGCGCCATTTCCAAGGACGGGGCCAAGGTCAGCGGCGTGATCGAGGCGTTCGACGAGTTCGCCGCCGTGGCCACCATCAAAGAGACCTGCTCCGTGGTCACGAAAATTCAGGCCGTGGAGCAGCAGGGCCTGCTGACCCGGGACGTGTTCACGCCCAAAATCCGCGAGCGAGACCTGGCTGTGATGTGTTCCCAGTTCGCCATTATCTTAGGGGCGGGCCTGCCCATGGTGCGGGCGGTGGAGCTCATCGCCCGCCAGACGGAGGACCGCCGCCTGAAAGAGCTTTTGAACCAGGTGGCCGGGGACGTGGCCGGGGGTGTGAGCCTGGCCCACAGCTTTGAGACCCGCAGCAGCGTCCTCCCCGTCACCTTTGTGGAGACGGTGCGGGCAGGGGAAACCTCCGGCACGCTGGACAGCTCGTTCCAGCGGCTCCACGACTACTATGACCGGGCGTCTAAATTAAAGGGCAAGGTCCAGGCCGCCATGGCCTATCCCATCTTCACCATGATCGTGGCCGTCATCGTGGTGGCCATCATCATGGTCAAGGCCGTGCCGACCTTTGTCACCAGCTTTTCTGAAATGGGCACGGCCCTGCCATGGCCCACCCAGATCTTGATCGCCACCAGCAACTTCTGTTCCGCCTGGTGGCCGGTGATGGCCGCCGTGCTCATCGGAATTATCCTGGCCTGGAAGCTGTGGGGCCACTCCGACGACGGGCAGATCAAGCAGCACCGCTGGCTGCTCCGCATCCCCGTGATGGGCAAGCTGAGCCTGATGCGCACCGCCAGCCAATTTGCCGGGACCACGGCGGCCCTGCTGGCCGCGGGGCTGCCCGTGCTGAACGCCATGGACATCGTGGCCCGGGTGCTGGACAACCGCGCCATGGGCCGGGACCTGAGTTTGCAGCTGCCCCGCCTGGAGGAGGGCAAGCCCCTGGCCGCCTGCCTGCGGGACTGCCCCGATTTCCCAGACCTGCTGGTGGAGATGACTGGCGTGGGGGAGGAGACCGGCACCTTAGAGCACACCCTGGACGTGGTCAGCGACTACTACGACAACGAGACCCAGCTCCGCGCCCAAAAGGCCGTCAGCCTGCTGGAGCCCGCCATCATCTGCGTCCTGGCCGTCATCGTGGTGGTGATTTTGCTGGCGGTGTATCTGCCCATGTTCTCCATGTATGGTTCGATCATGTGAGCAAGATAAAAGCCTTCCCCTGGGGGAAGGCAAAAAGGACCCCATAACTCAGGTCGTCCGCCGGGTTCGACCCAGCCCGGTTTGATGATAGATATGCTCCCCACGGAGCAAAACAGACAACGAAAAAACATAAGGAGAGTGAACATCATGTTCAAGAAACTTTCTAAGAAGAAAGGCTTCACCCTGATGGAAATGATGATCGTGGTGGCCATTATCGCCATCCTGATTGCCATTATTATTCCTACCTTCAAGGGTGCCCTGGAACGTGCTAATGCTGCTGCCGATGAGGCCAATCTGCGTGCGTACTACGCCGAGGTTATGGCCAATGCCGTTTTGGAGGGTAAGGACCCGGTTGCTCCTAAAGATGGAAATAAGATTACTGTCAGCGGGGTGGAGTACACCCTGCATGGTACGGCTTCTTTCAAAGTGGAAAATGGTCAGCTGATTATCACTTATGATGGCCCCGGCAGCAACGATGCCGTTATTCCTGGTAACTCTACTGGGACCAAAAATGGCAGCAGCTCTGATACGGATGCATCTAAGTAAACTGTATTTAATACTCCCCGCCGTTGGGTCACGGTGAGGAGTTACCCCGGCAATGAACCCCTGTGCCGGGACCCGGGCTGATTTTGCGGTCCGGGTCCCGGAGAGGTAAATTTCCGCATCAAGTACACCGAAAGGGGAGCGAGACAACATGAACGACCTGTTTTCCGTGGCCCCTTTGGTGGTGGTCGAGTGTCTGGCGCTGGCCGCCCTGTTGGGGGCGGTGCTGGCCAGCTTTGTGGGCTGCGCCGTGGCCAGGAGCCTGGCGGGGCAGTCCTTTTTGACGGGCCGCAGCCACTGCGATTCCTGCGGCCATGTCCTGGGACCCTTCGAGCTGGTTCCCATCTTTTCCTGGCTGCGGCAAAAGGGCCGCTGCCGCTGGTGCGGGGCGAAGATCCCCGCCCGCTGCCCCATCACTGAGGGGCTGACCGCCGCCGCCTTTGGGGCCTTTGTGTGGCGGTATGGCGTCTCTTTGCAGACGCTGGAATATCTGATCTTCACGCTGATCTTACTGGCCGTGGCCTTAGTTGACTGGGACACGGGCTTTATCCCCGACGGGCTGCTGCTGGCGGGGATACTGGATTTTGTGCTGCTGACCCTGCTGCGCGGGGAGGGGGCAGCCGCCCTGGGCCGGGGAGTGTTGGCCGGGGCCGCGCTGGCGGTCCCTCTGCTGCTGATCGTGCTTGTGATGGACCGTGTGCTGGGCCGGGAGAGCATGGGCGGCGGCGACATTAAGCTGTTTTTTACGGTGGGACTGTTTGGTTCGCTGCGGACGGACCTTTTGGTGGTGCTGCTGGCCTGTGTGATCGGCATCGGCCTGGCCCTTCTGCCCCAAAAGACCGCCCACGAGGGGGAACCCTCCGGCGCGATCCCCTTCGGCCCCGCCATTTCCGCCGCGGCGGTGCTGTCCCTTCTGTGGGGAGAGCCCTTCGTGGCGGCATATCTGAGCCTGTTTGCTTGAAAGTTTGATATAGGGGAAGGGAAGCTATGAGTACATTATTGGGACTGGACCTGGGCGCCAGCGCCATGAAGCTGGCCGTGGGCGACCAGAGCGGCGTGAGCCAGATCGCCTCTGTCCTGCTGCCCAGCGACCTGATCCGGGACCGGAAGATGGTCTCGGAGGAGGCGGTGGCCCAGGAGGTCAAAAACGCGCTGCGGGAGCAGCACATGAAAAAGCGCCCCTGCGCCGTGGTCATCCCGGCGGAGAGCGCCATCGTCCGCCGGCTGACCGTGCCCTATATGAGCCCGGAACAGCTGCGGGTGAATCTGCCCTATGAGTTCCACGACTTTATCCAGGGGGATAAGGACCAGTATTTCTATGACTACGCCGTGGTCTCGGTGATCCAGGGCCGGAAGGACGACAGCGGCAAAGAGGAGCCGCCCACCCTGGACCTGCTGGCGGCGGCCACCCGGAAGGAGACCATCGCCGCCTATCGCCGGATGCTGCGCCTGGCGGGGATGAAGCTGGTGCGGGCGGTGCCCGAGTGTCTGGCCTATGGCAATCTGCTGCGGGCCAAGCTGGAGCAGAAGCCGGAGGAATACCGGGGGGAGTGCGCCGTGGTGGACCTGGGCCACCAGTCCATCCGCCTGCACATCTATCAGAACGGCGTGTACGACACCACCCGGACCATCGAGCTGGGCGGGCGCTCCCTGGATGCCATCATCGCCGACGCCGCCGGGGTGGACCCCCACCTGGCCACGGGCTATAAGATGTCCAACTATCAGGGGGCCCAGGAGATCCCCGCCTGCCGGGAGCTGTATTCCCGGGTGGCGGTGGAGATCATGCGGGCGGTGAACTTCTATGGCTTCAACACGCCGGACGCCGACCTGAGAGACCTGTATTTAAGCGGCGGTCTGGCCAACGTCACCGCCCTGGGGGAGGAACTGGAGCGGACCCTTCAGCTGACCCTGCACCCCATCGACGAGCTGTGTCCCAGCGGCCTGTCCGGCCCGGAGACCAGCTATTGCGCCGCGGCCATGGGCGTGCTGCTGCAAGGAAACGGGAGGTGACGGAAGGTGAGCGCCAAGAAAAAACAGCCGATGGCCCTGAAACGGGACATCAACCTGGCCCAGACGGACCGGAAGGGGACGCCGCCCAAGACCGCCGCCGCCGTGGCCGTGTGCCTGGCCCTGTTTGTGGGCCTGTTCTGCAAATTCGCCGTGCTGGACCAGCTGGACCGGGTGTGGTCCAGCCAGCGCGCCGCCGACCAGGCCGCCCAGCAGCTGGCCCAGCTGCGCCAGGCCACCGAGAACTATGACCAGGTGCTGGAGGAGTATCAGAGCTATACCATCGCCCGGGACGCCCTGTCCAGCGACGCCGACCCTATGGCCTGTCTGGACCTGGTGGAGCGCTATCTCATCCAGCATTCCACTGTGAAGTCCTTCACCGTGGCCGACGGGCTGATCTCCGCCCAGATCTCCGGCGTGACCCTGCACCAGGTCTCTGACATCTATCAGGACCTGATGGCCAACGACCTGGTCAAGTCCGTCCAGGTGTACACCGCCGAGACGGAGGAGGACAAGACCGACGGCCAGGTGAACGCCGCCCTGACCATCGACCTCACGGGAGACGAGACCGGCGACACCGGCAGCGAGGAGGTGACTGCGCCGTGATGGATCGGGAATTTACCCCCCGGGAGAAGGGGATGCTGCTGGTGCTGGCGGTGCTGCTGCTGGCCCTGGGCTATATGAAGCTGTTCTACGCCCCGGTGCAGCAGGCCGTGGAGGACAACCAGCAGCGCCAGACGGAGCTTCAGGACCAGGCCCTCATCGAGCAGACCCGGGCCCTGAAGATGCAGGTCATGGAGAAGGAGCTGGAGGAGCTGAAGGCCGGAAATGCCGTGCCCGACGCCCAGGTCCCCGACTATGACAACGTGCAGCGGGTGATGATCGAGCTCAACGCCATCCTGGCCCGGGCCCGGGAATACAGCCTGTCCTTTGACGATGTGTCGCTGGACGAGGACAGCGGTCTGGTCCGCCGCCCGGTGGAACTGACCTTTCAGACGGCGGACTACGCCGCCGCCCGGGAGATCATCAACGACCTGTACCACTGCCGCTATCGCTGCTCCATCCAGGACGTGTCCATCTATGCCGACGAGGACGGCACCGATATCACCGCCGCCCCCGGCGCCGTGACCCAGCTCACCGCCGTGTTCCTGGAGCGCAACGACGGCACCGTGAAGGCCGACCAGACGGACGGGAATTCGTAAATCAAATTTAACAGCGCATATGGCAACAGCCCGCCGAAGGTTTCTTATCCCTCCGGTGGGCTGTTCGCTTTATGTTTGATGGTATTTGTATGTTATTTGACAAAATTCCAGATGTCCTCTGTGAGCAGATGGTCCAGGGAGCGGATCTGGCTGGACAGGATGGGGTCGGTCTCCATGTTGGGGCGGAGGTCGCAGTAATAGACGCCGTCCAGGGGGTTCAGCTTAACGGTATAACCCTTGAAGTGGCCGGACAGGAAGGTGGTGTTCACGCCGAAATGAGGTTCACGACCCTTGCGCTGCACGTCGTTGAGAAAGATGGCGAAGTGGGGCGTGTCCGCGTTTGTCAGCTTGTTATAGAGAAATTTGTCGATGAAGATCTTGTCTAGCCTGTCCTTGCTGGAGGTCTTCACCGAGCCGATGGCCCGCAGCTGACCGCCGCTCTCCACGATCAGGTCGTGCTGATAGGACATGCGGAACAGCTCCTGGCCGTCCACCACCACCGGGACGGGCACAACGCCGTCGTGGACCGAGACGCCGATGGTGGTCAGGATGACCCGGATGTAGCGCTCGAACAGGTCGCCGTTTATTTTGCGGGCGGTGTTGCTCTTCCCGGCGGGGAGGGCATCCAGGGCGGCGCCGATGGACTGCTGACAGGTGTAGATAAAGCGGTTGAGCAGCTGCCGCCGGGCCAGGTCGCCGCGAATGTCGCGGACGTGCTGGAGGATGTAAGAGAATTCGCCCTTGGCCTGGACGAAGTCCTCCTGAGAGAGGAACAGGCGGCTGTTCACCGGGCGGGTGACGTTGAAATTTCCGTCCTCCCGATATTGAAAGAAGCGGTAGTGGTTCTCGTTCTGAGAGACGATGACCGCTTGCAGGCCGTGGAAGATAAAGTCGAGATAGGCTTCGCAGAAGTCGGCGTAGTCGCCGGGGCCCTGAAATCTGGTCTTATCCTGGGCCCAGGCCATCAGCTGGTCAAGGTTCATCGGATGGACTCCCTTCGTTTGGCGTTCTCCCGGTCAAAAGCGGTCCACTGGTCGATGGTCCGGGGGATCACGTGGTCGATGCGGTCAATGGCCCAGGAGTTGTACTCCGCGCTCAGGTCGCAGCCCAACCAGACGCGCTGGAGCTGCTCCGCCACCACTGCGGTGGTGCCGGAACCGGAAAAGGGGTCGAGCACGACGTCGCCCACGCTGCTGGCGGCCAGGACCAGCTTCCGCAGCAGCTCCTCCGGCTTTTGGGTGGGGTGCTTGGTCTTCTCGCCCATGCCGTTGCAGGTGGTGGGGATCTCAAAGACGTCCTTTGGCTTGGCCCCCAGGGGGTTGGGTACCCATACGGAGGAGGCCTTTTTCCCGTTGGAATACAGGCTGCTGTCCGCCTGGGGATGGACGGGATATTTTAAGGTGTGTTCCCCATAGGGGACCCGGACGGCGTCGATGTTCAGGCCGAACTGCTTTGTCTTGCGCAGATGGAGGATACTCTCGTGGGAGCGGCCCCAGTCCTTGCCTAAATTGGCCTTGTTGCGGTAGTGCCAGATGAGCCATTTGCACCCGGAAAAATATTTCATGGCCGGGTGCTTCAGGTCGGCCAGAATTTCGCTGAAGCCGCAGATATACAGGCTGCCGGTGGGCTTTAAAATGCGGGCGGCCTGGGCGATCCATTGCATGGACCACTGGATATAGGCCTCCTGGGATTCAAACTTGTCCCAGTCCGCCTTTTTGATGTTATAGGGAGGGTCGGCAAAGATCAGGTCGATGGTGTCATCCTGAATGGTCTTCAGCCACTCCAGACTGTCGCCGGTGAACAGAAGGCCATTCTTCCTGACATAGGAGGGCAGAAAGACCGGGTCCTGCTGAAAGATATGGCGGCGGTATGGCGCGGACTCCCCAAGGGGGCATTCCGTGGGCGGGGTCATGGGAAATTGCAGCTGCTCTGCGATCTGGGTGCTTTTTCTAGGCATAAAACTTCCTCCGAAGCGGGGCGATATTTTATCAAATTATAGCATACATCCGCAAAGCGTTCAACAATTGCCGCGGAAAGTCTCCCCTGTATCAGGACGACCCGTTCCGGCATAGAGTACATCAGCCGGAGACGGCGGAGCTTTTGGGAAGGGAGGGGTAGCATGGGCATCGTGGTGGTGCGCTCGCCCAAGTGTCTGCGGGGGCTGCTGCGCAGGCTGTTTGGGGTGAAGTGACATAGCGGGCGCGGTCCGGGCATATAGTGTCCCAAAGACCGGGCCGCGCTTCCAGCCGGGCCGGAACGTCAGAATCATGCCGGAATGCCGGGATAAGGAGAGGACAACGACCATGGAACTGGAATTTGAACGGGACACCTTGCAGGGCTATGACACGGTGGCGGAGCTGACGCTGTGCCAGGAGGAGACGCTGGAGAGCATCGTCCCTGACGCCTGCCCGGATATTTTGCGCATCGTGGACGTGTGCGGCCAGGCCATGCTCCACAGCAAGCAGATCAAGGCCGGGGCGGTGGAGCTGGGGGGCATGGTCCGGGCGGTGATCTTGTACGAGCCGGACGGGGGCGTGGGGCTGCGGCGGATGGAGGTAGGGCTGCCCTTCCGCTGTCAGGCGGAGGCCCCCGGTCTCACCGAGCAGGGCCGGGTGCTGGCCCGCCCCAGGCTGCGCTGCGCCGAGGCCCGGGCGCTGAACTCCCGAAAGGTGCTGCTGCGGGTGGACCTGGCCGTGGACGTGACGGCCTGTCAGCCCACAGAGCAGCCCCTGTGCCGGGGGGTGCTGGACCCGGAGAAGAGCGCCGTGTGCCAGCGGTGTCAGAGTCAGAGCTGCGGCCTGCTGTCGGCAGTGGAGGAGAAGCCCTTCACCTTCTCTCAGCGGGTACGCCTGCCCGCCGGTCAGGGGGAGCCGCCCCAGGTCATGGCCCTGTGGGCCGAGACGGAGTGCGGCGAGTGCAAGCGGGTGGGGGCTAAGCTCATCTTTAAGGGGGAGGCGGAGCTGCACATGCTTCTCCAGGAGCCGGGGGGCGGGCTCACCGCCGACGTGGAGCGGCTGCCCTTCTCCCAGGTGCTGGAGGTCCCCGAGGGGGACGAGACGGGGGACAGCCGGGTGTGGGTGGAGGTCACCGACGTGAGCTATCAGGCCGAGACCGCCGACCCCAGGGAGCTTCAGGTGGAGCTGGAGCTGCTGGCCCAGGCCCAGCTGCGGTGCAGCCGGACCGTCACCCTGCTCCAGGATCTGTACAGCACCGCCTGGCAGACTCAGCTGGACCACCGGCCTCTGGCCCTCCAGCGCTTCGGCCCGGGCTCGATCCGCCCCCAGGCGGCGCGGGAGCTGCTGGAGACGGGGGAGAGCGTGCGCAGCGTGGCCGACAGCCGCCTGGCCATCGGCCAGGTGAGCCAGAACCGGGAGGGGGAGCAGCTGGTGCTCACGGCGGAGGCGTGGCTGACGGTACTCTATCAGGACGGGGAGGACCGGCTCCAGTGCGTCCACCGCACCGTGCCCGTCACCTGCCGCTTGGACTGCCCGGAGGGCTGCCGCTGTCTGTGTACCGTCCGCCGCCAGGGGGAGGTATACGCCGCCCCCGCCGCCGGAGGGGTGGAGGTTCGGTTCACCCTGGAGTTTGACTGTCTGCCGGTGCAGACCCTGTCCGTCCCCGCCGTGTGCGGCGGCTCGCTGGGGGAGGCCCGTGGGGCGGACGGGGAGAAGCGGCCTTCGGTGGTCCTGCGCTTCGCCGCTCCGGGGGAGGAGGTGTGGGACATCGCCAAGGCCTATGGTGCGACGACAGCCCAGATCCTCCAGGCCAACGAGCTGGAGGAAGAGACGCTGCCCGCCGGGCGGATGCTCCTTATCCCCAACGCCCGGTGAAGCACATATTTCAGGGCTTATCCTCATAGAGTAAAAGTAAATACCGGCTTGACCCGAAAAGGCCGAAGGAGGAATCGCAGTGCAAGAGGGAAAAATCTATGAGGATATCGCCCTGCGGACAGAGGGCGACATCTACATCGGCGTTGTGGGGCCGGTCCGAACGGGAAAATCCACCTTCATTAAGCGCTTTATGGAGACGCTGGTCATCCCCAACATCGAAAACGTCTACCGCCGGGAGCGGGCCAGGGATGAACTGCCCCAGAGCGGCTCTGGCCGGACCATCATGACGGCGGAGCCCAAGTTCGTCCCCGAGGAGGCCGCCAGCGTGACGGTGGAGGGGGGCGCGTCCTTCCGGGTGCGGCTCATCGACTGCGTGGGCTATATGGTCACCGGGGCGGTGGGGCAGATGGAGGGGGAGCTGGAGCGGATGGTGACCACCCCCTGGTTCGACCACGAGATCCCCATGGCCGAGGCGGCGGAGGTGGGCACCCGGAAAGTCATCTCCGAGCACTCCACCATCGGCGTGGTGGTGACCACAGACGGCACCGTCACCGACATCCCCCGGGAGGACTATCAGCAGGCGGAGGAGCGGGCCATTCAGGAGCTGAAGGAGCTGGGCAAGCCCTTTGTGGTGGTGCTAAACTCCGCCCAGCCCGCCTCTGACCGGGCCCAGGCCATCCGGGCGGACATCGCCCAGCGGTATGACGTGACGTGCATCGCCGTGAACTGCCTGGAACTGGGCGGGGAGGAGATCTGCCAGCTGCTGAAGAGCGTGCTGTATGAGTTCCCGCTGAAGGAACTGGACCTGTTCCTGCCCCCATGGGTGGACGCCCTGCCCCAGGAACACCCCATCAAGGCGGCGGTGTTTGCCGCCATCCGGGCGGGGGCGGAACAGCTGCGGCGCATCCGGGACGCGGAGCGGGCGGTGGCCGGGTTCGAGAGCTGCGAGTCGGTGAGCCGGGCCAGTCTCACCGGGGTGGACCTGGGCTCCGGCGTGGCCCAGGGGGAACTGGAACTGCCCCGGGCCCTGTTTTACGACACCCTGTCCCAGCAGTCCGGCTTCCCCGTGGGGGACGACGGGGACCTGATGGCCCTGCTCACCCAGCTGGCCCAGGTGAAGGCGG
>OLFT01003368.1_pt1 | contig 11912 bp, 11 predicted proteins | sample 1604921 | NCBI WGS metagenome assembly OLFT01 (sample SAMEA3888897, study PRJEB22519) | human gut metagenome | biome: human gut; feature: human-associated habitat; material: faeces | place: Denmark | collected 2013 | reverse complement strand
CTCCAGATCGCCGATGATGTTGCGCAGGGTGGTGGCGGTCAGGTTCTCAATGGCGGACATGGGGTTCTCCACGCCATAGGCATACAGCTTGGGGTCGGTGATCTGGAAGTAGATCACGGTGTCGATCTGCATGGTCACGTTGTCCTTGGTGATGACGGGCTGGGGCGGGAAGTCCACTACCTGCTCCTTCAAAGACACGTTCTTGGCCACCCGCTCGAACAGGGGGACCTTGATGTGCAGTCCCACGCCCCACACGGTGCGGAACGCGCCCAGGCGCTCCACCACAAAGGCCCGGGACTGGGGCACCACCTTGATGCAGGAGCCCAGGATGATGAGCACGATCAGGATGACGATCAAACCAAAGGCAGCAGAAATAATGTTGTCCATAGTATCCTCCTTGTCATTTTTCTTCTCTTTTCAACGGTCTGTTTTGAAAATATGCTTATATGGCCTCGACCATGACCTTTACGCCGGAGATCTTCAGCACCCGCACCTCGGTCCCCGTGGGGATGACCACGTCGTGGGCGCTGCGGGCCGACCAGATCTGTCCGGCCACGTTCACCTGGCCGGTGCCGCTGAGGTTGTCGATCTGCTCGGTGACCACGGCGGTCTGGCCGATGACCCGGTCGGCGTTGGTGGCGGCGTGGCTGGTCTTTAAAAAGCGGGCGAACACGGGCCGGGCCAGAGCCAGGGTCACCCCGGACAGGGCCAGGAAGACGACCACCTGAAGCCAGAGCGCCCCGCCCAGCACCGACACGATCAGGGCGCCCAGAGCGCCCACCGCGAACCAGACGAAGGTGAGTCCGATGGTGATGGCCTCCCCCACCAGCAGCACGATCAACGCGATGAGCCAAAACGCGCTAGGAAGCATACGCTCCTCCTTTCCCTTCAAGCCGATAGCTTGGTAAATCGATTATAGCATGCCCCGTTTAAAAAAGCTATGGGGACTTTCTTAACTTTCCTTTAAGAGTGTGTCAAAAAACGCCGCCCCGGCGCTTTACGCGCTCAGGGCGGCGTTCGTTCAGGGTCTCAGCCTCAAGCCGCCTGCTCCTGCTTCCGCTTCATTACGTACAGGAAGGCGATCATGGCCACCACGCCCACGGGCAGGGCCAGCAGGCCGGGCAGACCGGCCTCCACCAGCACGCCGGCCAGGACATAGCACAGGCCGGAGATCACGGCGCAGGACACCGCATAGGGCAGCTGGGTGGACACGTGGTTGACGTGGTCGCACTGGGCCCCGGCGGAGGCCATGATGGTGGTGTCGGAGATGGGGGAGCAGTGGTCGCCGCACACGGCGCCGGCCATGCAGGCGGAGATGCACACGATGGCCAGGGGGTTGTCCATGGAGAACACGTTCTGGACAATGGGGATCAGGATGCCGAAGGTGCCCCAGCTGGTGCCGGTGGCAAAGGCCAGCAGGCAGCCCACGGCGAAGACGATCACGGGCAGCAGCAGCTGCACCCCGGTGGCGGAGGTGCGCACAAAGTCCCGGACAAAATACTTGGCGCCCAGGGAGTCGGTCATGCCCTTCAGGGACCAGGCAAAGGTCAGGATCATGATGGCGGGGACCATGGCCTTAAAGCCGTCGGGGATGCAGCCCATCATCTCCTTAAAGGACATGGAGCGGCGGATGAGATAATAAATGATGGCGAACACCAGGCCGAAGGCGGAACCCAGCATCAGGCCCACGGAGGCGTCGGAGTCGGAGAAGGCGGTGACGAAGTCGGCCCCGGAGAAGAAGCCGCCGGAGTAGATCATGCCGATGACGCAGCAGATGACCAGCACCACAATGGGGAACACCAGGTCCATGACAGAGCCCTTGCTCTCGTCCACCTCGTCGTCCATCATGGCATAGGGGTTGGAGCCGGAGAACAGGTCGCCCTTTTCAATGGCGTTGCGCTCATACCGGGCCATGGAGCCAAAGTCCACCTTCATTACCACAAGGCCGATCATCATCACCAGGGTGAGCAGGGCATAGAAGTTATAGGGGATGGCGCGGATGAACAGGTTCAGGCCCTGGCCGTCCTCGGCAAAGCCGGACACGGCGGCGGCCCAGGAGGAGATGGGGGCGATGATGCACACGGGGGCGGCGGTGGCGTCGATGATATAGGCCAGCTTCACCCGGGAGATGTTGTGCTTGTCGGTGATGGGCCGCATGACGCTGCCCACGGTGAGACAGTTGAAATAGTCGTCGATGAAGATGAGGCAGCCCAGCAGGATAGAGGCCAGCTGCGCCCCCACCCGGGTCTTGATGTTCTTCTGGGCCCAGCGGCCAAAGGCGGCGGAGCCGCCGGCCTTGTTCATCATGCAGACCATGGCGCCCAAAATGACCAGGAAGATCAGGATGCCCACGTTATAGCTGTCGGACAGGGAGGCCACGATGCCATCCTCAAAGACGTGGAGCAGCGTCCCCTCGAACTGGAAGTTGGAATAGAGCAGGCCGCCCATCAGAATGCCGATGAACAGGGAGGAATAGACCTCCTTGGTCAGCAGGGCCAGGGCGATGGCGATCACCGGGGGCAGCAGGGCGAAGGGGGTGTTGTAAAAGTGGCTGGGGGACTGGATATAGCCCTCTCCCCCGCAGGTGGCGCAGACAAACGTGCCGCCGCACACCTCACAGTTTTCGTCCAGGCCATAGCAGCTCATGCAGATGCCCACGGTGCCGCAGTCGGGACACTCGATCATGGTGGTGCCCGGCTCCTCGGTGGGGTCGGCGGCCGCCCAGGCGGCGGTGGTCATGGCCAGCACCATCATCACGACCAGGATGATGCGCATGGGCCAGGCTCTTCTTGCGTTCATTTCAATTTCCTCCCAAACTTTTTTCGGGGCCGCGCCCCCGGAACACACACGGTCAAACAAGCCGGACAAGCGCGAACCGTCGTAAAGCACAAAAAAATATGGACGCCAAAAGCGCCCATCGTCTGAATACCGCCGCCTTTGCTCCCCCTTTCTGCTTGTAACAAGGGGCCTGAAAAACGGCAGGATAGCGCTCCACGTGTTTGTGACAGTCCGCAAGATGTTCTCCCGCGGCCCAGGAAGACGGCCCAGGCAGGTCCGGCTCCCTTCGGCGGTACACCCTCTCTCAAAAAGCCGGCTGCCTGGCCGAATGCTTTTTGATACGCATGAGTACCGCGCCTCTATCCGATTTATTTGATTTGCAAGTATCCTATCATGCCCTTGCACCCTTGTCAAGGCCGTTCCGGCGAAAACCAGAAAAACAGCCGGTTTTTCCGGGCAAATTTCCCAGCCGGGCCGTCCTGAGGAAAGCCGGAGAAAAAACTTTGAAAAAAATCGAAAAAACAGTTGACAGCCGGGCCGGGATTATGGTAGTATATGTTCTGCGCTAAGTCAACTGACTTTCAGCGTCAACCAAATATGGATGCGCGAGTGGTGGAATTGGTAGACTCGCTGGCTTCAGGTGCCAGTGCTCGCAAGGGCGTGCGGGTTCGACTCCCGCCTCGCGCACCAAAAAAAGAAGAACATCTGCTTGGCAGGTGTTCTTCTTTTTTCGTACTATAACAAAGCGGGAACAGGACTTAATCCTGCAATCTTCCGGTCAGACGTTCCTCAGCGGGTCAAAGCAATTCCCGCAGGCAACCAATTACCTGAAACAGATTTTCGCATTTGCAGAATAGCTGTTGTTCCAGTTTTGGAGGTGGCTGTGTCATATCTGGGACCATAATCGTTCGAAAGCCGCCCTGTATCCCAGCGAGGACGCCGTTTAAGCTGTCTTCCAGGACCACACTGCGTTCCGGCGAAACGCCCAGATCCTGTGCGGCGCAGAGAAAAATCTCTGGGTCCGGCTTTCCCCGCCGGACCTGGTCGCCAAATACCAACTGATCAAAAAAAGCGGCCAGCCCCGTCTTAGACAGATACTCTCGGGCGATCTCCTGATTCGTAGCAGTGGCCATGGCAGCGGGGATTTTCTGCTCCTGCAGAAATTCCAAAAGCTCTGGCAGTCCCGGCTTCACTGGCACGCCGTTTTGCCTGATCTCCTGACAAAACAGCTCCTTCTTCCTGTCCATGACCGTCTCATAATCCGCCCGCTCTCCAAATTTCTGTTCAAATATCCGCCGAAATTCCTGGCTGGTCACGCCTCGCACACCGGCCAGGAAGGACTCTGTGATATCCAGGCCGAATTTCCTGCCGACCTGCTCCCAGCAGCGGGCAGACAGTCTCTCTGTGTCGAACATCAGGCCATCCATGTCAAAGATGACCCCTTGCAGCAGCTGACTCATGGTGTTCCCCCCGCCAGATCCAGCTCTCGCACATGGGCCCGCAGGCCCAACACGCTGCCTGGCGCCGCTGACAGTTCGTCAATGCCCATCTCCAGAAACTGTCCAGTCAGGACAGGGTCAGCGCCCAACTCGCCGCAGATCCCGACCCATATCCCCGCCTTGTGTCCCTCCTCCACAACTCTGCGAATCAGGCGCAGGACAGCGGGATGGTGGGGATCGCTGTAGCGGGCCAGACGGGCGTTCTGGCGGTCAGCTGCCAAGGTGTACTGGGTCAAATCGTTGGTGCCAATGCTGAAAAAGTCTACATAAGGCGCCAGCTGGTCGCTCATGATGGCGGCTGCAGGCGTCTCTATCATAATGCCTTGCTCCACCATTCTGCAGGGGATATGCTCGCTGCGCAGCTCCTCGTACACGCTCTGAACGATCTCTCGAATCTCCAGAACCTCATCCAGCGAGGCGATCATAGGATACATGATGGACAGATTTCCGTGGACAGCAGCCCGCAGAAGCGCCCGGAGCTGCGTCCGAAAAACATCCGTGCGGTCCAGGCAGATGCGGATGGCGCGATATCCCAGCGCCGGATTCTCCTCCGCATCCAGGTGAAGATAATCCGCCTTCTTGTCCGCACCGATGTCCATGGTCCTAACAATGACCCTCCGGTCATCCATCAGTTCCAAGGTCTTCCGATAAATCTGATACTGCTCTTCCTCTGTGGGAAGTTCCTCCCGGTTCAGGTAGAGAAATTCGCTGCGGAACAAACCGATACCCTCCGCGTCGTTCTCCAACGCCAGCTCCACCTCATAAAGGCTGCCCACATTGGCATAGATCAGAACGCTCCTGCCATCCTTTGTGATCGCCTTTTTGCCTTTCAGTTCCTGGAGTTGGCAGCGGCGTTGCTGTATCTGCGCTTTTACCTGATTCATGGCAGACAGTATCTCCTGATTCGGATCTACGTAGAGTACGCCGTTGACCCCATCGATCACTGCCAGTTTCCCGTCCCACTCTGGCTGGATATGTGCCTGTACCAAAGCTGGGATATTCAGTGTTCGGGAGAGAATCGCCGTATGGGAGTTGACAGAACCGCCCTTAGTCACAAACCCCAGCAGCTTACTCCTGTCTAACTGGATTGTGGTGCTTGGCGCAAGATCCTCCGCCATAAGGATGGCAGGCTCCGTCAGTTCCAGGTCTCCGGTTCCAGACAATATCCGCACCAGTCTGGAGGCCACGTCGCGAATATCGGCTGCTCGGGCTTTCATGTTGTCATCCATCTCGGAAAACATCTGTGCGATATCTTCGCCCGCCTGGCGGACCGCATATTCCGCCGAACAGCCCTCCGCCAGCCGCTCATTCACTGCGTCCTGAAAATCCTCGTCTTCCAGCAGCATCTGGTGGATCTCCAGAATGGCAGCTTCCTCCTCACCGGTCTCCCGCAGTGCCTTTTCATACAGCTGGCCCAACCGCTCTCCAACCTGCGCAAGCGCGCGCTCCAGACGGGAGCGTTCGAACGCCTCTCCCCGCCCGGTCTCTGAGGCAGACTGTGGCTCCTGATAAACCCTGATCCTTCCAATGGCAATATCAGCTAGGATCGGAATACCGTTGATCTGTACCATACCCGTCAGCTCCTATAAATTCTCCTGGAAAAAACTCTGCATCACTTGGCAATCCTCTGCCTCACGTTCACCCTCCACCGAAACGGTAACGGTCTCTCCCTGAAGCACATTCAAGCCCATCAGTGCGATCAGGCGGCGGGCATCTGCCGATTTTTCACCTTTTTCAATGATGATCTTGCTGTTCAGTCCCTTTGCCAGTTTGACGATCAGGCCGGCGGGGCGGGCATGTATCCCCATATGATCTTGTACAGTATAGGAAAACTGTTTCATATCGTTTCTCCTAACATGAGTTCCGGTCTTCTTTCAACCACCGGACGATTTGTTGTACCAGCATCTGCTGGGCTCGATCTTCTTTTTCCAGCCCACAGACATCCTGCGCCGCAGCAGCCGGGTCGCGCCGCAGCTGCTGCGCGAAATCCGGGGATTCGCTGCCCAGGCGTTCCAGTGCCAGACAAATGGCCTGCACCAGCCGGCTGCAGGGATATCCATTCTGGAGGCAGAGTAATGCGGGACCCACCAGCCGATCCTCCCTGCGGAGTTTTCTGTGCATATCCTTCAGAACACGCTCGGTCCGGTCTTCAGACGGCTGGTCCATTTTATTCAGCATCATGGTCCGCCAGCGGAGGGTTCAAACTTCCATTTCGTCAGCAGAGCGGCCTCGCTCTGGAAAAACGCCTCCTCCACCCACCGGCGGACCTGCGGGTCTGCGTAGCATTGGCTCATGGTCTCGTATCCCCGCTTCGCCCCAAGAAGGGCCGCATATGTATGGAACATGTTGCCTAGATAGAGCTTGCGGTACAACCGGGCATTCACCCCATCCACCAACTCCAGGCCCGGTATCTGTGGAACGGGGCCAGAGAAAGCGCTGCGTTCCGCTTCCAGATATCCGTTGCAGGACACCGTAACGTCGTATGCGCCATCGGGCGTCGGAAAGCCCACCGAGCAGACGATAGTCGGAATGATATGCAGCTTTTGAAGGGGGCCGTCCCCCTCTTCCGGGAGTAAAGCCTGTGTCACCGCTCTGGAAAGAAGCTCCGCCCCGCCTGGCTCATTGCAGCAAAGCAAAACATTCAGCGGATCTGTACGTATCCGGCATGCCTCGGCCAGAACCGCTCCCACCTGAGGAAATGCGCTGGGATAGAGACAGCAGGCGGTCATGTTACAGCCTGTCAGCGCCTGGAGCAGTTCTTCCTGGCTGGTCAACACCTGAAAGTCGCTGACCGGCACATCCTCCCCGCCCCCCAAGCGGTGGATCACATATCCTCCCTTGGCCTGCATCTTCACCAGGGCCTCCCGGTCACGCCGGTAAAAGAGGAGGCGATACCCCGCCGCGCCGAACAACAGACTGACGATACCGCGCCCGATATTTCCTGCGCCGTAGACCACCAGCGTAGGGTCTGTCATCTGCGTCATGGTTATTTCATCTCAACGCACACCCGGTAAGCGCCGGGAACACAGGCCGCTTTCATTGCATCCTCCATGTTTTCAAAGGAATACCGGGATTCAATGACCGGCGTAAAGTCGATCTTCCCCCTGTTGATGGCATCGGCAGCAGTTTGGAAATCCCGGTGGTCGGCGCCAAACGTACCCATGATATCGATCTTACGATAGTGGATCGTATTGACATTCAAATTGATTCGCGGACTGGCCGAGCTTGAAATTTTTTTGAAAATCGCACTCATTTTTTCTTCTGGACAATCATCTTTCCGCTGGTACCTGACAGTTCACACAATCCTCGGGAATAAAGGCGCAAGAAAAAAAGGCCGAGGCTTTCGCCGCGACCTTTGAGAAGAAATGTTGGGAGGGTGTGCCCTCAAAAAGTTAGAAAAACAGCCGTTTTCTTATCGAAAACGGCTGTTTTTATGGTTGCGGGAGCAGGACTCGAACCTGCGACCTCCGGGTTATGATGCCAGATATTTCCAGCTGTAATTTGCGGTAACTTCTTGCAATTGCTTGCGTTGTAAGGGTTTCGCGGCTTTGACTTTTAACAGTCTCAGGCAATCTTACGCGTCTTTTTATAGCTTTGGTCCCCTCGTAGTCCCCTCAGCACGCCTTGTGATACAGAGCCCTCGCCTGCACATGGTTTATATTGATACAGAGTGACCATGCGCAAAAAACTCAGATAAGAATAAAACCATTGCGAATCTGGATACACTCTGATATACTGATATAAATTGATACTATGTTATATCAGAGGAGGGACTATATGGAGGCAGCATTGTTCACCAAAATGCTCTCGGACAAAAAGCTGACGGATCTGAAAAAGCTGGGATATAAATACCCCCAAGCAGACATTCAGGAGTTCATTGGGTTGCTGAAAAGCGGATTTTATAAGTTTTTACCCCTGAAGGATTTTCACGGAAACAGGATCGCCTATTTAGAGAGCACGACCCAGGTCCATCTCTCTGCTGCAAAAATTCTGCTGACGCGGCAGAACAGCGCGCAGCTTTATGGCATCAAGGCCATGGAGGAGGAGATCATCTCCACCTTTACCATTGAAAATATTGATTTCTCCAGAGACAGTGTTCGGAAGATCATGGCCGGCTATGCTCCCAGTGACGAGAGCGAAAACCGTATCTACGGAATGAAGAAGGGCCTGGAGTTCCTCAGTGATCCCACCCATGCGATCACTGAGGAAAACATCTTCAAGCTCTACGAAATTGCTGTGGGTGCTTTTCTGCCAGAGGATAGCAGATTGCTGCCCGGAAACCACTACCGGCACGATGCAGTCTATATCGTCGGCGAAAAGGTGGAGCACACCGGCATCCGTTGGCAGAAGCTGGACGAATACATGGGGGATCTGGTTTCTTTCGTCCACGATGAGACCCCGATAAACGATCTGCTCAAGGCTGCGCTGATCCACTTTTACATCGCCTATCTGCATCCCTATTTTGACGGAAACGGCAGAATGGCCCGGTTGCTGCATTTGTGGTATCTGGTGCAGCAGGGGTATTCCTCGGCGCTGTTCGTGCCGCTCTCCGAATATATCAACAAAAGCCGGAAAGGCTATTATGATGCCTATTCGCTGGTTGAGGATAACGCGCAGATCAGCGGCATCCTGGATGCAACGCCGTTTCTGGTATACTTTATCGAAAATGTATACCACAAGTTGGATGATGCATTGCCTGCGCCAATGACTTCAGGTGTATTTGATGATGCTCTTGCGCAGGGACAAATCACGGAAAAAGAAGCCGCACTATGGCGGTTTGTCCTTTCCGCTTATGGTGACGCTGAGTTTTCCACAAAGAAGCTGGAGAGAGATTTCGGCAATGCCGCTTATGCCACGATCCGCGGTTTTGTCCTGAAATTTGAAAAGCTTGGCCTTCTGCGATCTAAAAAATACGGTAATCGGACCAAGTACAGCGCGGTCGGCTGACTTACCATGACGATGATGACGGTAATGACGATGCTCCCCACAGCGGGGAAAATATCGCCATTATGCATAGTGGAGGGAAGGGTCATGAAAAAGCGCTTTGGGATTTTGTTGTTGCTATCCGTTCTCGTCGTATCCTTATTGACTGTAGTAAATGTATCCGCAAATGAAATCATTTGTTCTGGCTACTGTGGAGGGGATAACACCGCAGAATATGACGATACATCAAAGGCGTACAAAAACCTATCGTGGACTTTGTATGCAAACGGCTTGTTGAGAATTCAAGGTACCGGCATTATGACAGACGAAAGTACCCCTTTGGCAGAAGTGCAGGATAAAATAGAGTCATTAGTAATCGATTTGGGCGTCACAAGTATTAAATCCAATGCCTTCTACAACTGCGATAATCTTGCAACTGTTTCCGTTCCGAACGGAGTTACAGAAATCAGCACCTATGCTTTCTACTCCTGCGACAGTCTGTCTTCTGTGTCACTGCCGTCAAGCATTACGAGTATCGACAACAAAACATATATCCAAACTTCATATAGATAAGGTACAATAAAGGACCTGTTGACAAAAGCAAAAAAACTGCTGAAACCCACAGTGGTTCCAGCAGAATAATAAATTTGGGGATAGCGAAAGATGGCATTTTGCCATCCGCTTAAGATTTAGGGCCATGGCAGCAAGGAGGCATTCTTCCGTAGCTGCAAGAATGCCCCTTTTTCGAATCTTTGAAATGCAGTGTTCCCGTTTCAAGACGGAGAAACTGCCCTCGGCCCAGATTTTACGAAGCCGCATCATGGACAGGTATTCAGGAGTTCCCACGCGCTGATGCCCTCTGAAAAATGCCGGATAGCACTTTGTCAATTTGATGGCAGGGCGTCTGGGGGAGGGAAATCAAATTGAACAAAATGATATTTTTGTTCAATTGAGGGGAGGGTGAGCCAGGGAGGGGGGTGACAGTTGTTTTGACAAAGTGAACGTCTCCCCCGCTTAGGCGCTTTGCCCTCTTTTTACGCTTGCCATACACGCACCGTCAGTATTTCTTGGGAAAATTCGCCTTTCCTAATTGCCAGAGATATTGGTCGATTTCCTTTACGGTATATGATTGCAATACATATAGTTCTGTCTGCGGTTTTGAATCGAATGAGCAGACAACCACTGCCTGTGTAACCATGATCTCTCCCGCAAGCTCATTTCGCAGGCTCCTCTGCCAACGCATGAACGTGCTGTAGCCGATTCCATGCTCCCGGCACCATTGCCGCTTTGGCATACCGCTTCCGTTGTACGCTTTTATGATTTCGATACATCTCTCTTTTTTCAGGGTTTGAAACTCGTCCGGCATTCCTGAGACCTCCTTGAGGCTTTTGGTACCGATGGGGCTTTTGATACCTCGGTCTCAATTATCTCATCTCTACTTTGATCTTGCCAGACGGTGGATTATGAGGCGCTTACTCTGAGGCCGGGTGGCCATCATTGGTTTCAGCGGTGCAAAATGTGTCCCGTGTTTTACAAAAACAGCAGCAGTTCACGCCAAACAGCCCCGGTCCCCTGTGAAAGGGACCGGAGCTGTTTTTTCGTCACTTCATGGAGCGTGCCAGGAACGCGGCGATCTGCGCTCTCGTGCAGGTGGCGGTGGGGTCGAAGCGGCCGCCGCCCACGCCGGTGGTCACGCCGTTCTCCACGGCCCAGGACACCGCGCTCGCGTAATTGTCTTCTGGACTCCAAGCAGCTTCAAGTATTCAGTCTCTTTTCCGGAATAATATTAAATTAGGTGGATGTTACGTCTGGATGAAAAAAGTTTGATTACGCATAAAAATCGACATCATACTGTTTACGTCTTGCAGCTTTCCTTAATCGTTTACATTTGTCCCAAGAATTATACCAAACGACATCTGGCAACAACTCACTAAGTTTTTCCCACCTGCAGTAATCCATATTATCATTTGCAAGAATCTTATGGACAGTAGTGAAAGCAAACCTGACTAATTCATCTGCAAAACAATTGTCTGACCTCAATATAATGGGCAAAACAAATTGCGCATACTTTATTCTAACGCTATACGCTGCGCTAATTCCGCAAAATTTTTGATATAATTGCTCCCATACTGTAGGTGCTACCTGCAGTAAATCGTCATCGTATGGATCCAACACATCAATAACTACTTCAAAAAGAGTAGCATCTTCAATGCGAGTCAACTTGCTCACACTCAATCTCTGATTCTTCGCACACAAACCGCTCCATCGTTTTAGAGAAGCATTAGTGGATTTGTTAACGCTATTCCCCAACTCGAAAAACACATCAATGACCACATCGCCAAATGTTTTATACATTTCAACAGTCAAATCGTACTTGCAATTAATTAAAGCCCCCCTAATAATATCAAGATAGACAGCGGGCTGATTGACGGAGAAGCGATGGCTGCGGATGGAAGCTATATTCCGGCCAACGTATCAAGAGAAAGCTGGATCAATGTAGAAACAGAAGTTGAACAGAGTATGCAAAGCTATCTCGATTCTTTGGATGAAGAGCTTTCCAATCAGCCGGGCTTCAAAAAGCCGCCAACAAAAATTGTAAGGAAGTGCCGTACCACCAGCCAAACAGATCCAGACAGCGGTTATATCAATCACGGCAGCAAACGCGGCATCGGGTATCTGATGGAAGCAACTGTGGACTGCAAACACGGCATT
>OLFT01003367.1_pt1 | contig 11920 bp, 6 predicted proteins | sample 1604921 | NCBI WGS metagenome assembly OLFT01 (sample SAMEA3888897, study PRJEB22519) | human gut metagenome | biome: human gut; feature: human-associated habitat; material: faeces | place: Denmark | collected 2013 | reverse complement strand
TTTCACACCTTTGTAAGTTTAATGAATGTTATCTAAAGAGAAAAAACAGAAAAATCGGGAGGAACGCTGATATGGAGATACGAGCCTTAACCCCTGCCGAACAGAAATACACTTATGCTCAGAGTATGCAGCTTGAAGGACAGACAGGCAGTATCGGTTATCTGCGTGGCGACTTCGGCGCAGGCGGCAAGGAGTTCTATTCCTCTTGGTTTGACCGCAGGCGGGATTTGAAAACAGACGATTTCAAAAATGAGCTTGACGAGATTATCAATTCGCTTCGTGAGGACAAGGGGCTTTTGCACAACCGCTATGATATGAGTGCGTTTGCAAGGCGTTATCCCGAAAGCGCATTTGCAGGAAACTATTGCACCGAGTACGGTTTCCGTGTGAATACGGAAAAACACGCCTTTCTGTTTCGGTGCAATCCCATTAAGGGCGATTACAATTTTTACTGCTGCTGTTTTGTGAGAGAATGGCTTGACAGGCATATCCAAAAAGCCGAACAGGGTATCCGATTTATCGACCCAAATTACAAGGAACTGTTCCGTATCCCTGACGGCGGCAAAATCGTCATCACATCATCGTGGGGCGAGAAAACAGAACGCCCCTGCCGTTTTATTGATGAGAATTATACCGAAATCGGAAATAACATCTTCCATATCTGCGAGTTTGCCGAGCGTATGGAACAAAACGGAGCGACCTATGAGCCGAAGCCCCCAGAGCCGCAGGCGGTAACGAAAGCTCAGAAGCATAAAGATTTAGAACGATAAGGAGGTTTTGAGAATGGCACTCAATCAAAAGGCAATCAAGGTGCTTGGTAAGGTCTTTGAAGCAGGCTTTACCGATGAAAAGTCGATTGCCGCTATGACAATGGACGATATTCTTGCAATACAGGGCGTTACCATAGCCGACATCGGTATTATCAATGAGCTGCAAAAGAGTATCAAGGCAAACAAGGTCATTTCCTTTTTCGGAGGTAACGCAGAATGAGTACAGAGCTTATCAACCGTATTACCGTCAAAAAAGGCGGTGTATATCTGTCCTCACACAGCTCCAATGATACCGAGCCTTTTCACGCTTGGCGGTGTAAGAGCCTTTCTGAAATCTACGCCGCCGAGGGACAGGCAGGACTTGACCGAGAAATCGTCTGTATGCTGTATGAATACGCACAGCTCCGTGGCAGTCATAAAAGCCTTGACCGTTACCGCTATGCGATTGATAGCCCTGCTGCTCACGCCATCTATAAAAAATATACCGACCAAATTGACGACAAATACGAACAGATGGATAAAGCGGATAAGGACAGCGTATGGTACAAGCCGACAGAAAAGGCAAAGGAATACCGAGCCTTTGAGCGTGAAATGCGTCACAAAATGTATTCTGAGATTGCCGAGCGATGCGGCGAGTATGACCGTAAACACAAAAACCGAGATTTGGAACGATAAGGAGGTGTGCGAAGATTGGCTGCGAAGTATCAGCTAATTACAGAGCTGTATCGGCGCACAGGCGTTGCGGTTGCGAAAAGCCCGCAGGTGTGGCAGAGCTTTTTATCCTCTGCTTGCCGCAACTATAAGTGCCGATTTGATGAGCAGCTCCTGATTCACGCTCAACGCCCTGACGCTGTTGCGGTAGCGCAGTTTGAAACTTGGAATAAGCAGTTTAAGCGTTGGGTAAACAAAGACAGCAAAGGCATTGCGGTGTTCGACCCGAAAGGTCGCAGGAACACGCTGAAATACTATTTTGATATATCCGATACGCACGAGGGTTATTACGGCAGCCGCCCTGTTCCGATATGGCAGATGAGTGAGCGATACGAGCAGGCAGTTATTGAACGGCTTTCCGACAGATTTGGCGATGTGGAAAGCACCGACCTTGCTTCGGTGCTGATGGAAACGGCAAAAAACGCAGTTGAGGATAATTTGCAGGATTATATGCCGCAGCTCAAATCCTGTACGCAGGACAGTTTGTTAGAGGAACTTGACGAATATAATATCGAGGTCATTTACCGACAGCTTGCGGTCAACAGCGTAGCATATATGCTGATGAGCCGTTGCGGTGTTGATACCGAAGCGGTATTTGAGCGTGAGGATTTTGCGGAAATCATTAACTTTAATACTCCCGCTACTATCAACGCCCTCGGTATTGCGACAAGCGATATTTCTGAAATGGCACTCAGGGAAATCTCTCAGACTATCCGAGATGTGCAAATTGCGGAGAAAAGTCAAAACCGCACCTTTGCGCCGCAATCTCAAACACGCTATGATGTAGGCAGAGAACAAGCCGAAAGGAGTAATCATAATGAGCGAAATCACATACACCAAACAAGGGGATTATCTTATTCCCGACCTGACATTACCGACAGAGCCAGAAATTCAGCTTGGCAGATACGCTTTGATGCACAGGGATTATCTGGAGCAGCACAAACGAGTAACCTACCTCAATCTGCTGACATCGGGCGAGCTGAACAAACATCTTTACGAGGTGGAACAGACGGCTCTCACGAGGCTGGAGTTTCTGACAAAACAGCTTTGCAAGGAGCAGGGCGTGACGGAGGAACTGAAAGAAAAAGCGCCGATGCAATGGGTCGGGCTGATGAACAATATCCGCAGTCAAGCGGAGGAAACGATACTGAACGAGCTGATTTACAGCTAAATGTCGCTGATGAACAGCAGGTCACAGTTAATCTCCCCACCGTAGAAGAACAGATTGAAATGTTAGCTGAAGCAGAGGACGAAAAATCCTCTGCTTTTGTTATTTCTCAGGAAGATATTGACTCTGTTCTCCAAAGAGGAAGCGGATTTCAGAATGGTAAATACCGTATCTACCGTCAGTTTCAAAAGAATGAGGACGGCAAAAGCAATATTGATTTTCTCAAAAAAGAGTACGGCACAGGCGGCGGCACGCATTATTTCCCAGACGGTACGCAGGGACACACTTGGCACGATGGGAAAGGCATTGCGATTGAAAAGTACGGCTCGTCTGCAAACCCCGACCTTGTTCTTTCTTGGGCAAAGGTCGAAAAACGGCTGCGTGAGCTGATAAAGAATGACCGCTACCTGAATGAAAAGGAAAAAGACCACTACGCCGATTATCTCGAAAGTGAGGAAGCTCCGCAGTACGAAATCGACACGCAAAGGAAAATGGCAAGGCAGCGTTTCATCGACGCAAACCGTGACCTTCCCCCTGCCGATAAGAGAGATACCCTTGCTTTGCGGCTGTCCGATTTTATCCGTGATTTAGACCATTATGAGAAAGACCTGCTTGAAAATGTGGAGCGTACCGACCTTGCAGATGTAACCGCCGAACAAATGGAACATCATTTAGGCGACCCTTCTACTGTTCAGCAGCTCATTGATTTTCTTGCTTTGGTACAGGGAAAGACCGCCGATGTTTACAGCCGCAGCAATGCGTGGCGGTTTTCGCAGGAGCTTATGGAGCTGTATCCTCTCCGCTATGTCTATCACGAGGACGATGTTGTATATATCGGCGCAGACAAATATGAGATTGCGGCGTTTGACGAAAATGCCGTTTCTCTGCGTAATCTTGAATTTCCGTTGTTCGGTAAGGAACTCAGCCGAACTGATTTTGAGGAAAAGCTAAAGGAAAACCCTGCGAACGACCATTTGAAAGTAGTCGTTACCGAAAAGCAGAGCGTTCAAATACCGTCCGAAGAAAAGCCAGACGGCATTGAGTTCTCTATCGGATTTTCGGAACACCCTGCCTTTTATGACAGGCAATTTAATGACCGATATACCGATTTGAGCTTTGCTCTGGGCAACTATCTTCTCGGCGTTCTTGACGAAAAGCAGCATCGAGAGCGTGAAAGCAAGGATAATGTTGGTTGGTATCATAAGACCGATTTTGAGATTACCGCTACTATCGGCGGCGAAGATTTCCATTATGAAGGACGGTTTGATATTGGCGACGGCGAGGGCGACCTTATCTCCCATATCAAAAACTTTTACGAATACTCTCTGTCCCCGAATTGCCCGTTTATTCCCGAATGGAAGAAACAGGGCGAGGATTATTACCGTGAACAAATAGAAAGCCTGCAATGGGGACGAGATGTGTTTGTGCCTTATCTGGAGCAGCATAAAACGCTCACCCCAGAGGACGAAAAGCTCTATGCGGAGATTATGGCAACGGAAAGCGATTGGTTTAGAGTTCCAGAAGATAAGGAAGCCACTCTTGCGGAGCGACTGGTAGATTTTGCGGAAGATGTTTCTCATTATGAGTATATGGACGCCCTTGAAGTAGGAGAAACAAAAGAAGATGCCATTCAGAAAATCAACAATGATTTAAGTAACCCTGAGCTTGTGCAAAGCTATGTGGAACAGCTTACAGAGTGGTTAGAAGAATTAGAAGATGATGAGCAAAAGCAGGTCTGCCGTCAGCTCATAGACGAGATGACACCGTTCTTGTCAATAGAGGAAGTTCCGCATTATACCGTAGAACTGACTTCCGATGCCTTTGCCGACCCGTTTATCATACGGGATAACACCGTACCATACGGAGAGGACGGGCAATATTACGATGTGGACGGCATTTACCAGACCTTTGAAACCGAGGAAGAAGCACAGGAATATGCCGATACCTTGAATAGTGCCGAAAATATCGTCAAGCTGTTCGCTCAGAAAGATGAGGAACGAAGCCAGCAGGAACAGCCCGATATACAGGATAACTCTGACCTCATCGGTAAGGAAATCCTTATTGATAACCGCCGCTATGTCATTGAAAGCATCAGCGAAATAAGCGGCGATGTGTCAATGCGGGATATTACCTTTGCAAATGCTGTGGGCTTCCCCATAAACCGTGTTGAGAAAGTCGGTTATGTCCGCAGTCTGCTCAGTAAAACACAAGAAGAAAAGAAACCCGAAAACGCTGTATTTTCTGCTCCTGTCCCTGTTCCCTCAGAGCCACGGCACAATTACCGCATTACCGAGGACACTTTGGGTGTCGGCGGTGCAAAAGAAAAGTTCCTAAACAATATGGCGGCAATCCGCCTATTGCATGAGCTTCAGATAGAAAACCGCCTTGCCACATCCGAAGAACAGGAAACCCTTTCAAAGTATGTCGGTTGGGGCGGTCTGTCTATGGCGTTTGATGAACACAATACGGCGTGGGCTGATGAGTTCAAAGAGCTGTATGCAAGCCTTTCTCCAGAAGAATACCGTGCTGCAATGGAGTCCACTCTGACAGCGTTTTACACGCCGCCCGTTGTAATCAAGGGTATGTATGAAGCTCTTGAGCGTTTGGGATTTTCCGAGGGCAGTATTTTAGAGCCGTCCTGCGGAACGGGCAACTTTTTTGGTCTGCTCCCCGATACGATGGCAGGCTCGAAGCTCTACGGTGTGGAAATCGACCCCCTTACGGGAAAAATCGCAAAGCAGCTCTATCAGAAAGCGAATATTTCCGTGCAGGGCTTTGAAGAAACAAAGCTCCCAGACGACCACTTCGATGTGGTTATCGGCAATGTGCCGTTTGGAGATTTCAAGGTCAACGACAGCCGATACAACGCCCAGAAGTTCCTCATTCACGACTACTTTTTCGCAAAGGCTCTTGATAAAGTCCGTGCAGGCGGTGTCGTTGCGTTCATTACCTCTAAGGGAACGATGGATAAGGCAAGCCCTGAAATACGCAAATATATTGCCCAGCGAGCCGAGTTGCTCGGAGCTGTCCGACTGCCCGACAACACCTTCCGAGCAAACGCAGGCACAGAGGTTACAAGTGACATTCTCTTTTTGCAGAAGCGTGACCGCATCGCAGACATCGAGCCAGATTGGGTACACCTTGATACCGATGAGAACGGCATTACGATGAACAGCTATTTTGTGCAGCACCCAGAGATGATTTTGGGCGAGATGAAAATGGAAAGCACACGCTTTGGTTTCGACTCCGCCTGCAAAGCCTATCAGGATATACCTCTGTCGGAGCTGCTTCATAACGCCGTCCAGAACATTCAGGGAGAAATCCCAGAGTACGAAAGCGAGCTTGACGAAATCTCTGACGGGCAGGACGCTTCCATTCCCGCCGACCCGAATGTGCGTAACTTCTCGTATGCGCTGGTGGACGGCAAGGTTTATTTCAGAGAAAATGACCGTATGACCCCTGCGGCGGCGTCTGTTACCGCAGAAAACCGCATCAAGGGACTTATCCAAATCCGTGATTGCGTGAGAAAGCTCATAGAGTATCAGACAGAGGATTACCCAGATGATTTGATACGCACCGAGCAGGAAAATCTAAACCGTTTGTATGACAGCTTTACGCAGCAGTACGGACTTATCAACAGCCGAGGAAACTATCTCGCTTTTGCGTCGGACGAGAGCTACTTCCTTTTGTGTTCTCTGGAGGTGCTTGACGATGAGGGCAATTTCAAAAGAAAAGCGGATATGTTCACGAAAAGGACGATAAAGCCCCACCGTGAAATCACTTCCGTTGAAACCGCAAGCGAAGCTCTTGCCCTGTCTATCGGTGAAAAAGCCTGTGTTGACCTGCCCTATATGGAACAGCTCACAGGCAAACCGAAAGAAGAAATCATAAAGGACTTGCAGGGCGTTATCTTCCGTATCCCCGCAGCCGAGCCAGCTCAGTATGTGACTGCCGATGAGTATTTGTCTGGCAATGTAAGGGCAAAACTCATAACTGCCGAAGCCGCAGCAAAGGAAAATCCAGAGTTTGCGGTCAACGCACAGGCATTAAGGCAGGTCATACCGCAAGACCTGTCGGCGGCTGAAATTTCCGTCCGTCTGGGTACGACTTGGATACCGCAGGAGGATATTCAGAGATTTGTAATGGAGCTTTTAACGCCGTCAAGCTATGCGGCAAGCCGCATTAAGGTACGGTATACGCCGATTAACGGCGATTGGTTTATTGAGAATAAGAGTTCCGATTACGGAAATGTAAAGGCGGACAGCACCTACGGTACAAAGAGGGCTTCCGCCTATCGTATTATTGAGGATACTCTAAATCTCCGTGATACCCGTATTTTTGATTATGTGTATGACGAGAACGGAAACAAAAAAGCCGTATTCAACGCAAAGGAAACCACGGCGGCACAGGCAAAACAGGAAGCAATCAAACAGGCGTTTCAGGATTGGATATGGAAAGACCCAGAACGGAGAAACCGCCTTGTCAGGTATTACAATGACACTTTTAATTCTGTCCGTCCCCGTGAGTACGATGGAAGTCATATTACTTTCGGCGGCATCAGCCCAGAAATCACCCTAAGACCGCACCAAGTAAACGCTATCGCTCATATTCTCTATGGCGGCAATACGCTCCTTGCCCACAAGGTAGGTGCGGGAAAAACCTTTGAAATGGTAGCCGCCGCACAGGAAAGCAAGCGGCTCGGACTTTGCAATAAAGCGATGTTCGTTGTTCCAAATCATCTTGTCGGTCAATGGGCTTCTGAGTATCTGCGTCTGTATCCGAGTGCTAATATCCTTGTGACACGAAAGCAGGATTTTGAAACGGGAAACCGCAAAAAGTTCTGTTCCCGCATTGCCACAGGCGATTATGATGCGGTCATTATCGGGCATAGTCAGTTTGAAAAAATCCCGATGAGCATTGAACGGCAACGGGAACAGCTCGAACAGCAGCTCGATGATATTGAGCGTGGTATTGATGATGTGCAGGCAAGCAAAGGAGAACAGTTCACGGTCAAGCAGCTTATGAAAACCCGAAAAGGGATAAAAGCAAAGCTCGACAAGCTCAACGATACCAAGCGCAAGGACACGGTAATCGACTTTGAACAGCTCGGCATTGACAGGCTCTTTATTGATGAGAGCCATTTTTACAAGAACTTGTATCTCTACACGAAAATGCGGAATGTCGGCGGCATTGCCCAAACCGAAGCACAGAAAAGTTCCGACCTCTTTATGAAGTGCCGCTATCTGGACGAAATCACAGGCAACCGTGGCACGATTTTCGCAACGGGTACGCCTATCAGCAACTCCATGGTTGAAATGTATTCTGTTCAGCGGTACTTGCAGTATGACACCCTTGCAGGGAACGGATTGCAGCATTTTGACAGTTGGGCTTCCACTTTTGGCGAAACGGTCACGGCTCTGGAATTAGCCCCAGAGGGTACAAATTACCGAGCCAAGACACGGTTTGCGAAGTTCTATAACCTGCCAGAGCTTATGCAGATGTTCCGTGAGATTGCGGATATTCAGACCGCCGATATGTTAAAGCTCCCCGTGCCAGAAGTCAGATACCACAATATCAAGACGAAGCCGAGTGAGATACAGAAAGAAATGGTGGCGGGGCTTGCCAAGAGAGCAGAGAAAGTCCGTGCAAGGCTTGTCAAGCCGAATATCGACAATATGCTCAAAATCACGAATGACGGACGGAAACTGGCACTCGACCAGAGGATGATTGACCCGATGCTGCCCGATGACCCAGACAGTAAGGTGAATACCTGCGTGGACAATGTGTACCGTATCTGGGAGGAACACGCCGACACAAAGGCGGCACAGCTTGTATTCTGCGACCTTTCCACCCCGAAAAATGACGGTACTTTCAATGTCTATGACGATATGCGGGAAAAGCTCATCCGCCGTGGCATCCCTGCGGAGCAGGTGCGTTTTATCCATGAAGCGACTACCGATGCACAGAAAAAAGAGCTGTTTGCAAGGGTCAGAAGCGGCGAGGTGCGTATATTGTTCGGCTCTACCCCGAAGATGGGGGCAGGTACGAATGTGCAGGACAGGCTCATTGCCATCCACAATTTAGACTGCCCGTGGCGACCCTCTGACCTTGAGCAGCGGCAGGGGCGTATCGAAAGGCAGGGGAATATGTTCCCAGAGGTGCAGGTTTACCGCTATGTGACGGAGCAGACCTTTGACGCATACCTCTATCAGCTCGTGGAATCCAAGCAGAAATTTATCAGCCAGATAATGACGAGCAAAAGCCCTGTGCGTTCCGCAGAGGATGTGGACGAGGTTGCTTTGTCCTTTGCGGAGGTCAAGATGCTTGCCACAGGCGATGAGCGTTTCAAGGAAAAAATGGATTTGGATATGCAGGTGGCGAAGCTGAAAGTCTTAAAGCAAAGCTACCTTTCCGAGCATTACGACCTTGAGGACAGGATATTAAAAGACTATCCGCAGGAAATCAAAGATTATGAGGAACGTATCGTAGGATACGGAAACGATGCGGCGATTGCCGAACAGCACAAGCCGCAGGGGGAGGATAAATTCTGCCCCATGACCTTAAAAGGTGTGACCTACACCAAAAAGGCGGACGCAGGCGAAATGCTCCTTGCCATCTGCAAAGAATATCCGATGTCCGCCCCTGCTGAAATTGGCAGCTATCGGGGCTTTAAAATCGAGGTCTTTTATGATACCGTGAACGCCCATTACTGTTTAAATCTCTGTGGGGCAAGAAAATATAAGGTGGATTTAGGCATGGATGCTCTGGGAAATCTGACCCGAATAGAAAATGAGCTTGCCAAGCTCCCTGCCCGACTGGAAGCCGCAAAGACGAAAAAGGCGGAAACCATCGCACAGCTTGAAACAGCAAAGGTGGAGGTGGAGAAGCCATTTGCGTTTGAGGAGGAACTGAAAGAAAAAACGGAACGGCTGAATGCCCTCAACATTGAGTTAAATCTGAATGAAAAAGATACCCCTGTGATTGACGATGAGCCAGAGCAGGATGAGGAAACGCCCGAAAAGAAAAATACAGACCGTGAGAGATAATCGGATTTGCACATTTGTATTGCGTAATTTGGGGAAGTATAATGAGTGAAGATTATAAATGTTGGAGGTAAAAGATGTGTTTGAGAATTTCAGATTTGAAACCTTTGTCGATGTCCACAGCAACATCTTTGAGGAATATCTAAGCTCTGTCATTGCGAAACTGCCGAAAGAAAATCCAGAATACCGAGCTGTCAGCGATAAGATTGAGAGCCTTTATGAACAATATCCGAAAGTCATGGCTGTTCTGGATACAGAAAATGCAAGTGATTTATCCGAGCAGGAGTGCAAGGCTCTGATAGAGATTCTGGAGCTTCGGAACAGGCTTTCCGATATGCAGCAGGAAGCAATCTATTTCAGAGGATGCTATGACAGCGTAGGGTATCTGAAAAAAGCAGGGATTTTATAATGGACTAACCGAGAAAAAGCGGCGTTGGCGTGAGTGCTGATGCCGTTTTTACATATGGGTATTAGTTATGGAGTTTTCTGTAGGAAACTGCTATAATTATAAAAACGAGAGGAGGTAAAATATGGTCAATAATGTGTTTGTTCAGTGTAATGCTTGTAAAATGAAGATAAATCTTCGTGCTCAAATTGGATTTTTTGACATTCCTTTTCATGTCCGTTGCCCCAAATGTCATTCTACTATATATGGAAAAGTTTTTGTAGAAGATAATAATATCAATGTTGAAAATGCTGATATTGTACAATGTGATGATGAGGAATTTTACTCAGTTGAATTATCAGCCGAATTCCCTACCAGAAAAGCAACCCACAAAAAAATATATGAAGTTGAGCTTTCTCCATATATGCGAAATCTTTTACTTTACGGGAGTAATGAAAAGGCAATAGAGGAAACGCAAAAAACCATGTATTTTGCTAATTTTGTTAAGTCTGGATTGAGTGAGATGAAACAGAATTTTGAGTTGTTTTGGAATAACCAAGATAAGATACTCTTTGCAAGGGTTACGGACATGATTAAACAGTACTCGTATATTCCTTTTTCAGAAGTAAACAACGACTTTGATGCGGCAGTAGCTTTACACCAACTTTTGCTAACCACAACAGGCATTTCAATCATTATTGGCAAAGATACTTTAGGAGAGTATACGAAAATAGGAAAATTAGTAATTGAGGATAGAAATCATCTCACCCAGATTAGCGAATTTATTGTTAACAGCAAGATTGATTTCAATAGCATTGAAACAAAAGGATTCAAACTAATTGAGTTATTCGCTAAGGTATATGAGCAATTAATTCCCGTAATAGCTCTAAAAAATGGAGATTGTCTTGAAAATGTTGATAAAAATCAATTTGGAATTATGACGGCAAATTTTGATGAACTGACAGATTTTTATGCCAAAAGTTATGAGTGGATATTTGATAATCTTAAAGTGATTTTGGGGCTTAATAACATTTTTGTTCGGAATGATTCAACAAAGTGTGTTAATGGCAAGATCTATCAAGATTTTATTAGGGAATCTAACGGAAATAAAATGAAAAATGGATATATAGACGAAAAAGAACCATTTAGCAAACCTATTAGTAGTCTGAACAACCGAGTTAGAAACGCCATCCAACATTTTGATAGTGATATTGACTATGAAACACAATTGATTACTTTCAAAGATAGAAATAAGTCTGTTGATTTGTATTTAATAGATTTTGCGGATTTATGTATAGAAAATTTCCGCATTATATTTTATGTATTAGAGTTAGTATATAACTTGAGAAAAATAGATTTTATACAAAAGGGGATTACTCCGAGTTTTGTTGCCAGTAAAATAAGAGTGGATGAGCAACAGCAAAAGAAAAAGAAAATCGGAAGAAACGAACCTTGTCCGTGTGGTAGTGGAAAAAAATATAAACGATGTTGCGGTAAATAGTAAGTCTTTATGTGGTAGGAGGTACAAGTGTGGATTATGATTTCAAATGGATACGTCCCAATATGTCATTATATCATATAGATAAAAACTGCCCATTCCCAATAACATTATTAAACAGTGGTAACTTGGCAGATGACTTTAATAAATATGCAGAAGATTTTTTTAATGCGGCAGAGAGTGTAATTCATTATTTGGGCGAAGATGCAGCAGAAAACGGTGATATAGCAAAACTTGATTTATGGTATTTTGCGATGGTCTATTTATATAGGCAAAGCATGGAACTTCTTTTGAAAGCAAATATATTTAAGATTGTCACAGCGGAAAATGATAGAAAGTTGATAA
>OLFT01003359.1_pt1 | contig 11961 bp, 9 predicted proteins | sample 1604921 | NCBI WGS metagenome assembly OLFT01 (sample SAMEA3888897, study PRJEB22519) | human gut metagenome | biome: human gut; feature: human-associated habitat; material: faeces | place: Denmark | collected 2013 | reverse complement strand
TTCTATACACTTTGTTGGCATGCAATACAACATAACCTTAGGAAATCCGTAACACCACCTGTAAGCGGCAGTTCATAAGTTAAACTCCGGTTTATATCAGTCCAACCTCACGGAATACTTCACTCAGTTCTGCCGGCATAGCGCCAGCCAGTGATCTGGCCAGTTCTTCCGGTGTGCATTTCCGGCAGCCAAGTACCCACTGAACGGTCATAAAGATAGAACCCTGACAGTACATTTCCAATTGAAACTGCAGATGCGGAGAAATCTTTTTGCCGGTACGGCTTTCAATCTGATCCGTATAGAAAGCGGTGATCAACTGGAAATCATGATCGCGCAGACAATTCTGGTCATCGTTTTTAAATGCAGCCTTGAAAAACAGCTTTTCTTCCTGAATATAGGTAAATTTATTTACAAGACCTTCATAGACAGATTTTCCTTCCCCCATATGTTCAAAGGATTCTAAGAGAATTTTGTCAAAATACCAGTTGATGAGGTCATATTTATCCTGAAAATTACGGTAAAAAGTCTGTCTTGTGACACCGCATGCCTCTACAATTTCCTTCACAGTGATTTTTTCTACAGGTGCAGTTTTCATACAGCGTTTCATGGCATCTGCCAGCTCATATTTTGTTCTTTCGTTGGATTTTGTGACTGTCATAGTTTTCTCCTCATTTGTACAGACCTTTCCGGATAATCACATTTTAGCATAAATCAAGTCTGTTCGGAAAATATTTCTATATGAAAAAAAAGTAAACATTCCAAAATTTTTCTAAAATGAGGTTTTATACTTGCCAGACTCTATGTTTTGAAGTATAGTACTCTTCGCTTTGCAGATTTAAAAGAGAAGAGAAGGAGACTACAAAATGACATTTTATCAGGAGTTACAGCTTAGTTCTGCCGGTTCAAAACAGTTGATCAAAAATACGACAGACAAAAAAGAAAAATGGCGTCATATTCTTATCTATAATTTTAAAGTATATCTTGTTATGGCTTTTTGTGTGGCAGTTGTCACATTGTATACAAAATTGACGGGGCAGGAAAACAGCGTTGCAGGAGTGACGGTCCTGTTGGCACTGCTTGTGCTGAGACAGGCTGATTTTGGTATACGGACGAGTCATGGATTGTTGTCCATTGTGGGAATATTTACGATTATGATGGCTGGCCCGCGACTGGCAAATATGGCATCTCCGGTGGGAGCATTTTTTATAAATTGTGTCTGTATCCTGCTTCTTATGATTTTTGGGTGCCACAATGTCATTATGCATAATCATTCTACGTTTGTGCTCGGGTATCTGCTCTTATATGGATATGATGTTAGTGGCAGAGCATTTGAGATGCGGGTGATCGGACTTACGGCGGGAATGCTTGTGTGCATGGCGGTTTTTTATAAAAATCAGAAAAACAGACCTTATCGCAGGACATTTAAGGATTTATTCCGGGAATTTGATGTCCGGTCTGCGAGAAATCAATGGTATCTGAAACTGACACTGATCGTCTCAAGTGCAATGCTGATCGTTTCGCTGCTTGGACTTCCGAGAGCAATGTGGGCAGGGATCGCATGTATGTCAGTCTGCCTTCCATTTACAGAGGATGGAAAAATGAGGGCGGTGGACAGGGGCGTGTTTAATATTGCCGGATGTGCGCTGTTTCTCGTCCTTTATCTGATACTGCCGGAGTCAGGAAGAAGTATGATCGGAATTATTGGTGGAATCGGCGTGGGTTATTCTGCCGGATATAAATGGCAGACGGTTTTTAACACGTTTGGAGCGCTGGCAATTGCAGCTTCATTATTCGGACTGCCGATGGCACTGCTGCTTCGGTCTGGAATCAATGTTATTGCGTCTCTTTATACGGTAGTTTGCAATGTCATATATGATAAATTACATGGCAAAAACACAGAAATCGCAGAAAACCTCGTAAAACCATAAAAAACACTGGTATTTTGCAAGAGTGTGTGCTATAATCCTAGAATGACTGCGATAGTCGTAGTACGCCCATTTTTAGGCAGAGCCAGAAAAACCGCGGGTTTATGCGACTTTGGACGTGGCTCGATTAGCGCATTAAGCGTGAAATGTACATGGATATTTTATATATATAAGGAGGAAAATCATTATAATGAGTGTACAGGTTGAAAAATTAGAAAAAAACATGGCAAAACTTACTGTTGAAGTACCGGCAGAAGAAGTAGAAAAAGCTTTACAGGCTGCTTACATGAAAGAGAAGAACAAAATCAGCATCCCTGGTTTCCGTAAAGGTAAAGTTCCAAGAGCTATGATCGAGAAAATGTACGGTGCAGCTGTATTTTATGAAGAAGCAGCAAACATCTTAATTCAGGATAATTATGCAGCAGCTATGGAAGAGAGCAAAGAGGACATCGTTTCCAGACCAACAATCGACATTGTTCAGATCGAATCCGGAAAACCTTTCATCTTCACAGCAGAAGTGGCTGTAAGACCAGAAGTGACACTTGGAAAATACAAAGGTGTTCAGGTAACTAAGATCGACACAACTGTAACAGACGAAGAAGTAGAAGCAGCACTTGAGAAAGAGCAGCAGAAAAACTCCAGAACTGTAACTGTAACAGACAGACCAGTTGCAAACGGTGATACAGCAGTCATCGATTTCGAAGGATTTGTTGACGGCATTGCATTTGAAGGTGGTAAAGGAGAGAATCATCCATTAGAGATCGGTTCCCACTCTTTCATCGATACATTCGAAGATCAGTTAGTAGGACACAATGCAGGGGATGAAGTAGAAGTTAACGTTACTTTCCCAGAGAAATATCAGGCAGCTGATTTAGCTGGAAAACCAGCCGTATTCAAAGTTAAGATCAACGAGATCAAAGCAAAAGAACTTCCGGAGTTAAATGATGAATTTGCTTCTGAAGTATCTGAGTTTGATACATTAGCTGAGTACAAAGAAGACTTAAGAAAACATCTTGAAGTTGAGAAAGAGAACGAAGCAAAACGTACAAAAGAAGATGAAGCAATCAAGAAGATCATCGACAAATCCACAATGGAGATCCCGGAAGCTATGATCGAGACACAGTGCGAGAACATGATCAATGAGTTCGCACAGAGAATCGCACAGAGCGGTCTTTCCATGGAGCAGTACATGCAGTTCTCCGGTATGACAATCGACGGATTAAAAGAGCAGGTTCGTCCAGAAGCTGAGACTCGTATCAAGAGCAGCCTTGTATTAGAGCAGATCGCAAAAGAAGAGAACATCGAAGTTTCTGAAGATGAGATCAATGCAGAAGTTGAGAAGATGGCAGCTCAGTACGGAATGGAAGCTGACAAGTTAAAAGAGTACTTAGGAGATGCTGAGAAAGAATCCATTAAGAGAGATTTATCTGTGACAAAAGCAGTTGACTTAATTATGGAGAACGTAAAAGAAAGAGCAAAAGCTAAGACAAAGAAAGAAAAAGAAGCTGAGGAAGCTACAGAAGAATAATTTCTGAACAATGCACAGCAAATACGACAGACTGGCTCTTATGAGCCGGTCTGTTTGAGATTTATGACAGATTGCATCTGATGAGAAAAAAGTTCAATATTTTTTGAAAATTCGAACAAGATATTAATTTTTCATAAAACATGTTTTTTCCTATTCCAACGTCTCTGCATTTGTGGGATAATATTTATCAGTGCAGTGTATGACAGATATATTGCAATAGTGAAAGAAGTGCGGGCCACGGCATAGTGTGATTCCGACTATATTTATGAAAAGGAAAGGGCAGGTAAGAGATATGAGTTTAGTACCTTACGTCATTGAACAGACAAGCAGAGGAGAGCGTAATTACGATATTTACTCCAGATTATTAAAAGATAGAATTATTTTTCTGGGAGAAGAAGTGAATGAGACAACAGCAAGCCTTGTGGTTGCACAGTTACTTTTCTTAGAGTCCGAGGATCCTGGAAAAGATATTCATTTATATATCAATTCCCCGGGTGGAATGGTAACAGCAGGTCTTGCTATTTATGATACGATGCAGTACATCAAATGTGATGTATCTACTATCTGTATCGGTATGGCAGCCAGCATGGGAGCATTTTTACTTGCAGGTGGAGCAAAGGGCAAGAGACTTGCGCTTCCGAATGCAGAGATTATGATCCATCAGCCATCCGGCGGAGCAAAAGGTCAGGCAACGGAGATCCAGATCGCAGCGGAAAACATTTTAAAGACAAAGAAGAAATTAAATGAGATTTTAGCTGCAAACACCGGAAAACCTTATGACGTGATCGCAGCGGACACAGAGAGAGATCATTATATGTCTGCTCAGGAAGCAATGGAATACGGACTGATCGATAATGTGATCACAAGCCGCTAATAAATAGAGACATTGGAGAATAAGAAATGACAGGAAGAAATGACGAGAGACTGCGCTGCTCATTTTGTGGTAAGACTCAGGATCAGGTCCGTAAACTGATCGCGGGACCAAACGGAGCCTATATCTGTGATGAGTGTGTAGACGTTTGCGCCGAGATTATAGACGAAGAGTTGGAGAATGATGAATTTGACGGAAATCTGGAAGAGCCTGCGGAGCAGATCAATCTGATCAAGCCGGAGGAGATGAAGGCATTTTTAGACGAGTACGTCATTGGCCAGGATAAAGCGAAGAAAGTTTTGTCCGTTGCAGTTTATAATCATTACAAGAGAATTATGGCAGGATCAGATTCAGATGTAGAATTGCAGAAGAGTAATATTCTTATGCTCGGACCAACCGGTTCCGGTAAAACACTTTTGGCACAGACTTTGGCGAGAGTGTTGAATGTTCCGTTTGCAATCGCAGATGCAACCACACTTACCGAGGCAGGTTATGTGGGTGAAGATGTCGAGAATATCCTTTTGAAACTGATCCAGGCTGCTGATTATGATATTGAGCGTGCACAGCACGGTATCATTTACATTGATGAGATTGACAAGATTACAAAAAAATCTGAGAACGTTTCCATCACAAGAGACGTTTCCGGCGAGGGTGTACAGCAGGCGTTACTTAAGATATTAGAGGGAACGGTTGCTTCTGTTCCGCCACAGGGTGGAAGAAAACATCCGCAGCAGGAACTGATCCCGATTGATACTACCAATATTTTATTTATCTGTGGTGGTGCTTTTGATGGATTGGAGAAGATCATTGAGACACGTCTCGACCAGAAATCCATTGGATTTAATGCAGAAGTACATGCCAAAGATGAGTACAATGTAGGGGAAGTATTAAAACATGTGCTTCCGCAGGATTTTGTGAAATTCGGACTCATCCCTGAATTTATCGGTCGTGTGCCGGTAACCGTAACACTGGATATGTTAGATAAGGATGCGATGATCCGTATCTTATGCGAGCCGAAGAATGCACTTGTAAAACAGTACAAAAAGCTGTTTGAATTAGACGGTGTCAGTCTGGAATTTGACAGGGATGCACTCGAAGCAATCGTGGACAAAGCGCTTGAGAGAAAGACCGGAGCGCGTGGTCTTCGTGCAATCATGGAGGCTGTTACATTAGATCTGATGTATCATATTCCATCCGATGAGAGCATTACAAAATGTGAGATCACCAAAGAAGATGTAGAAAAGAATCTTGCAATTGAAGAGAAAGAAGAAAAAGCACTTGTTGAGAAGTTAGAACAGGCTTCTTAAACAAAAGATAACAGCAGGAAAAGCTGTTACAGATAAAGGAATTATAGAAAATGGATACAATGATTATGAAAATGCCTGCAGTTGCCCTTCGTGGAATGGTGATCCTGCCGGGAATGGTAGCCCATTTTGACGTAAGCCGTGCAAAATCCATCAAGGCAGTGGAAGAGGCGATGATGGATGAGCAGAAGATTTTTCTTGTGGCACAGAAAGATGTGGAACAGGAAAATCCTGATATCGAGGACTTATTTAAGATCGGGATCATTGCTGAGGTAAAGCAGGTAATTAAGTTACAAAATAATATTGTACGCATTTTGGTAGAAGGGAAAGAGCGGGCAGAATTGTCCGCTTTTCTTGAAAATCCGGACTATCTGCTTGCGGAGATCATTCGATTTGACGAGGAAGTGGATGACGGACTGCCAGAAGAAGCGAAGGAGGCAATGCTTCGGAGCATTCAGGAGACATTTGGTAAATATGTGGTCGTCAATCCCAAAATGGGAAAAGAGCTGCAACGCCAGTTAAGTGAGATCACAGATCTGGAAAAACTGATGAATCAGCTTGCCAACAGCCTTCCGGTACATTTTGAGGAAAAACAGAAAATCTTAGATGCGGTTTCTATGACCGAACGTTATGAGGTTCTGATGGCACTCTTATTAAAAGAGATCGAGATCATAGCCATCAAGAATGATTTTCAGGCGAAAGTCAAGGCGCATGTGGATAAAAACCAGAAAGAATATCTGCTGAGAGAGCAGATGAAAGTAATCCGTGAGGAGCTTGGCGAAGATAATACGGAATCAGACGCAGATCACTTTATGGATGCTCTGGGCAAAATCAAGGCAGACAAAGAAGTAAAAGAGAAGATCAAAAAAGAGATCGACCGTTTTAAAAATATCAGTTCCAGCTCCTCTGAGAGCGCTGTGGCGAGAGGGTATATTGAAACACTTTTGGAGCTTCCGTGGAATAAGACATCCAGAGATAACAAGGATCTGAAGAATGCCGAGCAGATTTTAAATGCGGATCATTACGGTCTGGAAAAAGTAAAAGAGCGTATGTTAGAATTTCTGGCTGTCCGCAATCTCACCAGCAAGGGCGAGAGCCCAATCATCTGTCTGGTCGGACCACCGGGAACCGGTAAAACGAGTATTGCCCGGTCCGTTGCAAAAGCGTTAGATAAAAAATATGTGCGGATCAGTCTCGGCGGTGTCCGGGATGAGGCAGAAATCCGCGGCCACCGAAGAACTTACGTCGGAGCAATGCCGGGACGTATCGTGAACGGACTGCGCAGCGCAGGCGTGAAAAATCCGCTCATGCTGTTAGATGAGATCGATAAGATGAGCAGCGATTACAAAGGGGATACGGCGTCTGCATTGCTGGAAGTGCTTGATGCGGAGCAGAATAAGAAGTTCCGGGATCATTATGTCGAGATACCGATCGATCTTTCAGAAGTGCTGTTTATTGCAACAGCAAACTCGGTGCAGGATATCCCAAGACCGCTGTTAGACCGTATGGAACTGATCGAGGTGACCAGCTACACAGAGAATGAGAAGCTTCATATTGCAAAAGAGCATCTGCTCGCAAAGCAGATGGAGCGCAATGGGATCAGACCGGAGCAGCTCGCCATCACAGACAAAGCGATGGCAAAGATCATCAGTGGTTACACAAGGGAAGCCGGTGTGCGTAATCTTGAACGTAAGCTTGGTGAGATATGCAGAAAAGCAGCAAGACCGCTTTACGAGGGGGAAAAAGAGAAGATTAAAGTTACAGAACAGAATCTTGAAAAGTTCCTCGGCAAAGAGAAATACAGTTTTGATAAGAAAAATGATACGGATGAAGTAGGAATCGTCCGTGGACTTGCATGGACAAGCGTTGGTGGAGATACTTTAGAGATTGAAGTCAACATCATGCCGGGAAAAGGTGAGTTCCAGCTGACGGGACAGTTGGGGGATGTGATGAAGGAATCTGCACAGGCGGGAATCAGCTATATCCGTTCTGTCAGTGAAGAGTATCATATTCCGAAAAAGTTTTTCCAGGAGAATGACATCCATATCCACATCCCGGAGGGTGCAGTGCCGAAGGATGGACCGTCTGCCGGAATCACGATGGCGACAGCCATGTTGTCGGCGATCACGAAGACACCGGTCCTCGCTGATGTCGCAATGACAGGTGAGATCACACTTCGCGGCCGTGTGCTTCCAATCGGTGGACTGAAGGAAAAAACACTGGCAGCCAAAAATGCAGGAATTAAGACCATCTGTGTGCCAAAGAAGAATGAGAAGGATATTGATGAGATTTCACCAGAGATCAAAAAAGGTCTGAAAATCGTGTTTGTAGAGCAGATGAAAGACGTGCTGGATGTGGCGTTTGCAAAGAAGTAAATTAAGAAGAGGAAAAGACAATGGTAATTAGAAGTGTAAATTTGGAGACTGTCTGTGGTATCACTAGTAAAATACCGGACAATCCATTTAATGAAGTTGCATTTGCAGGAAAGTCAAATGTAGGAAAATCATCCATGATCAATGCGCTGTTAAACCGCAAGTCGCTCGCAAGGACATCGGCGCAGCCGGGAAAGACACAGACCATTAATTTTTACAATGTCAACGATGCCATGTATCTGGTCGATTTGCCCGGTTATGGATATGCGAAGACCTCTGCCAGTGAGAAGGAAAAATGGGGAAAAATGATCGAGAATTATCTCCATACCTCAAAAAAACTGCAGGCAGTCTTTTTGCTGATAGATATCCGCCATGATCCGTCTGCAAACGATAAAATGATGTATGACTGGATGGTTTATCAGGGATTTACACCGATTATCATTGCCACAAAGCTTGATAAGATCAAACGAAGCCAGATCCAGAAGAATGTAAAAGCAATCCGCGAAGGGCTGAAAGTAAAGCCGGGTACGGTGATCATTCCATTCTCTTCCGAGACAAAGCAGGGAAGGGATGAACTGTGGGAGGTTATTGATTCCTTTGTTCTGCCACAGGAGGAAACTGAGGAAGAAGATAAATAACAGTTCGCAGAATGCCTGCGGCCTGTAATGTAAAAATGACATTGCACTGCAAAATCGTTCATGGTAAAATAATAGTATAAGTGTCAGACAAGACAAAAAGCACCCGGAGATACTTTCCGGGTGTTCTGCGAATATAAAGGTGCATCGGAGGATGGTAGAGATGAAAAAGAAGAAAATTGTGATTGCTCTTGGACATGAAGCTTTGGGAACAACACTTCCTGAACAGAAAGAGGCAACGAAACGAACAGCAAAGGCAGTGGCAGATTTTATCCGTGAAGATTATCAGGTTGTGATCACACACAGTAACGGACCACAGATCGGTATGATCCATACTGCTATGAATGAATTTTGTAAATTATATCCGGAATATACTGCAACACCAATGTCTGTATGTTCTGCGATGAGCCAGGGATATATCGGTTACGATTTACAGAATGCGATCCGTGCGGAATTATTGAACAAGGGAATCTATAAACCTGTTTCTACGATCCTTACACAGGTTGTGGTTGATCCATATGACGAGGCGTTTTACAAACCAAGCAAAGTCATTGGACGTGTGCTGACGGAAGAGGAAGCAGAGGCAGAGGAGAAAAAAGGAAATCACGTTGTCAAAACAGAAGGCGGGTACAGACGAATCGTTGCAGCGCCAAAGCCAATGGATATCGTGGAGATCGATGCGGTCAAAGCATTGTCCGATGCTGACCAGATCGTAGTTGCCTGTGGAGGCGGCGGCATCCCGGTATTAATGCAGGACAACAACTTAAAGGGTGCCAGTGCTGTTATTGAAAAAGACCTTGCAGCAGGAAAACTGGCAGAACTTCTGGATGCAGACATGCTTGTTATTTTGACAAGTGTTGACAATGTATGCTTAAATTATGGACAGCCGGATGAAAAACCATTATCAACCATGACTGTTGCAGAAGCAAAGAAATACATGGAGCAGGGACAGTTTGGTGAGGGCGATATGCTTCCTAAGATAGAGGCAGCCATCAACTTTATCGGTGACTCTGCGATCAGGTCCGTTCTGATCACAAAATTGAACAAAGATGGTTCAAATATCCATGGCGGTATGGGAACCATGATCACAAAATAATTTTTTTGACATAATGTTTACAAAAAAGAGCAGGTTTTTTTACAAAAGAAAGCTTGCTTTTTTTATGTTTATTTCGTATAATCTCTCCGTAGATGGAGTCGCCGTACCAAAGAAGAAACTTAAAATTTATTATACATTTTTCACAAGAATACGAACAAAAACGGAGAGAAGAGACTGTATTATTGTGAAAAGTGTATAAGTTTTAAGTTTTGCAGAGATTGGTCCGTCGGCTTCGTGCTGGTTTAAGGAGATTGTTAAAACTATAACAGAAATCAGGAGAGGCATACGCATTTCGAATGAATAAAAATCAGCAGGAACACTTGAAAAATGAAACCATAAAAAGAAAGGAAGAATTTATGACAAGAAGAACAAAAATCATCTGTACGTTAGGACCATCCACCGACAATGAAGCGGTGATGAGAGCATTGATCGAAGAGGGAATGAACGTTGCACGTTTCAATTTTTCGCATGGACCGCATGATGAGCAGATGGGAAGATTAAAAATGCTTCGCAAACTGCGCAAAGAATTGGGAAAATATGTTGCAGCTTTACTTGATACAAAGGGACCGGAAATCCGTCTCGTAGAATTTGAAAAAGGAAAAACAGAGTTAAAGACAGGCCAGACTTTTACACTGACAACCGATGATATTCCTGGAACAGATGAGCGCGTATCCATCACTTACAAAAATCTTGCAGATGATGTAAAGCCGGGCGATCATATTCTGATCGATGATGGTCTGGTAGGTTTGGAAGTTGTAGAAATCAAACCGGTTGCAAAACCAGTGAATACCAAGGTCAACGCAAGAGATATTGTCTGTAAAGTGTTAAATGATGGTGTGATTTCCAATAAAAAAGGCGTGAACGTTCCGAACGTTGACCTCACGATGCCATTTATCAGTGAAAAAGATTACGGAGATATCTGTTTTGCGGTAGAAAATGATTATGATTTTATCGCAGCTTCCTTTGTCCGTACCGCAGAGGATGTTATGGAAATCCGCAAAATCCTTGCAGAAAAAGGTGGCGAGGATATTAAGATCATTTCCAAGATCGAGAACATGCAGGGTGTCCGCAATATCGATGACATTATCCGTGTCTCCGACGGTATCATGGTAGCGCGTGGTGACATGGGGGTTGAAATCCCGTTAGAAGATGTTCCGGTTATGCAGAAAATGATCATCAAAAAAGTATGTGAGGCTGGAAAAATCGTTATCACAGCAACTCAGATGTTAGATTCCATGATGAAACATCCAAGACCAACAAGAGCAGAGTCCACAGACGTTGCAAATGCTATTTATGACGGAACGAGTGCGATCATGTTATCCGGAGAGACTGCTGCAGGAATGTATCCAATTGAAGCTGTAAAAACAATGGTCCGTATCGCAACCCGCACAGAGCATGATATCAACTATTTACAGAGATTCAGACAGCGCAGGACCATGTGTAACCCGGATGTGACAAACGCAATCTCACATGCAACCTGTACGATGGCTGGTGATTTAAGTGCAGCGGCAATCGTGACGGTAACGAAGTCCGGACGTACTGCGAGAATGATCTCCAAATACCGTCCAAACTGCACGATCATTGGTGAGTGCCTGACAGAAAAGGTATGCCGTCAGTTAAACCTTGAGTGGGGTGTAGAACCGATTCTTATCACAGAGGAACAGGATGCAAGCCAGTTGTTTGAGAAGGCAGTTGATGTGGCAGAGATGGCAGGATTTGTTTCCAAAGGGGAATTAGTTGTTCTGACCGGTGGTGTTCCACTTGGGGTATCCGGTACAACGAACCTCATCAAAGTACAGGTCGCAGGACATATTCTTGTGACAGGAAAAGGATTAAACGGAAAGAAAATTTCCGGAAACCTTTGTGTGTGCCACAGCAATGAAGATTTAAAAAGCTTCAAAGACGGTGATATCATCGTCGCAGCAGACACCACAAATGAAATGATGGCGCAGATGCGTCAGGCTTCCGCACTGATCGTAGAAGCAGAGGGTGCAAACTGTCATGCAGCAATCGCAGGGTTAAGCCTTGATATTCCGGTTCTGATCGCAGCTAAAAATGCATTGGATGTCTTAAAGACCAGTGCATATGTTGAAGTGGACTGCGAGAGCGGGGTTGTAAGTGCGAACTAAACCGGAGGTTCATTTGCGTAGTGTCGCAGATTCTGTGGTGCTTTTATAGGGCTTGAAGGGCAGATATAAGCGTCCTCTCGCAAGTCGTGATTTTATAGGTT
>OLFT01003356.1_pt1 | contig 11968 bp, 10 predicted proteins | sample 1604921 | NCBI WGS metagenome assembly OLFT01 (sample SAMEA3888897, study PRJEB22519) | human gut metagenome | biome: human gut; feature: human-associated habitat; material: faeces | place: Denmark | collected 2013 | reverse complement strand
TGCCGCCGACGAGCTGGTGCGGCCGCTGCAGGACCGCCCGGTGCGCGTCGACCGCGAAACGCTGGCGCTGGGCTACGCCGGGGTCTACTCCAGCTTCCTGCGCCACAGCGAAGCGGCGGCGGCGCGCTATGGCCTCAGCGCGGTGGATATTCTCGTCGAGCTGGGCAAACGGCGGATGGTCGGCGGCCAGGAGGATATGATCGTCGACGTCGCGCTGGATCTGCTTAACCGCCAAAAATAACAACGGGCGGCTGACCATGCATCAGCCGCCCATCACCTGCTCCGCTTGTCCGGCTATCGCAAAGGTACCCTATGACCAAGATAACGACCGCAAACTCCTCGCGCCTGGTGGTCACCATCGGGCTCTGTTTTATGGTGGCCCTGATGGAGGGGCTGGATCTGCAGGCGGCGGGGATCGCCGCCGTCGGCATGGCGCAGGCCTTTGCGCTGGATAAAATGCAGATGGGCTGGATCTTCAGCGCCGGGATCCTCGGCCTGCTGCCCGGCGCGCTGGTGGGCGGCATGCTGGCGGACCGCCACGGGCGCAAACGCATCCTGCTGGGCTCGGTGCTGCTGTTTGGCCTGTTCTCGCTGGCCACCGCGGTGGCCTGGAGCTTCCCGACGCTGCTGCTGGCGCGCCTGCTCACCGGCGTCGGGCTGGGGGCGGCATTGCCGAACCTGATTGCCTTAACCTCGGAAGCCGCTGGCCCGCGTTTTCGCGGCCGGGCAGTGAGCCTGATGTACTGCGGGGTGCCCATTGGCGCCGCGCTGGCGGCGGCGCTGGGGTTCTCTGGCCTTGCCGCGGCCTGGCAGACCATCTTCTGGATTGGCGGCGTGGTTCCGCTGCTGCTGATCCCGCTGCTGATGCGCTGGCTGCCGGAATCGCAGGCGTTTCAACGCGTGGAGACCAGCGTGCCGCTGCGCACCCTGTTTGCCCCGGGGCATGCCGCTGCCACGCTGCTGCTGTGGCTGGGCTATTTCTTCACTCTGCTGGTGGTTTATATGCTGATCAACTGGCTGCCGATGCTGCTGGTAGGCCAGGGATTCAGCGCCAGCCAGGCGGCGGGGGTGATGTTCTCTCTGCAGATCGGCGCCGCCTGCGGCACCCTGCTGCTGGGGGCGCTGATGGATAAGCTTACTCCGTTGCGCATGTCGCTGCTGATATACAGCGGCATTCTGGCGTCGCTGCTGGCGCTGGGCAGCGCGTCGTCGCTGAGCGGGATGCTGCTGGCGGGGTTTGTCGCCGGGCTGTTCGCCACCGGCGGCCAGAGCGTGCTCTACGCGCTGGCGCCGCTCTTCTATCCCGCGGCGATCCGCGCCACCGGGGTCGGCACCGCCGTGGCGGTGGGACGCCTGGGGGCGATGAGCGGTCCGCTGCTGGCCGGCAAGATGCTGGCCCTCGGCACCGGCACCGTCGGGGTGATGGCGGCCTCAGCGCCGGGCATTGTGCTGGCCGGCGTGGCGGTGTTCTGGCTGATGCATCGCCAGCAGCGCGCGGCCATTGTCTGAAGCCTGTCCGGCGGTCCGGCGAAAAAATGCCGGGCCGCCGCCTTGCCTCTGCGCGTGCCCTGGCCTAAGGTAAGACATCATTCTCTGTCGCTTATCGTCTCTATGGCTTACCGCTCCCGCTTGCTCGACGCTATCCCTGGCATCCGCCACGCGTTTCTCGATGTCCACGAAACCGCCGCCTTTCCCTATGCCGAAATGGCGCCGGTGAAGCTGGTCCATGGCAATGAGGTTCATCATTATCAGCAGCCGCTGCCGACGCGCCCGCATGCCGACGCGGTGTTTACCGCCGTCGCCGGGCAAAAGGTGGGGGTGGTAACCGCCGACTGCCTGCCGATACTGATCGCCTCGCGCGACGGTCGCTTCATCTGCAGCGTGCATGCCGGCTGGCAGGGGCTGGCCAGCGGCATTGTCGACAACAGTCTGGCGACTTTTCGCCAGTAGGGGGCGGCGCTGGCCGATCTGGTCATCGCCGTGGGGCCGCATATTCACCCTTGCTGTTACGAAGTCTCCGCCGGATTTTATCAGCAACTGCTGGACCAGCCCGGCGGTGACCGGGTGGCCCGGCACCGCCAGCGGCTGTTCCATTCCCGTTCTGGCCCGGTCAGCGATCCGCTCAAAGCCGCGGCGCGCGGCAGCGATAATCTGTGGTTTGATCTGCGCGCTTTCGCTGAGGCGATCTTCGCAGAGGCGGGGGTGGCGTCAACGAGCGTTGAATGGCTGGGGAGCTGCACCTATTGCACGCCGCAGTCGCTGGGCTCCTACCGGCGCCGGACCCATTTTCCGGCGCCGAAGAGCTTTCAGTACTCGTGGATCATGCGTGAGGCCTGAGTCGTGCTGGCGTTAGATCACCCGAAAACCGTGGGTGCCGTCGCGGGCCAGCTGATCCACCAGGCCGTACTCCCACTCCAGATAGGCCTGCATGGCCTCTGCGGAATTATCGGTCCCTTCATAGGGACGGCGATAGCGGTCCCGGCGCTCGACAGCGAGGCCGGCGTCGCCATGGGCCAGCGGCAGACCGGCGGCGATCCACGCCAGCGTCCCGCCGCGCAATACCTGTACCGGCTTACCGGTTAAGGCTGCCACCTCGGGCACCGCGTAGCGGGCCAGCAGGCTGCTGCCGCAGGTCACCACGTAACGTTGAGCGGGAGGGATCGCTTCCAGGGCCTGGCGCAGCTGCGAGCGTGTCAGCCACCACGCGCCGGGGATATGGCGGGCGACAAAGTTGGCGCTGGTGGTGAAATCGAGCACCACCGTACCGGGGGCGTCCAGCTGTTGCGCCAGCTGCGCCGGGCTTATCTCCGCCGCCTGCGGGGCGGGGGGCACTTCGGCGGCTGGTACCCCGCGCTCGCTCAGCTGGCTGGCCGACAGGGCGTTCAGCCGCGCCGTCTCCCAGCCCATCTGCGCCAGCCACGAGCCGGTTATCGCCGCCCGGACGCCATCGTCATCCAGCAGCACCATTCGCGCCCCTCGTACGCTGGCGAAGTGATCGGTCTCCTGCACCAGCTGGCCGCCTGGCGCGCTCAGGCTGCCAGGATAGTGGCCCGCCGCGTACTCCTCAGGGCTGCGCACATCAAACAGGAAGGTGGTGCGGTCGCTCTGCTGCAGCCAGCGTTGCAGGGTCGCCTCATCAATGACCGCCACCCCGGCCCGTTCGGCGAGATGCGCCACCTCGGCGGCCCGGGCGCCAGAGGCGCGGGCGGAGGGATCGTATTGCCGCTGCTGCTGGTGCGCCAGCGTCTGGCCGGCCAGCGTCCAGCCGATAGTGCCATTGCGCAGGGCATAGACCGGGTTCGGCAGGCCGGCGTTGATCAGCGACTGGGTGCCGATGATGCTGCGGGTGCGTCCGGCGCAGTTGACGATCACCGGCGTTCGCGGAGAGGGCGTCAGGCTCTCCACCCGCAGGGCCAGCTCGCCGCCGGGCACGCTGATGCTGCCGGGGATGCTCATGGTCTGGTACTCGTCGAAGCGCCGGGCGTCGACGATCACCACCTCCTGCCGGCTGTCGATGAGCGCCTGAACCTCCCGGGCGCTGAGCGACGGCGTGTGACGCACGCTTTCCACCAGCTCGCCAAAGGCTTTACTGGCGGAGTTGACGTCCTGAAACAGCTCGCCGCCGCTGCGGCGCCAGCCGGCGAGACCCTCGGCCAGCAGGGCCACATCCTGATAGCCCCAGGTCCGCAGTCGTTCGACGGCGATCTCCGCCAGCCCTTCGCCATTGTCGTAGACGGTGATCGGGGTGGTGAAGCGCGGTATCCGCCGGCGCACCTCCAGCTCCAGTTTGCTGAGCGGCAGATTGACGGCAAACAGCGGATGAGCGGTGGCGAAATCGGCCTCTTCACGGACGTCGATCAGCGCCAGTTCACGACGGTCGAGCAGCGCCTGGCGGATCCCGGCGGCCTGACGGTAAGCGTAAGTGGACATAATGGTTATCCTTGGTGTTCGCGGGAGGGATCCCAGATGTTGGGCACATGGCGGTTGGCGTAGCCGGAGATAAACGGTTTTTGTTGGCCTTCCGGGGTATACACCGCGCGCTTCACCGCGCCGATGTTGCCGCCGTAAACATGAATGCTGATGGAGACGCGATCCGCCAGCGCATTGCTGACGCGATGAATATCGCCATCGTCAACGGAGACTTTCTCCACCTGGCCTGCCTGCAGGAGCGTGGCGGCGCCCAGCGGCCGCGGTATGCCGTCTGCATCCAGCTGGTAGCGTTGATTCTCCTCCGCGCCGCGCAGCATACCAATGGCCCCCCATACCCGGTGGTCATGGATCGGCGTCGCCTGTCCCGGCCCCCAGACGAAGCTGACGATCGAGAAGCGCTCCCCGGAGTCGGCATGCAGCAGATACTGCTGGTAATGGTGCGGGTGCGGCAGGGTGTACTCTTCCGGCAGCCAGTCGTCGTGACGTACCAGCGCCGCCAGCCGTTGGGCCACGGCGTCAAGCAGCGGCGCGGTCTGGTGGTGTTCACGGTGCAGGCGATCAACCTCATGAATAAAATGGCGTAATTTTTCCAGTCGTGGTCCAGTCATGTGCGGTTCCTGTCAGAGGGACTGGTCAAAACGCTAACAGAGGCGTTAATATTATTTAAATGCAATTTACGCATATATTAATATGCAAATTACACATAAGGATCCTATGCGCATCGACGATATTGACGCTCTGCTGGCCACGGTGCAGTTTTCTTCCCTTAATCAGGCGGCGGACTATCTGGGGATCACCCAGTCGGCTATCACCCGGCGCCTGCAGCGTCTGGAGCAGGAGCTGAACGTCACGCTGTTGGCGCGTCAGACCCGCCCGCTGACCCTGACCGCCGCCGGTCAGCGAGTGTACGAGCAGTGCCTGAGCATTAAGCGCGAGACGAAAAAGCTCTACAGCCTGTTGGATCCGGAAGGCGAGCCGCGCGGCGCGCTGCGTCTCGGCGTACCGCAGAGTATCAGCGAGATCGCGCTGCCGGCGGCGCTGGCGGCGCTGAGCCAGCAGTTTCCCGCACTGTCCCCGCAGGTCGCCTGCGGCTGGAGCGGAGAGCTGCAGCGCCGGCTGGAAAACGGCGAACTGGACGGCATGCTGGCGATGGGCCCCGCCCAGCAGACCCTCGCCGAGGGCTACAGCGGGCTGTGTCCCCTGGAGGTGGTGCCGATTGCCGCCCGGCGTCTGAATCTGCGGGCGTCGTCGCTGCGGGAGTGCGTCGAACAGGGCTGGATCCTTAACCCCGACGGCTGTGGACTACGCGCCGGGCTCATCCGCGAGCTGCAAAGCCAGGGTCTGCGCCTGAAGCTTAACGTCGAGAGCGCGGGCGCCCAGCTGCAGATGGCGCTGGTGGCGCAGGGACTGGGGCTGGGTCTGGTGCCGCGGGCGGCGCTGGCGGCCAGCCCGTGGCGTGACGAACTCGAGGTCGTCAACCTCAGCGACTTTCAGCCTGCGGTGTCGCTGTGGCTGATCCACGCCCGGTATCTGGCAAACCTGCAGTCGCCGCTGACCTTTTTCGCCAGCAAAGTGGTGCAGCAGCTGAAAGTATCCGACTGAAAGCACTATGTATTTTCGTTTAATGCCAGTCTTGCATATTAAGATATGATAAAAATGCATTTTGTTCATTAACACACCCTGTATAGGGTAATGACCAGCGCCGCCGTCGCGGCCACTCCATTACCCTGACGCAAGGAGTTGTTCATGAGCATTCAGTTTCTCGGCATGATTGGCCATCGCCTCTCTTCCGAAACGATTGCCCCGGTGGGGCCGATCTTTGACCGCGACTATATCGTTCGCTTTGCGCAAACCCATGAAGCCGCCGGGTTCGATCGCCTGCTGGTGGGTCACTGGTCCGATCAACCCGACGGCTTTCTGGTGACCGCCCTGGCCGGACTGTCGACGCAGAAAATTCAGTACCTGCTGGCCCATCGCCCCGGTTTTGTCTCGCCGACCCTTGCCGCGCGCAAATTCGCCACCCTTGAGCATCTGCTGGGGGGCCGACTGGCGGTGCATATCATCAGCGGCGGCAATGACGCCGAGCAGCGCCGGGACGGCGATTACCTCGACCACGACCAGCGCTATGCCCGCACCGACGCCTTCCTTGACGTCGTACGCCAGGTGTGGACCAGTGAGCAGCCGGTAGATATTCACAACGATTTTTATCAGGCCGAACAGGCCTGGTCAGCCATTCGTCCGCTGCAAAAGCCGCACCTTCCCATCTACTTCGGCGGTTCGTCGGAAGCGGCCATCGCTGTCGCCGGCAAACACGCCGACGTCTTCGCCCTGTGGGGCGAGTCGCTGGCGCAAACCGGCGAGACCATCCAGCGCGTGCGCGCCGAAGCGGCGAAACACCAGCGTGATATTGGCTTCAGCGTCTCGTTCCGGCCGATTATCGCCGACAGCGAAGCCGAGGCCTGGGAGAAAGCCGAGCATATCCTGCACGTCGCCACCGAGCAGGCGGCGCAGCGCGGGGGCGGGTTCAAGGCCAAACCGGACAGCATCGGCGCCCAGCGGCTGCGGGCCACCGCCGCGCAGGGCAGAGTGGTGGACAAACGCCTGTGGACCGGCATCGCCCAGCTGGTGGGCGGCGGGCATAACTCCACCGCGCTGGTAGGCACCCCGGAGCAGGTGGCCGATGCGCTGCTCGACTACTACGACCTCGGGGTGTGCAACTTCCTGATCCGCGGATTCGACCCGCTGAACGATGCGGCAGACTACGGCCGGGCGCTGCTGCCGATCGCTCGTGAAAAAGCCGCGCGGCGTGTGGTGGCGGAGCGCGCATCGTGATCCATCCTGAGCGCGACGACTGGGCGCAGCAGCTGACGGCGGTACGCCAACAGATGGCGGAGCAGGCGGCCAGTCTTGACGCCAGCGGCGACTTTCCCTGGCGCAATATCGACCCGCTGCGCGCGGGGGGCTGGTTAAGCCTCGCCGTGCCGCGTGCATACGGCGGCGCGGGCGCCAGCCTGGCCCAGCTGCAGCAGGCCATCGCCGCCATCGCCTGGGGTGAGCCGGCGACGGCGCTGATCGTCTGCATGCAGTATCTGCACCATTTGCGGCTGGCGGAAAACGACGCCTGGCACGCGCCGCTGCGCCAGCAGGTTTTTCATGATGCCGTCGAACACGGCGGCCTGATCAACAGTCTGCGTGTTGAGCCGGATCTGGGCTCCCCGGCGCGCGGCGGCCTGCCGGACACCGTGGCGAGCCGCCGCGCGGACGGCTGGGACATCAACGGCCATAAAATCTATACCACCGGCATTGAAGGGCTGCGCTGGCTGGCGGTATGGGCGAGAAGCGATGAGAACCCGCCGCGGGTGGGCACCTGGCTGGTGCCTGGCGACAGCCAGGGGATTAGCGTGGTGAAAAGCTGGGATCACGCCGGGATGCGGGCTACCGGCAGCCATGAGGTGATTTTTCGCCACGTGCGGGTGGCGGCAGAGCACGCGGTGGATGTCTGGCCGGTCGATGCGCCACCCGCCGCCCAGGCGGAACCGTTGCGCCTGTTCGCCAACCGACAGACGGCATTGCTGGCGGCGATCTATGACAGCATCGCCCGCGCCGCTCACGACTGGCTGGTGAGGTGGCTGGCGGGGCGGGTGCCCGCGGGTCTCGGCCATCCGCTTTCCCGCCTGCCGCGGGTGCAGGAGAAGGTCGGGCAGGTCGCCGAACTGCTGTTGGTTAACCGCAGTCTGCTGGAGCAGGCCGCCGCGCTGCGCTTTTCCGCCATCGAGGCCAACCTGGCGAAAGTCACCATCACCGACAACGCCATTCAGGCGGTGAATATCGCGCTCGAGCTGACCGGCAATCATGGCCTCAGCCGACAAAACCCGCTGGAACGCCACTACCGCAATGTGCTCTGCGGCCGGGTGCATACCCCGCAGAGCGACAGCGCCTGGCTGGCAGCCGGCCTCTTCGTCTTTCAATCACAAGGATAATCACGATGCGTCTATCATTCTCAGGCCGGGTGGCGGCAGCGCTGATGCTGCTGGCGCTGGGCGGTTACGCGACCGCGCAGGAGCGGCTTACCCTGCGCATCGCCGATCAAAAAGGCGGCATGCGTTCGCAGCTGGAGGCGGCCAACGCCCTGCAAAACCTCCCCTACGACATTAAGTGGGCCGAATTTCCGGCCGCCGCGCCGCTGGCGGAAGCCCTTAACGCTGGCGCGGTGGACGCGGGGATCATCGGCGATGCGCCGCTGCTCTTCGCCCTGGCTAACGGCGCGCCGGTGAAAGCGATCGCCGTGGACAAAAGCAACCCGGCGGGGACCGCGGTGCTGGTTTCTCCCGGCAGCGCGATAAAAACCGCCGCCGGGTTAAAAGGCAAGCGCATTGCCACCGGCAAAGGGTCGATTGGCCATTTCGTGGCGCTGAAAGCCCTCGAGCAGGCGGGGATTTCACCGAAGGAGGTGCAGTGGGTGTTCCTCGGTCCGGTGGACGCCAAAGTGGCGCTGCTTAACGGTTCGGTGGACGCCTGGGCGACCTGGGAGCCCTACACCACCCAGATGGTGAAGACCAACGAGGGGCAGATCCTGGTGAGCGGCAAAGGGCTGCTGCCGGGGAATACCTTCCTTGCGGCAACGGATTCAGCGCTTAACGATCCGCAAAAGCGCGCCGCGCTGCAGGATTATCTCCAGCGCCTGGCCGGCGCCGAACGCTGGGCCTACGCCAATCTCGACAGCTACGGCAAAACGCTGGGGGAGATCATCCGCTTCCCGGCGGAGATCGCCCGCGCGCAGTTTGCCAACCGCCAGTCGCAGTGGCAGTCGCTGGCGGAGGAAACGGTGACCCAGCAGCAGGCGACGGCGGACTTTTATCTCGCCAACGGCCTGATCCGCACCCGGCTGGACGTGAAGCCGACCTTTGACCCCAGCTTTAGCGTGCCCGCCGGGCCGGCCCACGCGGAGGTAACGCCATGACCCCGTCCGCTTTTTCCCGTCGTCATTTTTTAAAGCTAAGCGGTGGCCTGGCGCTGGCCGGGGTTTCCCTGCCGCTGTGGGCTCACGATATGGCGGAAATGGCCAGCGGCGATGCTCATCCGGCGCTGCGCCTGCCGCAGCCGTACAAGATCAAGCTGGCGATCAACAAAAGCGCGGTTTGCCTCGCGCCGGTCGCCGTCGCCGAGCAGCAGAAGATTTTCAGTAAATATAACCTCGACGTTGAGTTTGTTAACTTCGGCAACTCCACCGATGTGCTGCTGGAGGCGATCGCTACCGGCAAGGCCGACGCCGGGGTGGGGATGGCGCTGCGCTGGCTGAAGGCGCTGGAGCAGGGCTTTGACGTCAAGCTCACCGCCGGGACCCATGGCGGCTGTCTGAACCTGCTGACGGCCAAAGCGTCGCCGTTCAACGGCCTTGAGAGCCTGAAAGGGCAAACCATCGGCGTCACCGACATGGCCGGGCCGGATAAAAACTTCTTCGCCATCCTGCTTAAGCGCCACGGTATCGATCCGATAAGCGACGTGCAGTGGAAAGTCTACCCGGCGGATCTGCTCAGCGTGGCGCTGGATAAGCGCGAGATCGCCGCCATCAGCGGCAGCGAGCCGTTCAGCTATCGGCTGCTGGAGACCGGCAAGTATCAGCTGATCGCCAGCAATATGACCGGGGACTATGCCAATCTGAGCTGCTGCGTGCTGGGGGTGAGCGGGAGCCTGGCGCGGGATCATAAACCGGCCGCCGCGGCGCTCACCCAGGCAATCCTTGAAGCGCACAGCTATGCCGCCGAACATCCGGAAAGCGTGGCGCAATCTTTCCTCGCCCATGCGCTCAACACCAGTGAAGCGGAGGTAAGCGGCATTCTGCACGGACAGGGGCACGGCCACCACGCGGTGGGGGAGGCGTTCGTGAAAGAGCTGACGCAGTATGCGGTCGACCTGCAGCGGGTGCAGGTGATCAAACCGGGCACCGATCCCCATCAGTTTGCGGAGAGTATCTATGCCAACGTATTCGCCTGAGCAGGCGCTGGCGCGCCCAACCGGCCGCGCGCCGCTGTGGGGAGAAGGGCTGCTGGCCGCCGCGCTGTGGCTGCTGGGCGGTCTGTTCACCCTGGCCTGGCCCGATGCCGGGCGGCGCTGGCCGTTTAGCGAGGGCTGGGCGCTGGCGCAGTTCGCCTTCGGCGGCGGCTTGCTGCTGCTGGCGCTGAGCTATCGCTACTGGCGAGCGCGCGGCGCGCGCGTGCTGCATGCCGGCAAGTGGCTGGCGCTGCTGCCGGTGCTGTTCGCTGCCTGGGAAGGGCTGACCGCCAAGAGCGGCGTGCTGCCGGTGCCGTTTTTCGCGCCGCCGCAGGCGCTGATCGAGGTGCTGCACGACGACTGGCCGCGTCTGCTCGACAGCCTGCTGCACTCCCTGGGGCTGCTGGGGCTTGGGGTGCTGCTCGGCACCAGCAGCGGGTTCGTCACCGGTCTGGCCATTGGCTGGTCGCAACGGATAGGCTATTGGGTCCATCCGGTGTTACGCCTGCTGGGGCCGGTGCCGTCCACCGCGCTGCTGCCGCTGTGCCTGTTTATCTTTCCGTCAAGCTTCGGCGCCAGCGTGTTTTTGATTGCGCTGAGCACCTGGTTCCCGGTCACGGTGCTGACCTGGTCCGGGGTCATCGGCATTGACAAGGCGTGGTACGACGTGGCGCGGACGCTCGGCGCCAGCCAGCGTTTCCTGATCCTGCGGGTAGCGATCCCCGCCGCGCTGCCGAACGTCTTTGTCGGCCTGTTTATGGGGCTTGGCGCGTCGTTTTCGGTGCTGATTGTGGCTGAAATGGTCGGGGTGAAGTCGGGGATCGGCTTCTACCTCCAGTGGGCCCAGGGCTGGGCGGCCTATCCCAATATGTACGCCGCGCTGCTGGTGATGGCCTTGCTGTGCTCCGGCCTGATCAGCGGATTATTTATGCTGCGCGATAAGCTGCTGAGCTGGCAGCGGGGAGGGATGCAATGGTAACCGCGACGTCAGGTTCGCAGACGATAGCGCGCGGCGCGGCGGTATCGATAAGCCATCTTCATCACGCGTTTACGCTCGGCAAACAGGCGGTGCCGGTGCTGGAGAATATCAGCCTGCAGCTGCGGCCAGGGGAAAGCGTGGCGCTGCTGGGCCCTTCCGGCTGCGGTAAATCCACCCTGCTGCGGCTGCTGGCCGGGCTGGAAGCCCCGCAGAGCGGACAGATGCAGTTCGACGGCGCGCCGCTCGGCGCTCCGGGGCCGGAGCGCATACTGGTGTTTCAGGACCCGACGCTCTATCCGTGGCTGACGGTGCGGCAGAACGTGCTGCTGGGCCCGCAGGCGCAGGGCAAAAGGGGGCTGGAAGCAAAGGCCGACGCGCTGATTGACCGCATCGGTCTGCAGGCCTTCAGCGAAGCGTGGCCGCGGCAGCTGTCAGGGGGGATGGCGCAGCGCGCCGCGCTGGCGCGCGCGCTGTTGAACGAGCCGCGCCTGCTGCTGCTCGACGAGCCGCTGGGCAAGCTTGACTCGCTGACCCGCATCAGCATGCAGCGGGAGCTGATCGCCCTCTGGCAGCAGCAGGGGTATACCAGCCTGCTGGTGACTCACGATATCGAAGAGGCGCTGCTGCTGTGCGAGCGGGTGCTGGTGATGTCGCCGCGTCCGGGGCGGATTATCGCCGAGTTCGCGCTGCCGCTGGCCTTTCCCCGCCACCGCGATAACCCGCAGCTGCTGCAGCATCGTCAGGATATATTGCGTATCCTCGGCCAGGAGGAGGACTGGTAGGGTAAACGCACTCCCCGGTGGCGGCTGCGCCTTACCGGGCCTGCGAGCTCCACAGAAGGGGAAGGACCGTAGAACGTAGGCCGGTGCAAGCGCAGCGCCGCCCGGCAATGGGCATCCGGCGCCATGCGCCACGTTTTGCCCGGTGGCGGCTGCGCCTTACCGGGCCTGCGAGTTCGAGAGGAAGGGGAAAGACCGTAGGCCGGTGCAAGCGCAGCGCCGCCCGGCAATGGACATCCGGCGCCATGCGCCACGTTTTGCCCGGTGGCGGCTGCGCCTTACCGGGCCT
>OLFT01003333.1_pt1 | contig 12023 bp, 8 predicted proteins | sample 1604921 | NCBI WGS metagenome assembly OLFT01 (sample SAMEA3888897, study PRJEB22519) | human gut metagenome | biome: human gut; feature: human-associated habitat; material: faeces | place: Denmark | collected 2013 | reverse complement strand
TATTCCTAATGTTGGTTGAGCTTCTTTTCTTGTATATGGTTGTGGGTTTATATTTATTTCTTTGTTTTTAGGCAAGTTTTTATCTTGATAATTTCCATAACCATATTCTTTTCTTAATTCATCTTCTTTTAATCCTTTAACAAGTAGCCTAAGAAAACTCTTAGGCTACCTATAAAAAATTAATTACTATTTATTTACAAGTATCTTTAAATCCATTTATTCTCATTATTTCTTTTGCTATTTTATTAATATTAACATCATGTTTATCAAAGAAAAAACCATACTCTCTATTATTAACTTTTTTTGATATACAATGTGGATTTATAGAAAAACTTATAAATACTCCGTATCCTGTTTTTTCATCTACTAGATTTCCATGTTTTGAATTTATTTTTGTACCTTCTGGGATTATTAAAGTTATTCCTTCAAATTGTACTTTTTTATTTATTGGTCTTTTTGATATGTCCTTTATTACTTCTTCTACTCCTACCCTATATTTATCAACATCAATTGCGGCAGGTCCGTCTTTTTTCATTACACTCTTTTTCTCTCTCTCCATCTCTATTCTACGAACATTATCTTGTATTGCTATCTTTCCATAATGTATAAAATCACATGAACTTAATGTTAATCCCATTACTATTAAAATTATCATTCTTTTTATCATTATTTATCAACTTCTTTCCTTAGATATTCATCCATTTTCTTAGCCTAGTTTTATTCCATTAGCTTCTAGCCAATATTTCTGCTGTTTCTTTACTGCAATTTTCCCAATGTTTCAATTTAATTTTAACAAAAATATCTTGTTATCTCAAGCTTTTTTAAAAAAAATGCCGATAGAAAATTTCTTCTATCAGCACTATTATATTCCTTATTGTACTTGTACTCCATTTTTAAATGTTCCTTGTTGAACTACTTGACCATTTTCTCCATATTTTTTAACTACTCCATTTAATTTACCATCTTGGTAAGTAGCTTCAAAATCTAATTTACCTGATGAAAAATAATGTTTCTCATAAACTGTTCTTCCATTATTACTTACATTTTTTTCATATTCTATATTACCATTTTCATAATATATAATATTTACACCATCTTCAACACCATTCTTATAATTTTCTTTTGACCATACTTTTCCATTTGGATGATAAGTAATACCCTTTCCATGTACTACTCCATTTCTATATGATGTTAACGCTTGAGTTTTACCATTTGGAAACTTAACTTCAATTAGACCTGTATATGGTGTTTCCTCTCCTTGAACATATACTATTCCTGTATTTGCATTTTTAAAAACTTGTTCTACTTGAACTTTTCTTTCTGCTGAAAATGATAAAACTGATACTAACAAAAATACTCCTAATATTATTTTTTTCATATTTGTTTCTCCTATTTTTATTATTTTATTCTATTACCATTTTTATATATTTCTTGTTCTATTAACTTTCCATTTTCATCATATCTTTTAACTATTCCTTCTAGTTTGTCGTCCTTAAAATTAGCTTCCATTTGAATTTTTCCATTTGGATAATACACTTTCATAGTTCCTTCTACCTTTCCATTTTTTAATTCACCTTCCGTTTCTAATTTACCTGTAACTTCATTATAGTTTTTTATTGTTCCATCCACTTCATCATCTTTAAAAGGAATTTCAGCTATTAATACCCCTGTAATTGAGTAAAATCTTGCAATACCATTTTTCTTATCATTTTTAGCTAAACTTTCCATCTTTATTTGACCATTTTCATAGTATTCTTTTTGTATTCCATCTATTTTTCCATCTTTAAATGTACCTATTCCATCTAATTTCCCATTTGGATAATATGTTTTAACAGTTCCATCTAGTTCTCCATTTTTAAATACAGCTATCTTTGCTAGCTTTCCATTTGGATGATAAATTTTGTTTATTCCTTCTAAATTATTGTTCTTATAAAATCTCTCTCCTTCTAAACTACCATCTTCATAATATGATTTTGTTAAACCTTCTCTTAAACCATTCTGATATTTTTCTTCACCTTCTAGTTTTCCATTCAGATAATATGTTCTTAGATAACCTTCTGCTTTTCCATTTTTATGTAAAACTTCCATTTTTATTTGACCATTTTCATAGTATTCTTTTTGTATTCCATCTGTTTTTCCATTTTTATATGTTGCTATAATTGCTGTTTTACCACTTGGATAGAGAAGTTTATAAGTTCCTTCCATTAGTCCATTTTTAACTTCCATCAAAGCTAGAACTGTACCATCATCATACTTTACTTCAACTGTACCTGTAAATGGAGTCTTTTCTCCTTGAACATAAGCTATTCCAGTAGTATCATCTACCATCATTTTTTCTATAGGAACCTTTCTACCTGCTGCAAATGATAAGGCTGACATCAATAAAAATACTCCTAATATTATTTTTTTCATATTTGTTTCTCCTATTTTTATTATTTTATTTTATTACCATTTTTATAAAATTCTTCACTAATTATCTTTCCATTTTCATCATATCTTTTAACTATTCCATCTAACTGATCATTTTTGTAATTTTCCTCTAACATTAGTTTTCCAGTTGGATAGTAAACCTTTGCAAGACCATCTACAACTCCATTTTTATATGGAAGTTCAACTTTTAATTTTCCATTTTCATAATAAGTTTTAGATACACCATCTGGTATACCCTTTTTATGAGTAATTTCATTTTGAACTTTTCCATTAGGATAATAAAGCTTTGAAACACCATCTACAAGTCCATTTTTATGGGAAATTTCTCTCTTAATTTTTCCATTTTCATAGTAGTCTTTTTGTATTCCCTCTACTTTTCCATTTTTAAATGTTGCTACACTTGCTAATTTCCCACTTGGATAATATAATTTAGAATAACCTTCCATTACTCCATTTTTAAAAGGAATTTTTCCCTCTAAGACACTATCTCCTTCTGAAATAGGAGGCACTTTGTAGTTCTCTACTATTCCTGTAAATGGTGCTTTTTCTCCTATAACATAAACTATTCCTTTATCATCAACATAAGCGTTCTCTAATTTAACAACTCTTTCTGCTGAAAATGATAAAACTGATACTAACAAAAATGCTCCTAACAATATTTTTTTCATACTTATCCCTCCTATTTTAATCTGTTTATTAGCCTTAAATATTTCTTGAAATAATAAAGTTTTCTCTTTTTAAAAAGCCTGAACTTGATACTAATGAAATTTAAGTATATTTAATGAAATTATAATTATAGCATCTTATTTTGTCAATGGAATTTGACAAGTAATCAAAAAATAAGAGGCTTTATAGCCTCTTATTGTACTTGTACTCCATCTTTAAATATTCCTTGTTGAGCTACTTGACCATTTGGTCCATATTTTTTAACTATACCATCTAATTGTCCGTCTTTATATGTAGCTTCAAAGTCTATTTGACCATTTTGATAGAAATGTTTTTCGTAAACTAATCTTCCATTATTACTTACATACTTCTCATATTCTATATTACCATTTTCATAGTATATTGTATTTACCCCTTCTTCATAACCATTTTTATAATTTTCTTTAGATTTAACTTTTCCACTTGGATAATAAGTAACCCCTGTTCCATCCAATAAACCATTTTTAACTTCTAATAATCCTTGAACTTTCCCATTGTCAAATTTGACTTCAACTGTACCTGTAAATGGTGTTTGTTCTCCTTGTACATAGGCTATTCCAGTAGTTTGATCCATTACTATTTTTCCTGCTGGAACCTTTCTTCCTGCTGAAAATGATAAAGCTGACACTAATAAAAATGCTCCTAATAATAGTTTTTTCATCTTTTCTCCTCCTACTTTTATTATTTTATTCTATTACCATTTTTAAAAAATTCTTCACTAGTTATTTTTCCACTTTCATCATATTTTTTAACTGTTCCTTCTAGTTTATCATCTTTATAGCTTTCTTCTGACATTATTTTACCACTTGGATAGTAAATCTTTACAATACCATTCACAAGTCCGTTTTTATCAAGCGGAAGTTCTATTTTTAATTTTCCATTTTGATAATAATCTTTTTGTATTCCTACTTGTACTCCATTTTTATATGTTGCTTCTACATTTATCTTTCCATTTTTATGGTAAGTTCTAGATATTCCATCTGGTACACCTTTTTTGTAAGAAATTTCACTTTGAATATTTCCATTTAAATAATACATCTTTGTAATCCCATCTACTAATCCATTTTTATAAGAAATTTCTCTCTTTCTTATTCCACTTTCATAGTAATCTTTTTGTACACCTTCTATTTTTCCTTTTTTAAATGTAGCTACACTTGCCATTTTCCCATTTGAATAGAAAAGCTTAGAAGTTCCTTCCATCAGTCCATCTTTAAATGGAACTTTTCCTGATAAAGTTTTATCTCCATCTGAAGTCTTATAATTTTCTACTATACCTGTAAATGGAGTTTCTTCTCCTGCAACAAAAACTATTCCTTTGTTATCCATATAAGTATTTTCTATTTTAACTAATCTTTCTGCTGAAAATACTAAACTTGATACTAATAAAAATATGATTAATAGTAATTTTTTCACCTTTATTCCTCCTAGTTTAATCTATTAATTGACCATTTTTATATGTTTCTTGATTAATTATTTTTCCTGTCTCATCATATTCTCTAAAAATTCCATCTGCTTCATTGTCTTTAAAATTAACTTCTACTTGAAGTTTTCCACTTGGATAATAAATTTTACTTATTCCTTCTAATTTATCATTTTTATAAAATCTTTCTTCTTTTAAAACTCCGTTTTCATAATAATCTTTTGTTAGGCCTTCTCTTAAGTCATTTTTATAATTTTCTTCACTTTTTAGCTTTCCACTTGGATAATATTCTTTTAGTAAACCCTCACTTTTTCCATTTTTATATGTTGATTCTATCTCTAATTTACCTGTAACTTCATTGTATTTTTTTACTAGTCCATCTAGCATATCATTTTTAAATGGAAATTCGCCTACTAATATCCCTTTAGTTGAATATAGTTTACCCATTCCATCTTTCTTCCCATTCTTACGTAAAACTTCCATCTTTATTTGACCATTTTCATAGTAAGTTTTTTGTATACCATTTTTTTCTCCATTTTTAAATGTAGCCATCTCTGCTAATTTACCATTTGAATAATATAATTCAACAAGTCCATCTATTACTCCATCTTTAAATGAAATTTTTCCTTCGAAAACTCCATCTTCTCCTGGAATTTTAAAATTTTTTATTACACCTGTATATGGTGTTTGTTCTCCTTTTGCATGTACTTTTCCAGTTTTTTCATCTAGAAATGTTTCTTCATATGATAATATTCTCTCTGTTGAAAATGCTAAACTTGATACTAATAAAAATATAGCTAATAATTTCTTTTTCATTTCTATTCCCCCTAAAAATTAAGTCTACTTAAGAAAATTATAACTATAACATTTCATTTTGTCAATAATATTAATACTTTTTACAAAAAAAGAAGACTGAAAAATTCAATCTTCTTCTTAAATATTAAATTAGAATATTACTCTTAGTCCTACTCCAGCTCTTACATTATCTCCTTTTGTGTCATAACCTATGTTAGCTGTTACTCCTATTCTTTGGTTATCCCATCCAAGATTTAGATCTGTTTTGACATTTCCTGTTCTGTCATCCTTTTCACCTCTAATATTGAAGTAATCAGCATTTGTTCCAGATACTTTAGCTTTATTTTTACCATTAGCTATTCTACCTAATTCATTTTCATAAGCTACTCCTACAGTTGCTTTTACTGTATTAGCTCCAAAATAATGTCTGTAAGCAAGTTCTGCTCCTATTTCTGGTTTTACTGAGAAATAATCATTAGCCTTAACATCTAATCTCATTTCTCCTGATTTTTCTCTTATCTTTGATACTCTTCCATACTCTAGTTTTAATGAAGCATATGGTCTTAAGCTGAAGTCTTCACTCAATCTAAATTCTTTTGATATTTCATTCTTTACAGCTGCTCCGTAAGTGTGATATCTACCTTTTGCATTAAATACTTCATCTACAACTAAGAATTTTCTGTGCATTTTATTATGCCCAGCAAATATTTCTCCTGATACTGTCCAATTTAGACTATTATTATGATCAAATGGAACTGATTTAAAGATACCTACTTTTCCTTGTAATTGTTCTTCTTTAGAATTTCCAATATCTTTAAACTTAAATGTATTATGAACTATACCTGCATACCAACCTATTGTATCTCCTAGTTTAACTGTTTCATCTTCATGAACATAAGCTACTCCATAAGCATTGTTTTTATAATTAATTATTCCTGCTGTATCTGAGTTATACTCACCTTTAGCTCCAAATACTTTTACTTTATTTGAATCTTTAGATACAGTTTGCCATTCACTTCTTAAGTAATTAAATTCTTTATCTAAGATGTCTCCAGTTGCTTGTATCCTTTGTTGAGTATTAGCATATTGGTGCCCCATCATTTCATCTACTGCTTGATAGAATAGAGTTTCTTCATTATTTCCTATAGAGTTTAATTTTTGGAATACTTTGTTTTCTCTAGTTCCTAGAGCTTCAACTCCATATCTTTGTTCTAATCCATCTAAGAAGTTATATGTATCTGTTACTGCAACTGGTGAAGCTTCATTTCCAGCAAAAGCTGTATATGGTATTTTTGCCATAGCTACTTTTGAAGGAATACCATTTGCATCAAGTGTTGGTAAAGCCATCCAAGTTAAAGCTGCTGAATTATGACTCCATTTTATTCCTTGAGGTGCAGTTCTCATTGCATCTTGATATGGTTTCAAGATATTTCCAGAAACTTCAAAATATTTTGAAGTTGAGTTTTCTGCTGCTTCAACCCCATATAGTAAGTCAGCTTCTTCTATATTTAGATATCCTAATCCATTAATTGGATTAGTTCCTCTTAATGTATCTACATACATTCCTAGATTAGATATTAATGCATCTCCTCTAGTTCCTACTGGTTCAGTCACTTTTTCAACATTTGTAACTGGATTTCCATTTGCTGTTATATTAATATCATTAGTTCCTTTAGGTGATTTTAAAGTTACTCCTCCAACTGTTTTTTCTAATTCTTTTCCTCCAGTTGCATCATATTCACCATCTGCTTGTGCTCCACCACTTACTGTAATATCTCCATAGTTCACTATTGTTACATTAGTTTTTGGTGTATTTGATCTATATACTGCAAAACCATCAGCAGAGTTTATATTTATTGTTGCCCCTGCATTATTTATTAATTTAGAATTGTTGCTTAAAACAACTCCTTTTACACCTTTAGGTGCTCCAATTGTTGTTATAGAACCATCATTTACTCCTGTTGCTCCATTATCTAGGTACATTCCTACAGAATTTTCTCCACTAAGATTTATTGTCCCTTTGTTTGTTGCAGTTGATAAAGGTCCTGTTGCATACATACCAATACTATCTTTTCCTGTTACATTAATAACTCCTGTAGGGCTATTGATTATGTTTCCAGAATCACTTGATTTGTATCCTGCTGCCATAGCTATTGCATATTTTTCATTAGCTGCATCTGAAGCTCCTACTGTTATTGTAGAATTATTTATTGCAGTTCCACCAAGAATACTGTAGATTCCTACGTTTCCTATTCCTGTTCCAAAATTCATTTGTCCATTATTTGTTACAGTTCCTGCTCCATAAATTCCATAGTTTCCATCACCAGTAGAAGTTAATGTTGTTCCATTTGTTATAGAACCTGCTTTATTATTTGAATATGCATATACTGCATCTTCTCCTAGTGTAACATTAGCTGTATTTGTTGTTAATGTTACTGCTGCTCCATTTTCATTTTGAACAACAAAACCATATGCACTGTTTCCTATTTTTACATCAGTTGCATTACTTGTTATTGTTCCTCCAGCTCCAACATAGTATACTCCCACTGCATCATTTGAACCTGTAGTTCCATTTTCTCCAACGGATAATGTACCTCCATTTATGATAACATTTCCACCTTTAGAGTATACTCCTGTTCCTCCAGCTCCAACTTTTGTTAAAGAGCTTGCTCCTAGATTAACATTATGTCCATAGATTCCAACAGTTTTATCTCCACCTTCTATAGTTCCATTATTTTCTAATGTTACTAATGTTGTTTTTGGTGCTGGTGCTGGTGTTATTTCAACTTCTTCCGCATACATTCCTATATTAGGTGCATTTACATTAGTTGATGATGCTAAATTTATAGTTCCATCATTTTTAGCAGTATATGTTCCTGTTCCTGTAGCAAACATTCCTGTTGAATTTTGCCCTTGTAAATCTATTACTCCTGTTGATGAATTTTCAAAAGTTTTAGTTCCATATGGACTATCAAACGACATTGCTATTACATTATTGGCAGTTGAGTGAATTTTACCATCATTAACAATTCCGCCACCAATAGCTGTATTAGTTCCGTTTGATTCAACTTTATAATACATTCCTGTTGAATCTTCTCCTAATGTTATTACTCCTGTTGAGCTATTTGTAGCTTTTGCACCAAGAGTTGCAGTTGCAGGGCTACGATCATCTTCAACTATATATATTCCTGTTGATTTCTTTCCTACAGATATTTGACCATCATTGGTAATTATCCCTCTTTTAGCATATATACCTGTTGATTCGTCACCAGTTAAGTTTATTACTCCACTTGCTGTATTAGTTAAAGTTATTTTATTAGCATCATAACCATTTCCAGCTGTATCATTTCCATTTTCTTGTGCTATAGCAACTTGTCTATTTAAACTTCCTGTCATAGAATTTGCATTCTCAATAGTTGAGTTTGAAATTTCAAGTTTATTATAGGCATTATTTGGATCATTTAAATCAACTGATTGATTTATATTTAATTTACTTAAATACAACATAAATGTCTTATAGTTAGATCCTGTTATAGTTGGAGCGTTTGTTACACCAGACATTAAACTTGTCGCTGCTGTATCTGATAAATTCATTTCAACATTAGATGCAATAAATAATCTTGAATGATCTTCCATATTTAATGTTAAATTATTTAATGTACTGCTTCCATTTCCAAAAGAAGTATTAAAATAGTTTTGAATAGCAGCTGTATTAAACGTACCATATGCTCCAGGTGTCGCTTCATAATAGAAAGCTGTTCCTCTTGTAGAAGGAGTAGAACCTCCCTTTATTGTAGCATTTATATTTCCATTAAGAATAATTTTTCCTGTACCTTTTGTATAGAACAATAAAGATGATTGTCCTGTAGTTGCTGTAGAAGTTTTCCCAGTAACAACTTCAATCTTTCCATTATCCTTTGCAAAATAGTTTATAGCTCCATTATTTGTTTTAATAGTTGATTCTCCTATTTTTAATGTTCCTTCTGAGTAAAGTCCTATAGATTTATCACCTGTTACATCTATTGTTGCTTTACCATTTGTACTGTCAATAGTAGAACCTACCCCAGCAGTCATACCTATAGTTCCTATCGTATTTGTTGCATTATTTCCACCAGTAACTTTAAGTTCACCATTATTAGTTAATATTCCTGTTCCTGTTGTCATAAGTCCAATAGAACCATCTGAGTTTACTGTTACTTTTCCAGCATTAGTATTAGTTCCTGTTCCTGTTCCAGCTACATACATTCCTATATTTTGACCATTTGTCACATTAATATTTCCGTTATTAACAATATTTCCAATATTTGTATAAGCACCTATATTATTTTCTCCTGTGCTTATATTAATATTTCCACTATTAGTTATTGTTGATCCTGCTTTTCCAGAAGCTATACCTATAGATTTTTGTGCATTACTAGCAGAATACTCTTTATTATCCAACCATTTTCCACCTGCATTGTTGCTAGTAAAGTTCTTTGAATAATCTGTTATGTTGATATCACCGGTATTTGTCATAGAAGTTGCACTTTCTGTGTACATACCATATGACTCACTTCCAGCAATATTTATTGTACCCGCATTATTAGCGTGATCCATATCACTTTGAGCGATAATAGCCATAGACTTATCGCCTAACATTGAAATAGTTCCTCCAGCAGTATTATCAATATATGAATCTGCTCCCTTGTAGCTTCTTCCAGCTCCAAGTGCAAATCCATAGTTTTCTTTACCTGCCATAACTATTTCACCATTATTTATATTATGAGTAATGTATATATTTGAGTGAACTCCATTTGTTTTACTAAAAGCAAAAGCATAAGATTCGTCTCCATCCATAATGATTTTTCCATTATTTATATGTTCATGTGTTGCGGCTGGATTGTCTTGCTCTTTTACAAGTATAAAGGCAACATTACCCTTACCTGTAGAATATATTAACCCATCTGTCTCATTTATCATTTGACGTAAATTCCCAGCACCATTTGGATCTTCGTCTGTTGCAAATCCAACAACATTATCTGCTGATAATTTAATGTTTGACTTATTATGAACTTTTAAGTTTCCATTACCGTCTGTTGAAATGGCTCTAACTCCCTTAATTATATTTCCATTTCTTTCTCTAACTGTATCTACTTCTAATGTTAATCCTTCTATTGTATGATCTCCGCCTATAAATTCAAAAATAGCACCATAAGTGTAGTCTCTCATACCACCTCTTGGATTGTATCCAGGTACTGTTGTATAATCTGTACCATCTGAAGTTTTTAGTACTCCATCTGCAGAGAAAGTTTTTATTCTATTATAACCTGGAATATTGGGATTTTTATAATTAGTTGTAAGATTATAAGTAGATCCTAGCTTTACAACATTAGTTCCACTTACATATATATACTGTGTATCTGGTAGACGATCATCTGCATTCCATAATGGCGATAATGTTACATCTTTTATAACAACATTTGGAGGTGCTATAATTGGAGTTTCTGGTGATATTGGACTAAAACTTACAGTTTCAGGTAATGTAACTGCATTTGCAGTTTTAGCTGTAATATTTAAAGCTTGTTTACTTATAGTTTTAGGATTTATTCCTGCATTTACTTGTGTAACAACTTTTGGTTCTTCAGCTAATCTAGTACTTGCAAGACCATAACTTCTTAATCCTTCTCTTTGATTTGAAGCAGCTGATCTAGGATTACTTGATTTAGCTAATGAACTATAATTCTTACTACTTACAGGTACATATCTATTAAATAGATTTGTATCTCTTTCTAATACTCCTTCATAGGCATATTTTTCAGATTTATCTCCTCTTCCCTTATATGAAGATCCCCAATTATCGTAAAAATAGTTTGCTCCAAATTGCCATGAAGCCCAAGGCGATTTTACTACTTGATTTCCCTGCTCCATCAATTGAATTAATTCTAATCTTAATCCATTGATTTCTTTGTTATTTTCTCTTCTTGTCACATCTATTTTATCTTTTAGATTTCCTACAGAACCTCTTAAATTTTCTTTACTTGTTTTTATCTCTTCCATTGTAGGAGCATCTGTAGTTTCTATATCTGATGATAGTTTAGCAAGCATTGGTAAAGTAGTTGCATTATCTGCACTAGCTACTAAAACAGTTTTCTCACTTTTTACAACTGAAGTTTTTTCTACTTTAGTTTTTGGAGCAACAAAAAAATTGCTGTATAGATCATTAGCTCCAAATTGCATATTTGTCCAAGAAGCTTTTAAACCTTGTTTTGCTTTTTGGGTTTTTTCTTCTTGTTTCTTAGCTGTAGATTTCGCTGCTTGGTCACTAGTTATAGCTTCCTTTTGTTTCTCTGCTTCTTGCATTATATTATTATCAGAAAATGCATTTGTTCCCTTCATTAAGAAAAGTACTGCTAGACCAACTGAATACTTTACGTTCTCATACCTCTTTGCAATTGAACGTAAATTTTTTTCTACATCATATAGATTATTTTTTCTCATTCATTCCATCCCTCCTATAAATTTTATACTTGTATTAGGATACTATTTTTATAGAATAATGTCAATATAATTCTGTAATAATTACAATGTGAAAGTATATCAAACTTATTCTTTTTAAAAGTTATTTTTTTTAATAAAAAAAGAGGTTTCCCTCTTTTAAAAAATTTTTCTTAACATTGTAAATAAGACTTCAAAT
>OLFT01003330.1_pt1 | contig 12028 bp, 10 predicted proteins | sample 1604921 | NCBI WGS metagenome assembly OLFT01 (sample SAMEA3888897, study PRJEB22519) | human gut metagenome | biome: human gut; feature: human-associated habitat; material: faeces | place: Denmark | collected 2013 | reverse complement strand
GAGCATCCGCTTGACGTGCGGGAGGTCACAGGTTCAAGTCCTGTATCGTCCACCATCAAAACCGCTGTTTTCAAAAGAAAACGGCGGTTTTTCTTAACTTTTTTGCGACATTTTCGGATTCAAGTCAACCGCTGACCACAGAACAAGCCACAGACAGAGAAAAAGGCCGCCCTTCTGGAATTACTCCCGAAGGGCGGTTTTCGTTCTTCAGCCTGCCTTTCTCCCGGCTCTCAGCGGAGCCAATTCCTTTTTCATGGCGGCGATCAGCTCCGCCAGCTTTTCCTCACATTCTTCTTCGGTAGCGGCGTAGATATTCCGGGCGATGCGTTTTCCGTTGACCTTGGGGGAATAGCGGCCTTCCCAGAGGTGGTCATTGATTTGGGTGACACACCCGGTTCCCGGCTTCCGGTATTTCCCCTTGACCGCCTGGAAAGTGGATGAGCCTGGTTTAGATTCGGCGTGCTTTGAGGATGGTTCCGCACCGGCGATCCCCAGGTCGATGCAGTCGGCGGCCTTCTGCCGCATCTCATCGGTCACATGGGCGTAGACATTTAGCGTCGTGGCACTGGAGACATGGCCGATGATGGTGGACAGAGTCTTGATAGGTGTCTACTGTGAAGCTGGCCTTAGTATGACCAAGGATTCCGGACAGGGTCTTGGCGTCCACTCCGTTCGCCAGCGCATGGGTGGCAAAGGTATGGCGCAGATCGTGAAACCGAAGGTCAGGCAGGCCAGTTTCCTCCAGGATGGCCTTTAAGCGCCGATAGGCACTTCCCGGACTGACTGGCCGCTCTGGGCGTAGGGGATCCGGAAAGATCCACTGTGTTAGTCCCACATACTTGGCCACGGTGTTGACTGAGATCCCCAGCTTGTCCGCGATGGTGGGATAGCTGACCACGCACTGCCAGGTCCGCCGGTCCTCGATCCGCAGCAGGTAGGCGTAGATGGCCAGCTCATACACGTGGAGCCCTAACTCGAACACCGCGTTAGGGAACATGAAGAAATATTTCTTCACATCTCGCTTCTGATTTCCCATCAGCCCTGTCCTCCCTTCGTGTGTGCAGAGATCCATCTCCGCAGTTCCTCCTTGGGGACTACGATGCGCTTGCCGATGCGCAGAGAGGGGAAGTCCTCCTCCTGGACCAGCTCATAGGCGCTGGCATCTGAGATACCAAGAAGATCCGAGAGCTGCTTCATGTTCAGCATCAGCGGCAGTTCGTCGTAGCTTTTGTAGATCGATTTTTTCATTCAGGTTACCTCCTCTTTTTTCTTCTCTGCATGATTTCTGCGGTTCTGCAATCTTGACCTGCACCTCCTCTCTGACCGGCGTTTGGACAACTTCTTGCTGCTCGGGCACGGACAAAGAAGCTTCTGAGAAAAATAAAAACCGGGCACATGAGAACAACTCGACACTTGGCAGGAACCTACCTGCCTTGTTTCGTATGTTTCTCATGCGCCCGGCGATTCGGTGGAGACTTTTCATTCTACGCTGACTGGCTGCCAGCGCACCCCTTTGCTCGGTGCAGCATTTTGCGACTATTCAGATTGTGATTTCATTCTACCAGAACAGGTGTTCTGTGTCAATGCCTTTATAGAAAATTTGTTCGAATCGCTTTAGCGCAGAGGATGTTGGATTAAGACAACAGATTCGACCTAAAGGCTACATCCGTTATCCTCATTTATTATGGGTACAATTTTACGCCGCGGCGTTGGCGTTGATCCGGTCAATCACGCTCTTGATTCCAGCCCACAGGGACAGGTCTGTGAATATCTCTACGATACTTCCCCGATCTGTGAAGGGCGGTTCCTGAAGCACAGACAGATCCTTCATGACCCCGTTATGGACGATGTACTCCACAATTTGGTTGACGAAGTAGATCTGCCGGCTGTCCAGGTTGACATCGCTTAAGTACTGGGCAAATGCCTCCTTAGCGGCATTCATATCCATACCCACGATCTCCCGAACAAACTCACCCAGGGGCTTGGCTCCCAGTTCCGCCTCATAGTCCTCCCGGGAGCCCACTTCACTCCAGAGGATGGTCTCCAGTTCCTTTACATCTTCCGCCGTCAGTGGCACATTGGAGCGCAGCTTGGCGATAGCGGGCTTATCCTGGTGCTGGCGCACATAGAACTCCGCCTTGGCCTTGTAGTTCTTCAGATCGTCGTTCTCCAGCTCCGACTCCTTCCACTCTACGGAGAGGATATCATCTGTAAAGTTGGTATTGTAAATGGCGCCATCATGAGGCAGATACTTCATCAGGTTCCGCAAGCACTCCCGGATGTGCTCAAACTCGTTGATTCCGGCGTTGTCCAGGTAATCAGTATGCAGGATCTTCTCGATGAGTTCCGATTGCGCCCGGATCTCCGGGATGTTTGCCACGCTGGCCACGCCGCTGACCTTCTTCACCAGATCCTTCCGGGCTTTCTTATAGGTCTTTCCAACCAGGTAGGCAAGTTCAATGCCATACATCAGTGCATCAAACCGCACGGCACTGGCCTCGTCCATATCCGGTTGGAGGAGTGGGGCAACCTCGTCCCGCAGGTAGAGCGTATCCTCATATCTGAGGGCCTGGTAGCTCGCCGAGTCAGCGAACTTCTCTACATACCGCAGGTGCTGCCGCACAGCAAAATTCGCCCGATCCAGTTGCTGCACTTTGGAGAGCATTTCATCTACCAGCTTCTCTCGAAAGGGGATCAGTTCCTCAGTCTGGTAGGCCAGATCCTGGAGCTTGTAGACAATTTGAGCTTTCAGATAGAAGATGGCACTTTGCAGGGCCATCTGGTTGGCAGTGGCCTTGCCTTTGTTCATGCGGAAAAACTCGAAGTTGCCGCATAGATCGAAGATGTAGAACTTGCTTTTGTTCTCCCCGTCCACCAGTCCCGGACACAGACGGGTACCCCGACCGATCATCTGCCAGAATTTTGCACGGCTCTGTACCTTCTTGAAGAACACCAGGTTCAGCACCTCGGGTACATCAATGCCGGTATCCAGCATATCCACGGAGATGGCAATCTGGGGCAGCTTTTTCGGGTCGGAGAATTCGTCGATGGCACTCTGGGCGTAGGTCATGTAGTTGTCGATGACCTTGGCGTAACCAGGCAGATGGGGGTACTCCTTGCCGAACACCTCCAGAATTTTCTCAGCGTGGCGGTGATTCTTGGCAAAGATGATGGTCTTGCCCAGCTTCTCTCCGTAGTCAATTTTCAGGCCGTTGGTCATCAGCAGATTCAGAGCCAGGCGGATGGTATCCTCGTTGAACAGCCACTCGTTGAGGGCAGAGGACTCGATCCGCTCGGGCAACTCCCCATTCTCATCGGTGAAGGTGGCCTCATACTCCGCCTGTTCCTCCTCGGACAGATCGGCGTAGGAGATGCCCTCCTCCATGAATTTCAGCTTGCTCTCCACCGTGAGGAAGTCCACCAGAAAGCCGTCCTTCACCGCCTGGGCCAGTTCGTAGCCGTAGGTAGGCACACCGCTCTCCAGTTCAAAGATCTCGTAAGTGTTCTTGTCGATCTCATCCTTTGGGGTGGCTGTGAGACCCACCAGGGGTGCGTCAAAGTAGTTGAAAATATCCCGATACTTATTGTAGATGGAGCGGTGGGCCTCGTCGCAGATGACCAAATCGAAGTGGCCTACAGTGAACAGCTTTCCCTCTCCGTCCTCAACCGAGTCGATGCAGTTCATCATGGTCTGGTAGGTAGAAAAGACGCAGTGGGCCGTGTAATTGTCCTTCTCCTCGCACAGGTTGGTCACGGAGAGATTGGGCAGCAGATTCACAAAGCTGCGCTTGGCCTGGGTGACCAGAGAGTTTCGGTCGGCCAGGAAGAGGACATTTTTCACCCAACCGTGCTGGAGGAGTACATCCACCAGAGCGATGACCGTGCGGGTCTTGCCCGAGCCGGTGGCCATGACCAGCAGGGCCTTCCGGCGGTTCTGGGCCAAAGCCTGACAGGTGGCCTTGATGGCCCCCTCCTGGTAGTAGCGGCCGGCAATGTTGTGGTCCACCTGGATGTACTTGAGGCTTGTCCGCATGGCCCGAAGGTTGAAGAACTTCTCCAGGTCCCTCTTGGAGTAGAAGGCGGCCACCCGCCGCTCCGGGTAGGCTCCGTCGTCGATCCGGGTGTCAAAGCCGTTGGTGAGGAAGATCACCGGGCGGCGGCCATATTTCTGCTCCAGCAGGTCGGCGTACAGCTTGGCCTGCTGGCGGCCCTTGGCTGGGTCCACACAGGTGCGCTTGGCCTCGATGACGGCCAGGGGGCGGTGGGCGTCATCATAGAGCACATAGTCGGCATAGCCCACCTCGCTCTGGTTGGGCATACCGGGCAGCTCCACCTCACCCAGCCAGTCCTTCCCCTCGGTCCAGCCCGCATCGGTGAGCATGGCATCGATGTACAGCTTGCGGGTCTTGTATTCTGAGAGATCCAGGGGCTTGGGGGTATAGCTGGGCTGCTGAGTCTCACGGCGGGCGGTGAGCTCGGCCCTGAGGGCCGCATTTTCCGCCATGAGGGCGGCCAGATCCACCTCGGGCACGGGAGCTGGAGCTGGGGCGGCGGTCTGCCCCTCCAGCAGGGCCGGGTCAAATTCTCCGGGGGTGTAAGTCGTGCCGTAGCAGCAGGCCACAAAGTCCATGAAGTACCAGAGGTTTTCCAGGCACAGCATGGCCTGCTCCTTGGTGATCTTTTTCCCGGTGTGGGCGGCGGCGTTGCCCGTCTGGCGGATGTACTTCAGGCGCTGCCACAGGTCCCGGTCCACGATGGCCCGGAAGTCCTCGGTGTCCATGAGGCTGGCCAGCCGGTCATCGTAGGGCATGACCAACCCGCCGTCCACGGAGTACATCCATTTGACGGCAAACTCCACACACCGGCGGCAATTCAGCACACAGGCCGCCGGGTCGATGGTATAAATTTTTTCCGCTGAGACGGCCACCTCCCCGAAGGTGGTAAATTGGGGATCAGAGAGGAGAAAATCGAAGTTGGTCATGGTATCACCTCAGTATCCCAATTGACTTTGAATAAGATCTATGAGGTCTTTTGTTCGGAGTGCTTTCTGTGGAAAATATTTGTTCACCATGCTTCTTAAAGCTTTATCATCACTTACCAGATAGCACCCATGATACATTGCGGCTTCTGCTGACATTGCATCATAGTGTTGCGCAAAGGGCTTTTCAGCCCTGGTTTTTTCATCAAATTGGAGTATTTCTTTCGTCATCTCACCAACTCTACTTTTATCGTCGAGCAAACGATATGTACCGTCTAAAATCCAGTGATTTGTCATCAAAGACGCTATACTTGATAACCGTTTAACCTTTAATCGGTCCATTACTTCATCAAAAATCAGCATCTTTGTTCTAAAACTATCTGTTATCTTTGTATGGGGAACACAGTTCGCGTCATAGGTCTTTGCTCCACGACCTGATAATTCATAATCCTGGTTCGCTGTTTTATAATAATGAAATCCTAATTCAAGAGACTTTTCTGCAATATCCAGCCAGTCCCTATGGTCTGCAAATCGATTAAATGCTGTCGTATCAAGTAGGTAATTGAATAAACAATTAGGATCTGGTTCTTCAAAATTTGCGAGTATAGACTTATCCATTTACATTTCCCCACTTGAATCTGTTGCCTTTTTCCTCGTCTCTGCAACATTATATAGAGCAACCTCCATTTGAGCTTTCCTTAGAACATTGGCATCATTTAGCTCTGACGCTAATCCGTCCGGATAATAATTCCTTTTAATATCTTTCCAACCAATATTTTTGTATTTTAAAACCTTAGAAATCTCTTCAAGCAACTGAATATGTGCATCGACTAACTCCTGTTCAATAAAGGGTTGCTTGTCAGCGGCATCAAGAAATGTTTTCCATGCTGATTGCACCTTGGCACAGTCGTAAAATACAGCTTGCACACAATTTAATGCTTTTACACTTTCTTTGTCAGCTATCCGATAGCGATAAGCCATAAGTGTTGTAAATATCTCTTTACGGACCTCCATCTTCTTGGCTCTATTTTGCCAATATAATGTAATAATTGTTGCTAAAATACCCGATAGTACGGCTGACAGCACAGGAATTACAATATCTTTCACATCTCTTTCTCCCTATCTGAAATATTGCTGCATCAGTGCCTTTTTGAATATTTCCAGTTTATCAAGGCTCTGCTGAATCGTCAATTTTGACTTGTCTGCCCGCCTAACAAAATCGTTGAACCCATTTTGAACTTCCATAGATGGAATCATTACCTGAAGGCGCTTTATCATTGCTATTGATAAATACGAAACTGTCGTTCCTGCCTGCATGGATTCTATCTGTTTCCGAAATCCAGGCATAGCAAACAAGTACGAAATATACAACGGAGTGATACTTTTTGAATACTTAGAGAGCCAACTGATCATACCATCCTGAAAATAGAATACATCGTTTTCTTTCACAATGTAGCATTGCCCCAATGTTCCCCGCGAGGTTACCAATATATCCCCCGCCGTTGGAACCTGGCCTTGTGCTTTGAGTTCATTGTATCGTTCTTCCGGTATATAGAGGTCTGCCGTGGCTATCCCAGTATTAATTAAATCCGTTAAGTTAGATACGCGCCAGAATGGGACCCCTTCAGAAGATTGTTCACTCTGGTAAATTCGCTTACTTGAACCAACCGAACATACTTGACTCATAGGCAGTACTGGCCAATGCTTTGTATTGGTTTCTGGGTCCCCAAATATCTCCACAAACCGGGCTTTGACCAGCAGGTCCAGTTTGTTCAGCTGCACCCGGCGCTTGGCGATCAGGTCGCTGACCTTGTCCAGCTGGACGGCAATGAGGCGCTGTTCTTCCAATGGTGGGAGAGGAAGTTCCTCCTTTTGATAGTCTTTAAAGTATATGTGTGGAATCGTTGCGCCGGTATAGTATTTTGCAAGGTTCATATTTTCCATGGCATAGGCCAAGTAGCCAATATCTACATTTTTGCCCGGAATAATATATTGCATAGTTCCAATGACAGAGGACTTTGCGGGTAATTTCATAACGCGACCAACACCCGCGCCATCTTTTACAACTGCAATATATGGGCTTTCTTGCTGATAAAAATCAACCGCTTTGATGAGACCACTCGCACCATAAATCGGATACTCACCATGCCGTCCATCTAAATCTTTCTGCGCAATATTTGAAGTCGCTTTGCTGCAAACATCCCCCAATTTCGCCATCACACCATCTCCTCCAGCTCCGCCAGGCCCTTGGTGATCTCCAGCTCCAGCTCCTTGAGGTCCGTCAGAATCTCCTGGGTGGATGGGTACTCCACGGGGACATACTCCATCTTCTTGTACTTGTTGATGGAGAGGTCATAGCCGTTGGCAGCGATCTCCTCACGGGGCACCAGGAAGGACTGCTCGGTGCGCTCACGCGCCTTCTCCCCCTCCCGGTTATGGAACCGGGCCACGATGTCGGGGATGTTGCTTTCCTTGATCTCCACACGCTTGTCGTCCAGGGTGAAGCCATCGGCCTTCATGTCGTAAAACCACACCTCATCCGTGCCGCCGTGGCCTGTCTTGGTGAACACCAGCACCGCCGTGGACACCCCGGCGTAGGGCTTGAACACCCCAGAGGGCATAGAGATCACCGCCTCCAGCCGGTTGCCCTCCACGATCTCCTTGCGGATGTCCTTATGAGCCTTGGAGGAACCGAACAGCACCCCGTCGGGTACGATGACGGCGCACCGCCCGCCTACCTTCAGCATCCGCAGGAAGAGGGCCAGGAACAACAGCTCGGTCTTCTTGGTCTTGCAAACCTTCAGCAGGTCGGCGGACACGATGTCCGCGTCCAGGCTCCCCTTGAAGGGGGGATTGGCCAGAATGAGGGTGTACTTCTCCCGGTCGGTGTTCTGGTCGCTGAGGCTGTCCCGATACTCAATGTAGGGGTTGTCGATGCCGTGGGTCATCATGTTCATGGCCCCGATGCGCAGCATAGTGCGGTCCATATCGTAGCCGTTGAACATATGGTTCATGTAATGGTCTTTCTTCTGACGGTCGAAGAAGATTTCTTCTTTCCTGTTCTCCTTCAAATACTCGCCGGCCGCCACCAGGAAGCCGCCGGTGCCGCAGGCCGGGTCGCAAATCACATCGTCCGCCCGAGGGGCCATCAGGTCCACCATCATGCGGATGATGTGCCGGGGGGTGCGGAACTGGCCGTTGACCCCGGCGGTGGCGATTTTGGACAGGAGGTATTCGTAGATGTCGCCCCGGACATCAGTATCGTGGAGCTGCTCCGCCTGGGCGTAAATTTCGTCCATGGCGGTGACGATCTTATCCAGCATCAGAGGCGTGGGGATCTTGAAAATGGCGTCTCCCATGTACTTGGCGTAGGCGCTGTCCTTGTCGGCGTGGAGGTTCTTGATGAAGGGGAACACCCACTCCTGCATGACGGAATACATCTGTCCGGCGGGAAAGTCGTGGAACACCGACCATTTGAGCTGGCTACCCGGGATGGTCCGCTCCCCCACCTGTACCTCACCGGCAAAGATGCTCTTATGAGGCAGGCCCAGCATGGCACTCTCCTTGGCCCGCTGGTTATCGGCGGCATCCAGGTCGTGGATGAACATGAGGTAGGTCATCTGTTCCACCACATCCAGGGGATTCGTTATGCCGCCGGTCCAGAAGGTCTCCCAGAGGCGGTCAATTTTATTTTTCAGTTCGCCAGTGATCATGTTCTCTTACTCCTTTTCCCGGTTCCAGATATAGGCGGTATAGCGTCCGCCGCTGAGTTTTAGAATTTCCCCGCTCTTCTGCAGGTCGGCCAAAGTGCGCTGTATCGTGATTTTACTAATATCGGGGCACTGCTGGATGATCTCCGCCTTGGTAACCTTCCCAAGGGTGCCCTTGATGATCTCCCGGATACGGTCCGGCTTGCTCATGCCACTGACGGCCAGGACTTGCACACGGGCGGAAAAGTTCCGGTAGGCCGCCGCTACCACGCCCAAGGTATAGCGCACAAAAGGGGCGTAGTCATTGGCTTCCTCGTGCCACCTGTGGGAGCTCTGCTGGAGAACCTCATAGTAGGTTTCCTTGCTCTCCTCAATGAGTTTTTCAATACTGATATATTTGCCCACGATATAGCCTGCCCGGTAGAGCAGCAGCAGGGTCAGCAGGCGGCTCATACGGCCGTTACCGTCGTTAAAGGGATGAATACAGAGAAAGTCCAGAATGAACATAGGGATCAGCAGCAACGGATCCATGTCACCCTTCCCCACAGCCTCCTCGTAGGCCCGGCAGAGGCTGTCCACCGCCTCCGGCGTCTCCCAGGCCGGGAGAGGTTGAAAGCGAATCGTTTTGTTTCCTTGTTCGTCCTCCTCTGTAATCACATTGTCCAAGGTTTTATAATGTCCACCGTAGGACGCGCCGCTAAATTTATAGAGGTCCCGGTGGAGCTGCAGGATCATAGATGCTTTTGGCGGGATATAGTCAAAGCTCTCATGAATGGTGGCCAGTACATCCCGGTAACCGGCGATCTCCTGCTCGTTCCGGGTACGGGGGGTAGTTTTGTCCTGCACCAGCTTTTTCAGGCGCTCGTTCGAAGTATAAATACCCTCGATTTTGTTGGAGGCCTCGGTGCTTTGGATCTTGGCGATTTCCACCAGTTTAGTCAGGGTATCGGCTTTGGCCTCGATAAACAGGGCCTGTTCTCCTTTGTATTCATGGATCTGAGTCAGCAGGGCCACGATATCTGGGGCAAGCAGCTTCTCATAGTTTTTGGCAAAATCGTAGGTGCGCATCCTGTACCTCACTTCAGGTCAATTTTATCGTTTTTCTTATAATGATATAATTAAACTATATCAAGTAAACTTGATTGTGTCAAGGGTCAACTATATCATTTTTATCGAAATGATATAGTTGACCCTTCGGGGTATAGCAATACCGCCCCGAGAATATTTCGAGGCGGCATTGTTGTGATTCGTTTTCAGTTTCATGTATTCAATACGATTCTCTCTACTGTCTATGAGGTTCAATAGCGGATTTGCTCCAGCCTATTCTCCCGCAACTTCCGTGCCCCGCACCGCCTTTGATTCAAGTTGACATGGCTCAGAAATCACACCGAGTCATCTGGTGTTCTTTGATTCAGCATAGCATCTCTTGCATCTGCCTAATAGTGGAGGTGCCTTTTGTAATCCTTACAAAGCACAAAATCGTAATAGAGGGCCGCCAAATTCATCAATGGGCCTACTTTCTGACCACATAACCAGCCACAGACGGCGGTGGAATATATGGAACTAGCACGGCGAAAGAGTGACAGAAAGTATATTGTTTCAAAAGGAAAGCGCTAAAAAGAACGAAAAAGATTAGAAAAAATATCAAGCCGGCCTTGACGTGCGGGAGGTCACAGGTTCAAGTCCTGTATCGTCCACCAAATGAATCCCTTAGAGCCACAAGGCTTTGAGGGATTTTTTCTTTTTTAAAAAATTCAGAATGTTCCTTGTATGGGTTGTGTTTCTTGCTTTTAAACGCACAAAATCGTTCTTGCCGGTCCATGTTCCGAAAAAGGCCTCTCTGCGGAAAGATCTGCAGAGAGGCCTTTTCTATCCAGGAAATGCGGTCCATGAGTTCAATTCTGCAAGCAGCGCTGGAGGTTTTCCGTGATCCGCCGGGAAAAGGCCAGGTATTCCGACCGCTCCTCTGGGGTGAAGCCCGCCAGATGGTCCGCAAGGGCATCCTCCTGAGCCGCCTCCAGGTCGGCGATCACAGAACCCGCCTCGGGCGTCAGGACGGGCTTGCGCATGTCCAGATAGCCGGGGGGCTCGCTCTCCAGCAGGCCCTTAGAGGACAGTCGTTGCAGGGCGAGGGCGAGGGAGGCCCGGGAGAGCCCGGAAAAGTCTGCTAGTTCCCGGCGGGTACAGGGCCCGTGCAGCTGATGCAGGGACAGCAGGATCTGGGCCTCCTGGAGGGAGAGCCCGTTTTTCAGCGCGGCGGTCTCCAGATGGGATTCCAGAAGCCGCCGCTCCCGGTAGGCGTCGCAGAGGGGGCCGCTTCCCATCACACCGGCCTGAAAGGCCCGCACACGCTCGTCGCCCAGCCGCTGGCTGGTGGGGAGCAGGGGCGGCACCGCGCCATCTCCGGCGGCGTCCAGAAGAAAACGGTACACCTTCGCCCGGCACCGCTCATAGCTCTCCTCATCCAGCACCTCCTTATAAAACTGGTGATAGGACTCAAAGATCATCAGCTTCATCTTGACCGTCCTGGAAATGCTCAGGCTCTGGGACGCCAGGGACCCCTTGGTCTTGACATAGTAGTAGATCGGGACAGACAGGGCGTAGAACCGCTCCGCCCGGCGGATGTACTCCAGATTGAATAAAAAGTCCTCGCACCAGCTGATCTCCGGGTCCATCCGCAGATGGTACCGCTCCACCAGCTCCCTGCGGTACAGCTTATTCCACAGGACGCCGTAATAAAAGTCCGCTGGATTTTCCATCATGTGGGCGGCGTATTCCTCCCGGGTGAGGAGGCTGTCCTCGTCGATGTCGCCCTTTCGGGAGAGACGCTCGCCGACCACCCGGTAGAAGTCCGCGATCACCAGATCGCAGCGATGGGCCTCTGCGGCCCGGACCAGAGAGCGGGTGGCGTCTGGGGTGATCCAGTCATCACTGTCCAGAAACTGGAGATAGACGCCCTGAGCCAGATCCAGGGCATGGTTGCGGGCGGCGGAGACCCCGGCGTTTTTCTGGTGGATCGCAGTCACCCTGGCATCCCGGGCGGCAAATTCATCGCAGATCGCGCCGGAGCCGTCGGTGCTGCCGTCGTCCACCAGAAGCAGCTCCAGGTCGGTAAACTGCTGGTCCAGGATGCTGGCCACACAGCGCCGGATGGTCTGTTCCGCATTGTAAACCGGCACAATGACGCTGACCATTGGTTTCATTTCAGCAACTCCTTATTTTGAGGGATTAGGGATGGTGAGGTTGGGATATGGGGTAGTTTATCACGGCTTTGTGCCAGCGTCAAATCGAGAACAGCTTCATGTTTTCTGCGGATGCGGAGATGATGGGGGCTATGTGA
>OLFT01003326.1_pt1 | contig 12046 bp, 8 predicted proteins | sample 1604921 | NCBI WGS metagenome assembly OLFT01 (sample SAMEA3888897, study PRJEB22519) | human gut metagenome | biome: human gut; feature: human-associated habitat; material: faeces | place: Denmark | collected 2013 | reverse complement strand
ACCACTACGAAGACCCGCGTGCGGCGTCCATTGAAGCGCTGAAAATCGTTCAGAAGCAGCGTGGCTGGGTGCCGGATGGTGCGATCCACGCGATCGCCGATGTGCTGGGTATTCCGGCAAGCGACGTCGAAGGTGTGGCAACGTTCTACAGTCAGATCTTCCGCCAGCCGGTTGGTCGCCATGTGATCCGTTATTGCGACAGCGTGGTCTGTCATATCAACGGGTATCAGGGTATTCAGGCGGCGCTCGAGAAAAAGCTGAACATCAAACCAGGGCAAACGACATTTGATGGCCGCTTTACGCTGCTGCCAACTTGCTGCCTGGGGAACTGTGATAAAGGGCCAAACATGATGATCGATGAGGACACTCACGCGCATCTGACCCCGGAAGCGATCCCTGAACTGCTGGAGCGGTATAAATGAAAAACATTATCCGTACTCCCGAAACGCATCCGCTGACCTGGCGTCTGCGCGATGACAAACAGCCAGTGTGGCTGGACGAATACCGCAGCAAAAACGGTTACGAAGGGGCGCGTAAGGCGCTGACCGGGCTGTCTCCGGACGAAATCGTTAATCAGGTAAAAGACGCTGGTCTGAAAGGGCGCGGCGGCGCGGGCTTTTCGACTGGCCTGAAGTGGAGCCTGATGCCGAAAGACGAATCCATGAACATCCGTTACCTGCTGTGTAACGCCGATGAAATGGAGCCGGGCACCTATAAAGACCGCCTGTTGATGGAGCAACTGCCGCACCTGCTGGTGGAAGGTATGCTCATCTCCGCGTTTGCGCTGAAAGCTTACCGTGGCTACATCTTCCTGCGTGGCGAATATATCGAAGCGGCAGTAAATCTGCGCCGCGCCATTGCCGAAGCCACTGAAGCGGGCTTGCTTGGCAAAAACATTATGGGAACAGGTTTCGACTTCGAACTGTTCGTCCATACCGGGGCAGGGCGCTACATCTGCGGGGAAGAAACAGCGTTAATCAACTCCCTGGAAGGGCGTCGTGCTAACCCACGCTCGAAACCCCCCTTCCCGGCAACCTCCGGCGTATGGGGCAAACCGACCTGTGTCAACAACGTCGAAACCCTGTGTAACGTTCCGGCGATCCTCGCTAACGGCGTGGAGTGGTATCAGAACATCTCGAAAAGTAAAGATGCTGGCACCAAGCTGATGGGCTTCTCCGGTCGGGTGAAAAATCCGGGACTGTGGGAACTGCCGTTCGGCACCACCGCACGCGAGATCCTCGAAGATTACGCCGGTGGTATGCGTGATGGTCTGAAATTTAAAGCCTGGCAGCCAGGCGGCGCGGGGACTGACTTCCTGACCGAAGCGCACCTTGATCTGCCGATGGAATTCGAAAGTATCGGTAAAGCGGGCAGCCGTCTGGGTACGGCGCTGGCGATGGCGGTTGACCATGAGATCAACATGGTGTCGCTGGTGCGTAACCTGGAAGAGTTTTTCGCCCGTGAGTCCTGCGGCTGGTGTACGCCGTGCCGCGACGGTCTGCCGTGGAGCGTGAAAATTCTGCGTGCGCTGGAGCGTGGTGAAGGTCAGCCGGGCGATATCGAAACACTTGAGCAACTGTGTCGATTCTTAGGCCCGGGTAAAACTTTCTGTGCCCACGCACCTGGTGCAGTGGAGCCGTTACAGAGCGCCATCAAATATTTCCGCGAAGAATTTGAGGCGGGAATCAAACAGCCGTTCAGCAATACCCATTTGATTAATGGGATTCAGCCGAACCTGCTGAAAGAGCGCTGGTAACCGAATTTCGATTAACGCTCAGTCTCTGACTGAGAAAACTGGAAGCATGCTAATGGCTACAATTCATGTAGACGGCAAAGAATACGAGGTCAACGGAGCGGACAACCTGCTGGAAGCTTGTCTGTCTCTGGGCCTTGATATTCCTTACTTTTGCTGGCATCCGGCGCTGGGAAGTGTCGGTGCTTGCCGCCAGTGTGCGGTGAAGCAATACCAAAACGCGGAAGACACGCGTGGTCGCCTGGTGATGTCCTGTATGACACCGGCTTCCGATGGCACCTTTATTTCCATTGACGACGAAGAAGCGAAACAGTTCCGTGAAAGCGTGGTCGAGTGGTTGATGACCAACCACCCGCACGACTGTCCGGTATGTGAAGAGGGCGGTAACTGCCATCTTCAGGATATGACTGTGATGACCGGACACAGCTTCCGTCGCTACCGTTTCACCAAACGTACCCACCGTAATCAGGATTTGGGGCCATTCATCTCTCACGAAATGAACCGCTGCATCGCCTGCTACCGCTGTGTGCGTTACTACAAAGATTACGCTGACGGTACAGATCTGGGCGTTTACGGTGCGCACGACAACGTCTACTTCGGTCGCCCGGAAGACGGCACGCTGGAAAGCGAATTTTCCGGTAACCTGGTCGAAATTTGCCCGACCGGCGTATTTACCGACAAAACGCACTCCGAGCGTTACAACCGTAAATGGGATATGCAGTTTGCGCCGAGCATCTGCCAGCAATGTTCCATCGGCTGTAACATCAGCCCCGGTGAACGTTACGGCGAACTGCGTCGTATCGAAAACCGTTACAACGGTACGGTAAACCACTACTTCCTCTGCGACCGTGGTCGTTTCGGTTACGGTTACGTCAACCTGAAGGATCGTCCGCGTCAGCCAGTACAGCGTCGTGGCGATGATTTCATTACCCTCAACGCCGAACAGGCAATGCAGGGCGCGGCAGATATTCTGCGTCAGTCGAAGAAAGTGATCGGTATTGGTTCTCCGCGTGCCAGCGTGGAAAGCAACTTTGCGCTGCGTGAACTGGTGGGCGAAGAAAACTTCTACACCGGTATCGCTCACGGTGAGCAGGAACGTCTGCAACTGGCGCTGAAAGTGCTGCGTGAAGGCGGCATTTATACTCCGGCTCTGCGCGAAATCGAATCTTACGATGCGGTACTGGTGCTGGGCGAAGACGTTACCCAGACCGGCGCGCGCGTCGCGCTGGCAGTGCGTCAGGCTGTGAAAGGTAAAGCGCGCGAAATGGCGGCAGCACAGAAAGTGGCTGACTGGCAGATTGCGGCAATCCTCAACATCGGTCAACGTGCGAAGCATCCGCTGTTTGTTACCAACGTTGATGACACCCGTCTGGATGATATCGCGGCGTGGACTTACCGCGCACCGGTTGAAGATCAGGCGCGTTTAGGTTTTGCCATCGCCCATGCGCTGGATAACTCTGCACCAGCGGTTGACGGTATCGAACCTGAGCTGCAAAGCAAAATCGACGTCATCGTGCAGGCACTGGCAGGTGCGAAGAAACCGTTGATTATATCCGGGACGAACGCCGGTAGCTTAGAGGTGATTCAGGCGGCGGCTAACGTCGCGAAAGCCCTGAAAGGTCGCGGCGCTGACGTCGGTATCACCATGATTGCCCGTTCCGTCAACAGCATGGGGCTGGGCATTATGGGTGGCGGTTCGCTTGAAGAAGCGTTAACCGAACTGGAAACCGGACGCGCCGACGCGGTGGTGGTGTTGGAAAACGATCTGCATCGTCACGCTTCTGCTACCCGCGTGAATGCTGCGCTGGCTAAAGCACCGCTGGTGATGGTGGTTGATCATCAACGCACAGCGATTATGGAAAACGCCCATCTGGTACTTTCTGCTGCCAGCTTTGCTGAAAGCGACGGTACGGTGATCAACAACGAAGGCCGCGCCCAACGTTTCTTCCAGGTTTACGATCCTGCTTATTACGACAGCAAAACTGTCATGCTGGAAAGCTGGCGCTGGTTACACTCGCTGCACAGCACCCTGCTGAGCCGTGAAGTGGACTGGACGCAGCTCGACCATGTGATTGACGCTGTTGTGGCGAAAATCCCGGAACTGGCAGGTATCAAAGATGCTGCGCCGGATGCGACATTCCGTATTCGTGGGCAGAAACTGGCCCGTGAACCGCACCGTTACAGCGGTCGTACCGCCATGCGCGCCAATATCAGCGTTCATGAGCCGCGTCAGCCGCAGGATATTGACACCATGTTCACCTTCTCGATGGAAGGTAACAACCAGCCGACTGCGCACCGTTCGCAAGTGCCGTTTGCCTGGGCGCCGGGCTGGAACTCCCCGCAGGCGTGGAACAAATTCCAGGACGAAGTGGGCGGCAAACTGCGCTTTGGCGATCCGGGCGTGCGTCTGTTTGAAACCAGCGAAAATGGTCTGGATTACTTCACCAGCGTACCGGCACGCTTCCAGCCGCAGGACGGGAAATGGCGTATCGCGCCGTATTACCACCTGTTTGGCAGCGATGAATTGTCACAGCGTGCTCCGGTCTTCCAGAGCCGTATGCCGCAGCCGTACATCAAACTCAACCCAGCGGATGCCGCGAAGTTAGGTGTGAACGCAGGTACACACGTCTCCTTTAGTTACGATGGCAACACGGTCACGCTGCCGGTTGAAATCGCTGAAGGGCTGACGGCAGGGCAGGTGGGCTTGCCGATGGGTATGTCCGGTATTGCTCCGGTGCTGGCTGGCGCGCATCTTGAGGATCTCAAGGAGGCACAACAATGAGTTGGATATCACCGGAACTGATTGAGATCCTGCTGACCATCCTCAAAGCGGTGGTGATCCTGCTGGTGGTTGTCACCTGCGGGGCATTCATGAGCTTTGGCGAACGTCGCCTGCTGGGTCTGTTCCAGAACCGTTACGGACCTAACCGTGTTGGCTGGGGCGGTTCGCTCCAGCTGGTTGCGGACATGATCAAAATGTTCTTTAAAGAAGACTGGATCCCGAAATTCTCGGATCGCGTCATCTTTACCCTGGCACCGATGATTGCCTTTACCTCGCTGCTGCTGGCCTTTGCGATTGTGCCAGTCAGTCCGGGTTGGGTGGTTGCCGACCTGAACATCGGGATTTTGTTCTTCCTGATGATGGCAGGTCTGGCGGTTTACGCGGTGCTGTTTGCGGGCTGGTCAAGTAACAACAAATACTCGTTGCTGGGTGCGATGCGTGCTTCTGCGCAGACCCTGAGCTACGAAGTGTTCCTCGGGCTTTCCCTGATGGGCGTGGTGGCGCAGGCCGGTTCATTCAACATGACCGACATCGTCAACAGCCAGGCGCATGTGTGGAACGTTATCCCGCAATTCTTTGGTTTTATTACCTTTGCCATCGCGGGCGTGGCGGTATGTCACCGTCACCCGTTTGACCAGCCGGAAGCCGAGCAGGAACTGGCGGATGGTTACCACATTGAATATTCCGGTATGAAGTTCGGTCTGTTCTTCGTGGGTGAGTACATCGGGATTGTGACCATCTCTGCATTGATGGTGACGCTGTTCTTCGGTGGCTGGCAAGGCCCGTTGTTACCGCCATTCATCTGGTTCGCGCTGAAAACCGCGTTCTTTATGATGATGTTCATTTTGATTCGTGCGTCGTTACCGCGTCCGCGTTATGACCAGGTAATGTCCTTCGGCTGGAAAATCTGCCTGCCGCTGACGCTGATCAACTTGCTGGTAACGGCGGCTGTCATTCTCTGGCAGGCGCAATAAGGGGCAATAAGACCATGACCTTAAAAGAATTGTTAGTAGGTTTCGGCACCCAGGTTCGTAGTATCTGGATGATCGGCCTGCACGCGTTCGCCAAACGCGAAACGCGAATGTACCCGGAAGAGCCGGTCTATCTGCCGCCCCGTTATCGTGGTCGTATCGTTCTGACCCGCGACCCGGACGGCGAAGAGCGTTGCGTAGCCTGTAACCTCTGCGCGGTAGCCTGCCCGGTCGGCTGTATCTCGCTGCAAAAAGCAGAAACCAAAGACGGTCGCTGGTACCCGGAATTTTTCCGCATCAACTTCTCACGCTGCATTTTCTGTGGTCTGTGCGAAGAAGCCTGTCCGACCACGGCGATTCAGTTAACCCCGGATTTCGAAATGGGGGAATACAAGCGCCAGGATCTGGTTTACGAAAAAGAGGATCTGCTGATCTCCGGTCCGGGCAAATACCCGGAATATAACTTCTACCGGATGGCAGGTATGGCAATCGACGGCAAAGATAAGGGCGAAGCAGAGAACGAAGCCAAGCCTATCGACGTCAAGAGCCTGTTACCGTAAGGAGAGGGGCAATGGAGTTCGCTTTTTATATCTGTGGCCTGATAGCCATACTTGCGACCTTGCGAGTGATCACCCATACCAATCCGGTACACGCACTGCTGTACCTGATTATTTCGCTGCTGGCGATTTCCGGGGTGTTCTTCTCACTGGGCGCTTACTTCGCCGGTGCGCTGGAAATTATCGTCTACGCGGGTGCCATTATGGTGCTGTTCGTGTTCGTGGTGATGATGCTCAACCTGGGCGGTTCAGAAATCGAACAGGAACGCCAGTGGCTGAAACCGCAGGTGTGGATTGGTCCGGCAATTTTGTCGGCCATCATGCTGGTGGTGATTGTTTACGCCATCCTTGGTGTTAATGATCAGGGTATCGACGGTACGCCAATCAGTGCTAAAGCAGTGGGTATTACGCTGTTCGGGCCTTACGTACTGGCGGTGGAACTGGCTTCTATGCTGCTGCTCGCGGGTCTGGTTGTGGCCTTCCACGTCGGTCGTGAAGAGCGTGCGGGTGAAGTGCTGAGCAATCGTAAAGACGACAGCGCGAAAAGAAAAACGGAGGAGCACGCATGATCCCCTTACAACATGGACTGATCCTCGCGGCAATCTTATTCGTTCTTGGCTTAACCGGTCTGGTTATCCGTCGCAATCTGCTGTTTATGCTGATTGGTCTGGAAATCATGATTAACGCCTCCGCGCTGGCCTTTGTGGTAGCCGGAAGCTACTGGGGTCAGACCGACGGTCAGGTGATGTACATTCTCGCCATCAGCCTCGCGGCGGCAGAAGCGAGTATCGGCCTTGCGCTGCTGCTGCAACTTCACCGTCGTCGCCAGAACCTGAACATCGATTCAGTAAGTGAGATGCGCGGATGAACATGCTTGCCTTAACCATTATTTTGCCATTGATTGGCTTCGTCCTGCTGGCGTTCTCCCGTGGGCGCTGGTCTGAAAACGTTTCGGCGATCGTCGGCGTTGGCTCTGTGGGCCTGGCGGCGCTGGTAACCGCCTTTATCGGCGTTGATTTCTTCGCTAACGGCGAGCAGTCATACAGCCAGCCGCTGTGGACGTGGATGTCGGTAGGCGACTTTAACATCGGTTTTAACCTGGTGCTGGACGGCCTGTCGCTGACCATGCTCTCGGTGGTCACTGGTGTGGGTTTCCTTATTCACATGTACGCCTCCTGGTACATGCGCGGTGAAGAGGGCTACTCTCGCTTCTTCGCCTACACCAACCTGTTCATCGCCAGCATGGTAGTTCTGGTTCTCGCCGATAACCTGCTGCTGATGTACCTCGGCTGGGAAGGCGTGGGCCTGTGCTCCTATCTGCTGATCGGTTTCTATTACACCGATCCGAAGAATGGCGCAGCGGCAATGAAAGCGTTCGTCGTGACCCGTGTGGGTGACGTTTTCCTCGCTTTCGCACTGTTCATTCTTTACAACGAACTGGGCACCCTGAACTTCCGCGAAATGGTGGAACTGGCACCAGCGCACTTTGCTGACGGCAATAACATGCTGATGTGGGCGACGCTGATGCTGCTGGGCGGTGCGGTCGGTAAATCTGCGCAGTTGCCGTTGCAGACATGGCTTGCTGACGCGATGGCGGGCCCGACGCCTGTCTCCGCGCTGATCCACGCCGCAACGATGGTAACCGCGGGTGTCTACCTGATCGCCCGTACCCACGGCCTGTTCCTGATGACGCCGGAAGTTCTGCATCTGGTGGGTATTGTCGGGGCGGTTACGCTGCTGCTGGCCGGTTTTGCCGCGCTGGTACAGACCGACATCAAACGTGTTCTCGCTTACTCTACCATGAGCCAGATTGGCTACATGTTCCTCGCGCTTGGCGTGCAGGCATGGGATGCGGCGATTTTCCACTTGATGACTCACGCGTTCTTTAAAGCGCTGCTGTTCCTGGCATCCGGTTCCGTCATTCTGGCCTGCCATCACGAACAGAACATCTTCAAGATGGGCGGTCTGCGTAAATCTATTCCGCTGGTTTATCTCTGCTTCCTGGTGGGCGGCGCAGCACTGTCGGCACTACCGCTGGTCACTGCGGGCTTCTTCAGTAAGGATGAGATCCTCGCGGGTGCGATGGCGAATGGTCATATCAATCTGATGGTGGCAGGTCTGGTCGGTGCGTTTATGACCTCGCTCTACACCTTCCGTATGATTTTCATCGTCTTCCACGGAAAAGAACAAATTCACGCTCACGCCGTGAAAGGGGTAACTCACAGCCTGCCGCTGATTGTGCTGCTGATCCTTTCCACCTTCGTTGGCGCACTGATTGTACCGCCGCTGCAGGGCGTGCTTCCGCAAACGACGGAACTGGCGCACGGCAGCATGTTGACCCTGGAAATTACCTCTGGCGTGGTCGCGGTGGTCGGCATTCTGCTGGCAGCCTGGCTGTGGCTGGGTAAACGTACTCTGGTGACCTCCATCGCCAACAGTGCGCCGGGCCGTCTGCTGGGCACCTGGTGGTACAACGCCTGGGGATTTGACTGGCTGTATGACAAAGTGTTCGTCAAGCCGTTCCTGGGTATTGCCTGGTTGCTGAAACGCGATCCGCTGAACTCAATGATGAACATCCCGGCTGTCCTTTCCCGCTTTGCAGGTAAAGGTCTGCTGTTAAGTGAGAACGGCTATCTGCGCTGGTATGTGGCATCCATCAGCATCGGTGCGGTCGTGGTGCTGGCACTGTTGATGGTACTGCGTTGAGTTAAGGATTGTGGGATTGCCCCTGGGCATATAAGAACGTAGGTCGGATAAGCCGCCTTCGCGGTGCATCCGACACTACCCCCAGTCCGAAGAGAATTTTCTGTCGTGAGAATTCGTTGAAAATCCGGTCCTGACGGGACTTTTACAAGGAATAAAGATCGCCATGTTACTACCCTGGCTAATATTAATTCCCTTTATTGGCGGCTTCCTGTGCTGGCAGACCGAACGCTTTGGCGTCAAGGTGCCACGCTGGATCGCGCTGATCACCATGGGATTGACGCTGGCGCTGTCGCTGCAACTGTGGTTGCAGGGCGGTTATTCACTGACGCAATCCGCCGGAATTCCGCAGTGGCAGTCTGAATTCGACATGCCGTGGATCCCGCGTTTTGGTATCTCTATTCATCTCGCCATTGACGGGCTGTCGCTGCTGATGGTCGTGCTGACCGGTCTGCTCGGTGTGCTGGCGGTACTATGTTCGTGGAAAGAGATCGAAAAATATCAGGGCTTCTTCCACCTCAACCTGATGTGGATCCTGGGCGGCGTTATCGGCGTGTTCCTTGCCATCGACATGTTCCTGTTCTTCTTCTTCTGGGAAATGATGCTGGTGCCGATGTACTTCCTGATCGCACTGTGGGGGCATAAAGCCTCTGACGGTAAAACGCGTATCACGGCGGCAACCAAGTTCTTCATTTACACCCAGGCGAGTGGCCTGGTGATGTTGATTGCCATCCTGGCGCTGGTTTTTGTTCACTACAATGCGACCGGCGTCTGGACCTTCAACTATGAAGAGCTGCTGAATACGCCAATGTCCAGTGGTGTGGAATACCTGTTAATGCTGGGCTTCTTCATCGCCTTCGCAGTCAAAATGCCGGTGGTTCCGCTGCATGGCTGGCTGCCGGATGCGCACTCCCAGGCTCCGACCGCCGGTTCCGTTGACCTCGCGGGGATCTTGCTGAAAACTGCCGCTTACGGTTTGCTGCGTTTCTCCCTGCCGCTGTTCCCGAACGCGTCGGCAGAGTTCGCGCCAATTGCTATGTGGCTGGGTGTTATCGGCATCTTCTACGGTGCGTGGATGGCCTTCGCCCAGACCGATATCAAACGTCTGATCGCCTACACCTCGGTTTCCCACATGGGCTTCGTGCTGATTGCTATCTACACCGGCAGCCAGTTGGCCTACCAGGGCGCGGTAATCCAGATGATTGCGCACGGTTTGTCGGCGGCGGGTCTGTTTATTCTTTGTGGTCAGCTTTATGAACGTATCCATACCCGCGACATGCGCATGATGGGCGGTCTGTGGAGCAAGATGAAATGGCTGCCAGCACTGTCGCTGTTCTTTGCGGTGGCAACGCTTGGGATGCCTGGCACCGGTAACTTCGTCGGCGAATTTATGATTCTGTTCGGCAGCTTCCAGGTTGTACCGGTGATTACCGTTATCTCTACCTTTGGGCTGGTCTTTGCATCTGTTTATTCGCTGGCGATGTTACATCGCGCTTACTTCGGTAAAGCGAAAAGCCAGATTGCCAGCCAGGAACTGCCAGGGATGTCGCTGCGTGAGCTGTTTATGATCCTGTTGCTGGTGGTGCTGCTGGTACTGCTGGGCTTCTATCCGCAGCCGATTCTGGATACCTCGCACTCCGCGATTGGCAATATCCAGCAGTGGTTTGTTAATTCCGTTACTACTACAAGGCCGTAAATCGCCATGACAATAACTCCACAAAACCTGATCGCACTGCTACCGTTGCTGATCGTCGGCTTGACGGTGGTGGTTGTGATGCTCTCCATTGCGTGGCGACGCAATCATTTCCTCAACGCTACGCTCTCGGTTATTGGGCTTAACGCGGCGCTGGTTTCGCTCTGGTTTGTTGGCCAGGCGGGCGCTATGGACGTTACGCCGCTGATGCGCGTTGATGGTTTCGCCATGCTTTACACCGGGCTGGTATTGTTGGCGAGCCTCGCCACCTGTACTTTCGCCTACCCGTGGCTTGAAGGCTATAACGACAACAAGGATGAGTTCTACCTGTTGGTGTTAATTGCCGCGCTGGGCGGGATCCTGCTGGCGAATGCCAACCATCTGGCGTCTCTGTTCCTCGGTATCGAACTGATCTCTTTGCCGCTGTTTGGCCTGGTCGGTTACGCTTTCCGCCAGAAACGTTCACTGGAAGCCAGTATCAAATACACCATCCTTTCTGCCGCAGCGTCTTCTTTCCTGCTGTTTGGTATGGCGCTGGTGTATGCGCAGTCTGGCGACCTGTCGTTTGTCGCGTTGGGTAAAAACCTTGGCGACGGTATGCTCAACGAGCCGCTGTTGCTGGCAGGTTTCGGCCTGATGATTGTTGGCCTCGGCTTCAAACTCTCTCTGGTGCCGTTCCACCTGTGGACGCCAGACGTATACCAGGGCGCGCCTGCGCCGGTTTCCACTTTCCTGGCGACGGCGAGCAAAATCGCTATCTTCGGTGTGGTGATGCGTCTGTTCCTCTACGCACCGGTGGGTGACAGCGAAGCGATTCGCGTGGTGCTGGCGATTATCGCCTTTGCCTCCATCATCTTCGGTAACCTGATGGCGCTGAGCCAGACCAATATCAAACGTCTGCTCGGTTACTCATCTATCTCTCACCTCGGCTATCTGCTGGTAGCGCTGATTGCGCTGCAAACCGGCGAGATGTCGATGGAAGCGGTAGGGGTTTACCTGGCCGGTTATCTGTTCAGCAGCCTCGGCGCGTTCGGCGTGGTCAGCCTGATGTCCAGCCCGTATCGTGGCCCGGATGCTGATTCCCTGTTCTCTTACCGCGGTCTGTTCTGGCATCGTCCGATCCTCGCGGCAGTGATGACGGTGATGATGCTGTCTCTGGCCGGTATCCCGATGACGCTGGGCTTTATCGGTAAGTTCTACGTGCTGGCGGTCGGTGTCCAGGCACACTTGTGGTGGCTGGTGGGTGCCGTGGTTGTCGGTTCGGCAATCGGCCTCTACTACTACCTGCGCGTGGCGGTGAGCCTGTACCTGCACGCACCGGAACAACCGGGTCGCGATGCACCGTCAAACTGGCAGTACAGCGCGGGCGGTATCGTGGTGCTGATTTCTGCACTGTTGGTACTGGTGCTGGGTGTATGGCCACAACCGCTGATTAGTATTGTGCGGTTAGCAATGCCGCTGATGTAATCTGTTAGTTTGTAAGTCAGAAAGCCGCCGACATGTTCGGCGGTTTTTTTTGGCGCTCTGACACCATCACCCAACAATAACCGTCAGCGCATGATTCCCTTGTCGCAGCATACGTCGATA
>OLFT01003325.1_pt1 | contig 12047 bp, 8 predicted proteins | sample 1604921 | NCBI WGS metagenome assembly OLFT01 (sample SAMEA3888897, study PRJEB22519) | human gut metagenome | biome: human gut; feature: human-associated habitat; material: faeces | place: Denmark | collected 2013 | reverse complement strand
TGAATCATTTTGCACGAGGCGAGAATGTGATAGACAAACGCAATCGCCTGAGTAAGATATTGGATATTCCTTACTTCGGACGAATCGACTTTAAGGAAAATGGAAGCAGCGGCAAAAAACTTCCTGTATATATAGGTATACACACATTCTACGATTTCAAAAACAAAAGAAATCTGATATATGATTGGCGGTCACCTATTTCGGGTATGTTTTATGACTATGAGTCAGGTGAGGCCACTTATTCTTCTCCGTCAGGTGAAGTGCATGGAGAGATTTCACTCAAGCGTCAGTACCGCATTCGCAAAGGTAAGATGGAATATATGATTGAAAGTTCCGTCACTGTTCATGATGATATCTTGCAAAAAGAGCTCTGTTCCAATGCAGACGACAAGATGAAAAACATCGTTATGACCATCCAACGCGAACAAAACCGGATTATCCGCAACGAAGATACGCCCGTACTCATCATACAGGGAGTCGCCGGCTCGGGAAAAACGTCTATTGCCTTACACCGTATTGCTTACCTGCTCTATACACAAAAAGGAAAAATTTCATCCAAAGACATTCTGATCATCTCACCTAATAAAGTATTTGCCGATTACATATCCAATGTCCTTCCAGAACTTGGTGAAACGACTGTACCAGAAACCAGCATGGAACAGATTCTCTCCACCGTCCTTGACAACAAATATAAGTTTCAGAATTTCTTCGGACAAGTCTCGGAACTACTGGAAAAGCCGGCTCCGGATTTTATCGAACGGATACAATACAAAGCTTCTTTCGAATTTGTTTCCCGACTCGACAAATTCATCCTCCATATGGAAAATCACTATTTCAGAGCGACTGATGTAAAACTCACCAAGTATATCACTATTCCCGCAGAATTCGTAGGGGAACAGTTCAAACGATTCCATCGTTACCCCATACGCCAACGATTTGAAACCATGGCAGATTACATTCTGGAAATGATGAAAATCCAGTATAACCTTACAGTGACTACCGCTGAGAAAAACCTGCTGAGAAAAGAAATTAAGAATATGTTTTCAGGAAATAACGACCTCCAGATCTATAAAGACTTTTTCGAATGGGCCGGAAAACCTGAAATGTTCAAGATGCGAAAGAATCGTATGCTGGAATATGCAGATATGGCTCCTCTGGCTTATCTGCATCTCGCATTGGATGGAAATAAAACTCAAACTCATATCAGACATCTTCTGATAGATGAAATGCAGGACTATTCTCCCATACAATACAAAGTGATCCAAAAACTTTATCCCTGCCGGAAAACAATTCTTGGAGATGCTTCTCAATCTGTCAATCCCTATGGTTCTTCAACTGCTGCCATGATTCAAAAAACGTTTACCACCGGAGAAGTAATGAAACTATGTAAGAGTTACCGCTCTACTTTTGAAATTACCAGTCTGGCACAGAAAATCCAGGCAAACAATGAACTGGAACCCATTATGCGACATGGAGAACAACCTGAAATTCTTCCATTCAAGAATACAGAAGAAGAAACGACAGGCCTTGTTAATTTGATATCGGACTTCAGAAACTCCGGATATACATCTTTGGGAATAATCTGTAAAACAGAAACTCAGGCAAAAGCACTTGCCCAGAAACTCCAAGTCCATACAGATAACATATCGCTTTTGTCAAGTCTAAGTTCAGCTTATACAAAAGGCATTGTTGTCACTTCCGCACACATGGCAAAAGGGTTGGAATTTGATGAAGTAATCGTTCCACAAGCTGATAATCAGAATTATCACTCCACCATAGATAAAAGTATGCTTTATGTGGCGGTGACAAGGGCGATGCATAAAATCACATTGACCTATAGCGGGATACCCAATCGGTTCATCGAATAATTCCCCATCAAGATGGTGTTTATTTGCCCGTTTACCGCTTCTTTGCATGCAGTATACCCTGGCTTAACCTGTTTATCAACTAAAGTTTGTGTATTAACTAACTGACATTTTCATCGTTCCACCCGGGTGAACAGATCATTGCACCCGGATGAACTGACCTGTCCACCTAGGTGATATGGACTGTTCATCCGGGTGGAACGATGAAGATGTCAGTTAGCTAACACAATTATATATATAGGATAACATCTAGGATACAGTGACTTAACATACAAATAACTGCTGGTTTTAAACAGATATAGCGGACCACATCTTATGTACTTACTTTGATGTGAGAGATAATCGAAAATAGGTGGTTTTTGATGAAAAAACAATGAGAGACACTTGTTCGGAAAGGTATCTCTCATTCATTATATTAATGATTGTCAGCATACTAGATAGTCTACAGTGAGACCGTGAGACTAAAATTATTTTTTAAGCATTACTAAAGATGTTTATTTCTCCAATATTATAAGGTATTTCTTACCTGAAAATACAAGGATCAATTTCTTCGGTTTAACCTATCTGATATTGTTATCAATAACATTATCAGAATTGCAGGTTGTTATCGATGTCGTCGTCTTTATAACTACAGAGTCGCCTTCCGTGTTAGGTGCCCCATAAACAATCATAGAGCCATACTTTGCTCCAGCCATTCTTCTCATAGCAAATTTCGAATGACTTGTTTCTACTCCGGTAACAGACACTTGAGGTTTAGATGCCACCACTCCATCCGGTAAAGCAAAGTTTACTGTTACTCTATAATCTGCATCTTCCTTTACAGACTTCAATTCAGGCAATTCATTAATAGCTCGGAGTACCTCTTGATCTAAATCAGGACAAATCCCTTTGAGAATCCTGCTATTTGTTACTTTTCCATTTTTTGTCAAAGTAAAATCCACTATCATATCCCCCTGACTCTTATTCTCAATTGCTTTTGGCAAATAATTAATGTTTTTCCCTAGAAAAGTAAATATAGCTGGTATACTTCCTGGAGAATAAGAGACAGCATCAACCAAAGAATCCGATTTTATTTGAGAAATGATAACCGTATCATTTATCATACCCGATGTCATGAAAGTATGAACACCTGCCTTGCCTGCACAGTCCTGTGCCTTGACAGGAGTGTAAGCAACCACCAATAAAGCAACAACTGGAAACAGCAAAAAAAATAAATTCTTCACTCCAGTTTTTAATAATTTCATTTTGTAAATCATAAGAATGTTTTTTGAATGTGATACATTGAAAATATTTAGAATCTATGCTATAGCCTATATTTGTAGACACAACTTGCTCATTAACAAGGGTAAATAAGAATCACTGATTGGAATCAGAGCACCTCCGATACGAATCCTTTTCCGCTCGATATAATTAATATGAGATAATGAAATAATATAGGAACGGTGCACACGACAAAAATTTCCCCCAAGACATTCCTCAAAACGTTTCAGACTCACTTGCGAAAGTATAGGCTTTCCTTCTGTCCGATGTACCTTAATATAATCTCCGCCGTATCCTTCCAAATATAAAATATCTTCCTGATTAAGACGCACAATCCGAGTTCCCTCACGGAGAAAAACAGGTTGTGCAACTTGTTTGTTGCTTAGCTGTGCACTGACTTCAGCCAAGATCCGGTTTATCTGTTCCAGATATTCCATCAAATCATTGAGTGTAGTAACATCCCCGTCAAAAGTGATACATTTCAGCATAACATCTTGTTTTAATTGTTCTGGTTTCCAGATACAAATTAAAGGAAAACATTCATAGACTAAAGTTAAACACCGGCCAACGGGGATTCTTCGCAGGTGAACAGGACAGCAGTTTAAGGTGAACAGTTTCAGTAATCTTCCTGCATAAGCCACTTCTTAAATATCGGAGTCTTCACCTTACTAATGATGATACGCTCCGGAACAGGCAAAAGTAAGTTGACAGAAAGCCGGTTACCCAACCAAAGATTTACATCTCTGATGGATTTACGGGATATAATAAATTGACGATTAGCACGAAAGAAAAAGCGCTGGTCTAATTGTTCGCCAAGCGTATCCAGCGTGCGGTCTACAGGGTGCTTTTTTCCATCAAAGGTATAGGCGGTAACTTTCTCCCGGGCAGTATAGAAATAATAAATATCATCTATCGAAAGCGGATAAAACTTATCAGCAAGCATAATCAGTAGCTTTCTCACTTCACAACGATTTTTAATGGCAGAATTAGTTCTCTGAATATGCTCCTCCCGTTCTGCAGGATTGAAAAGAAAAAACTTATTCAAAGCATGTTCCAGCGAACTGAGGGTCACAGGTTTCAACAGATAATCAATGCTACTGACCCGGAAAGCTTCTAAAGCGTATTCGTCATAAGCAGTGGTAAACACCACCGGAGCCACAATATCTACCTGTTCGAAGATCTTAAACGCCAATCCATCCGCCAGATGAATATCCATAAAAATAAGATCCGGCTGTAACGAGCATTGAAACCACTCCACACTATCTTCAATACTTTCCAATTCCGCAATCACTTCTATTTCAACCACCGAATTTTGCTGTAAAACAGCCTTCAAACTACTCAAAGCTGCCGTCTCGTCTTCAATAATTATCGCTTTCATAATTTATTTCAATACATTTAATAAAGGCAGGGAGACTGTAAAAACTCCATTAGAATCGTCTATCTGTATATTCCTGCCGACCAACATCTCATAGCGCCCCTGGAGATTCTTAAGACCTATCCCATTGCAAACGCGCTCTTCTATTTTGGGTTGAATATGATTAGAGACCACAAGTAAATTTTCTGACGTAGTATAAATTTCAATGCGCAAAGGATGTTGCATACTGATAATATTATGCTTAACTGCATTTTCAATCAGTGGAAGCAGACTGAGAATAGGAAGACGCTTCTGCAGACAGATTTCGGCAACCTGAATAGAGAAAAACAATTTATTCTCATACCTCACACCAAGTAAATAAGTATATGCCTTGATAAATTGTAGTTCTTCATCAAGAGTCACCAACGTCTTATGATTACTTTGCAAAATGTACCTGAAAACATTGGATAAACCATCCAGATATTCAAGTGTCCTTTCCCGCTCTCCTATACGAATCAGTGAATTTAGTCCGTTCAATGAATTAAAGAAAAAATGCGGATTGATTTGCCCCATCAAAGCATTATATGAATTTTGTAGTTTCTCAATTTTTATCTTTTCATATTCTAGTTTCATCTCCTGCTTTTTATCTAAAAGATGGAGTAAAAGCATAGTTAACATAATAGTCAACAAAACAAAGATATGCTCTATCAACAATGGACTGGGATAAGAATCTGTGGAAAATACAGCATTGACTCCTACCCGAACCTTATCATGAAACACTACAGAATCGGGAGGTACATCCAGCGTCTTTGCGGTAGCCTTTGTTATTAAAACCGAACGTTCCGCATAAGGATGAGAACCGGATACATTATTATATATTTTCCCTATAACTAATTTATTTAAGACAGGATATAGCCTGATTAACCCCAAAGCAACAACTAACACAATTCCCATTGTAAAGCCTATCACCTTTATTTCTTCACGCCTGAATATTTTATTCCCCCACTTGTACACCCACCTATAAAGAAGAAATAATGCGAAAGAAAAAACGAAAAACCAGAAAACAGAGAACCATAGTTCATATTTTTCCCATTCAAAAGAAAAGCCGGCCACTTTTGAGTCCATCATCAGATTATAACGACGTATCAACAATGTAAAATTGGCAAAAAGAGAAAGAATCACCGATATGGTGAACCCAATAAAAAATTCATTTCTTGTCGATCGCAGCATAATCTTGTTTGTTTTTTAACCCCACAAAAATAATCAATCCGCCCATTTTATCTTAAACAAGCCGGCGAAACGGACAAAACAGGCGGTAAACCGCCCTATTCTTATGAGTAAATGAAATTTCGGGCGCTATATTGCATCGCATATTACAAATAAGTTCTATTTCGTTCATTTAAGTTTTCCCTTATAGAATATCTCGTTCAACGCAAAAGAAACTGTAATACCTACAACATCCCGATTTAATGCTCCTTTTCTCAGTTGTGTCCGGTCATAAAAAACAGCAGCATCAATTCTTCCTCTAAATACAGGCAAACTCAATCCTGCATTCAATCGTAAAGAAAATCCCGGATTCCCATTAATTTCCATATACGAATTAGAAATATTGACTCCGGTTTTATAAGCTACTCGTTTCCAAAAACTGTCTGAAGGGTAACCGTTCGGAAAATAACAAATTCCGATACGACATTCGTTTACATCCCGAAATTTGATCCGGCTATCTACGGATGTCAAAGAACTATATTGCTGAAAAGCATAGTCCATCGCATACGTCCATTTCTTATACTGTACAGCCCCTCCTATTCCAAAATATTGAGGCAAACTCTGTTTCTGACTTTTTTGCTTCTTTTTATCTTGTGTCTTGTCATTTACTATATACTTCCGATTAGTTATATTCAGTTTCTGCCGATAACCATAAACAACTCCCCATGTATAAGACAAATCATGAGTCAATGCACGATGATACTGAATCCCTAAATTGGCATAAAGCGATCGCGCATGCATCCTTTTTTCAACGACCAGATCACTTTGCTGTTCAGACAATACAATGTTGCCAAACAGATAACTGATATTCGCTCCCAACGACCAATGCCGAGATAAAAGATAAGCATTAGACCAACTTACCTTTGATATTCCACCACTTCCCGTAAATGCAGCAGCATAACTTTCATGAGGGGCTCCTTCTATTGGCTGAGAAGAGTGAAAATAATAGCCAACTGAGCTATAGGGAGTCAGACTCACTGCCATATACCATCGTGGAATAACCCGCCCTCCCAGCATTAAAGCAGAGAAACTTCCGGTAAAAGCCTGATTAGAACTGCTTCCGGAAGTATATGATTCATTTTTTGCGAATATAGAGAGCTCTGTCAATAACCGTTTACTGTCTAATGCTGTCAATCCTGCCGGATTTTCGATATTTATCAGCGTAGAATTTCGCATCCCATAAGAAACACCACCCATAGCTGCATTTTGGCCGTAAAGTCCGGATTCCAGTTCACCTATACCGAACATGGAGTAAGGCGATGAAGTCATTACGTTCTGTGCCTGTGCTTTTAATGTAATCAACAAAAAAAAAGTTATGCAGTTAATAGCTTTCATATATCTTGTAATTTAGTTGTAAAATAATAGGATTTTGTCCATTGGGGGCACTGAAAGTCAGATTCTTCAATGTCTTGGTATAATCATCACTATTGAATACCAACTGAAGATTATGTTTGTATTTTCCGGAAGCTCCCAACTCTTCTTTCATAAATTGAGTCACATCAAAATAATAATATGTATTTCCGAGGAATAAATCATCCTTCACCAACTTTCCTCCCTGCACCTGCTTTCCTAAATAGTCCTTCACAGCATCAGTCACTACATTATTTTCATCTGCTATGTACAAAAAGATACTATCCGGTAATGCGTTAAAATCCGAATAAGTTCCATATTCAGGATATATCTTCAATCCTGCTTTCTCAATATGCACATATTCTCCCTGCTCCATTATATTGTTCAGATAAGGAAACTCAAGACGGGTATACCACCCGATGCCGGCAAACAACAGTCCCCGATTTCCCAAATCCGCTGAAGGTATTTCTACTTTTTTCAACGGATAAGGTTCCATAGGAGTATCAAGCCGATCATGTGTCAACTGATTAAATTGTGTGACAGTATTCGGCGAAAAGACCAATTGCTGATGATTCTCATAACCTCCTTCAATATGATAATGCAACACTAAGGCCGACAATGAATCTGATACCTGAAAGCTCAATAATGAATAACTCTGTTGTACATCGGGGACTATTACAATTCCTTTAAAATAATCCTCAAAATGATTGACAGCAACCGATTCATCATGATTGTGAAAACGAGTAAGCAAGTCTTGCCCAAGCTTATCCGGCAAACGAATTTCCATTTTTTCAGCAACATTAGGCCTGGGCATAAAAGAGTAAACAGCCAAGGGTTCGGACTCATAAACAAATGAAGAATTATTGTACAAATAACCATTATCATTCAACATTATTTTTTCAGAAAGCAAATGAATCGAATATTGTTGCAACAAAGTAGTATCTCCCACAAAACTACTATTACTCGAAAGTATCAGCATCAATGAATCAAACAACACCGTTACATCTGCTTCCGTCGAATATTCCGGACGCAAATAAGGAATATAACTGGCAGCTGAGACCTTCCCCCATACCGGATGCAAGTATCTGCCCGCCAGGACAACTTGTTTTCCGGAGGTTTCTAAAGAGTCTATCAAAACAGCAGTTGTGATAATTGAACTTGTGTCCATCCTTATATTACGTAAATCTGAATCAACTAACCTGTCCCCAAAAGTATTGTGCTCATCATAGCACGATATCACTCCTAAAAATGTGACTAAACAAAAGCCAATAACAATCAACAATTTATGCATAGTACTTTTTTAAGGGCAAAAGAGAGAATTACTATTCAAGCATACAATTTTAACCCGTCAATCCACTCATATCTCCCCGGGAATATATCATTCATAAAGGCAAAACCTGTTTTTAAATATTGCCAGTCAATTCACCTGCCTGTATACTCTGTTTACGGTGCAAATCAGCAGTCTCACCGATTCAATTTGTCAGTCACATGAAAGCCTTGTTCTTTTGCACCCATAAATATAATATGATTATACAGGATGAAACATCAAAATTTATTAGTACTCTTGATAACAATCTTTTCTGTTATCACTATTTCTTGTAGCAACGACGAGGAAGACGAAGATTTAATGGGTAAATGGTATCGCGTGTCCGACTTTGACGGTTTGGCACGCGGGGAAGCAACCTCTTTCACTATTGGCAATAAGGGATATCTAACCGGTGGATATGACGGCAGAAAACATCTTAATGACCTTTGGGAATACGATATGGAACTTGATTTCTGGACACAAAAAGCTTCTTTTCCAGGAACTCCCCGCAGCTCAGCCACAGCTTTCTCTATAGATACTAAAGGATATTTCGGTACAGGTTATGACGGAAAAAACTATTTCAAGGATTTTTGGGAGTATAATCCGGAAACAAATGTATGGAGTTCGAAAACTGATTATCCGGGAAGCGCCCGCAATGATGCTACAGCATTCGGATTGTCAGACAAAGGATACCTGGGCAGCGGATATGACGGGAACTACCTGAAAGACTTCTACAGCTATACCCCGCTAACTGACACATGGGAACAAATTGTGAGCCTGGGAGGCAGCAAGCGTCGGGGAGCCGCCAGCTTTGTGATAGATAATATTGCTTATGTTTGCGCCGGATACAATAATGGTGAATATGTGAAAGATTTCTGGAAATATGATCCTTCTCAAAAACGCTGGATTCAACTCCGCGATATTTCAGATACATCTGATGCGACATATGATAATAAATATAACAGTATAACACGAATTTATGGAGTCGCTTTTGTTATTGACGGACAGGCTTATCTGACCTGCGGTGGAGCTCCTGACTTACGCAGCAATACATGGAAATACTCTCCTGCTACTGATTTATGGGAAGAGGTTGCCAAGTTCAAAGGCGCTCCCCGCACAGCAACTGCTTCCTTCTCCAATAATGACAAAGGATTTATTGTAACAGGCAAAAGCAACACATACCGCTTTGATGATATTTGGGAACTGCATCCCTATGAATATGACGACAATGATGCATATGAAAACCGTAACTAGCACGCTTTGGATTAGTCTGTTGTCATTGCTAATCATCATTCTTCTTCATCACTCAATTTTAATAATTGAAGATGAAGAAGAACCAAAAGCTGAATTAGAAATATTTCAATCAGAAAATGGCTGGGGATATCAAATCGTCATAAAGCAGAAGATATTGATATACCAGCCCACTATTCCGGCCATTGATACAGTAGCTCCTTTCCCTGACGAGACAAGTACACGAAAAGTGGGAATCTTAGTCCTAAAACGATTCAACGCCCACTCTGATTTTTCCGTATCAAAGGAAGAAGTTCTTCAACGTTTACCTGCTAATTTCTATTTTGCACGCGAACAAATTCCCCAATAATATACGTTATGGAGAAACAGGAAGAATCACAACGATAAAAAATAATGTGACAATGCAGTCATCATTAAAAAAAGGCACTACTCCTTATTTCAAATCCGAGAGATTTTTACTACATTCACAGCATGAAATGCAGAATTATACTTGGACTATCAGCTATTCTCTTTTTTACAGGATGTTATAATAGAGAACATATTTCCCGGCTTGACGAGGCGGAAGCTCTGTTACAAAATAAGCCGGACAGTGCCTTGACAATATTAAAGCAGCTCAGGCGGGAAGGCAGTCAGGCCGAACAGGCCAGATATGCCTTGCTTTATTCGGAAGCATTAGATAAAAACCATATTAAGGTAACGGATGATTCGCTGATCCGCCAGGCTTGGAGCCATTATAAACACTATTCCAAAGATTTACGACACCAATGTAAGACTCTCTATTATTGGGGACGAATCAAACTACGGGCAGGAGACAAACCGGGAGCATTGCGCCTTTTTCTCAAAATAGAAGAGAAACTGAAAGACACTAATGAGCCCTATTATGCAGGACTGCTATACGGGCAAATCGGTGAAGTATATTATGAACAGATGAACTACAGTCGGGCTTATCATTATTTCCGTGAAGCCCGCAATAACTTCCGGCAGTCGGATAATGTACGTGAAGAAACGGAGTCAACACTTGATATGGCAGCCGCAGCTTTTCATTCGAAAGACATAGAGAAAGCAATGCGTCTCTACGCCGCCGCTCTTGATCTGGCCGACGAACAAAAGAACGATCACCTCGCAAAAGCCAGCCTCACGAATCTTGCCTCCCTTTATGTAGTATCAGGCAAGCGACAAATACCTCATGACCTGCTGCAACGCATCGAACTTTCCGCCCGACAGGATACCTTGTACGGATACCATACACTGGTAGATGTGAACCTCCTGAAAAATCGTATAGACAGCGCACGCTACTACCTGGCTCTCGCAGAAACAAAGACTACCGATATCCGTGACCTGGCCGACCTGCAATATACCGCATATCGTATTGAAGCACAAGCCAGGAACTTTGAGAAAGCAACTGATAACATACATCGTTATATCTATCTGACTGATTCGCTGACACGCTCGAACATGCAGTTTTCCGCCGGTATGGTGGAGCGCGAATATTTTAAAGAACGGACTGACTTTGCCGAATACCGGATGAAAAACCGTACTATCTGGGAAATCGCAGCAGCAACTGTAATCCTTCTGATGATAGGAGTGGCTTATTACATCACCCGCCAACGCCTGCGACTGCAACGCGAACGTACCGACCACTATCTGCTACTGGCAGAAGAAGCCAATTCCGAGTACAAAACTCTGACCGAACGCATGGAAGGACAACGCAACACTGAAAACCATCTAAAAGGATTGATTACCTCCCGTTTTGACATCATCGACAAACTGGGAAAAACTTACTATGAACGTGAGAATACCGCATCACAACAGGCCGCCATGTTCCACGAAGTGAAACAAATAATCACCGATTTTGCAGAAAATAATGAAATGCTGCAAGAACTGGAGCTAATCGTAAATACCTGCCATGACAACGCTATGCAAAAACTCCGGAATGATTTCCCTGCAATGAAAGAAGCTGACATCCGGTTACTCTGCTATATCTTTGTAGGTTTTTCACCACAAGTAATAAGCCTGTTCATGAAAGATACGGTAGCCAATGTATATGCCCGTAAGTCACGACTTAAATCACGTATCAAATCAGCAGAAACAGCTAACAAGGACCTGTTTTTATCACTTTTCGGATAGGTGTTAGGCCAGTGTTAGAAATCTGAGGATCTAATCAAAATAATCATCTGAATATCAACACTATCTAAATAGGAGTGTTAGATTTACAAGATCGTATCATAACTCAAAAATGATACGGTCTTACTACTTTTGCATTCGAAAAAATTGAAAAAAGAGAAGATTATGAGAAAGATTGTTATTCTGCTAGGTATCATACTTTTTATGATAGCGTGCGAAAAAGGAAACGAAGAAGTGAGAGAAGCTAAAGTAGTGGTTGTCGTTTATGATG
>OLFT01003316.1_pt1 | contig 12087 bp, 6 predicted proteins | sample 1604921 | NCBI WGS metagenome assembly OLFT01 (sample SAMEA3888897, study PRJEB22519) | human gut metagenome | biome: human gut; feature: human-associated habitat; material: faeces | place: Denmark | collected 2013 | reverse complement strand
AAGGCAGAAAAGCTGTGAGAATCTCCCATTGGTCAATAATTAAATACAGACAAAGCAACAATAGCCATCCCCAAAATTACAGTATGGTACTACCCTGATAAATAAGGCAAGGATATATTTGCTGTTGTTTAAGCATTTATTCTATTAACTATTCTTAGTTTTATCTCGAAGGAAAACATTTCATGACTCCCGGAAAGGTCACAATATCAAAAAAAGCTGGCCGATACCCATGGGATACTTTTCTTGATAATCCTCCTACCCCACCGTATTCTCTGTCATGTACTCAAAAACGGGACCGTTCTTTTCCGGCCCGCCCGTTCGGATCATCTAAAATATCCGATGAATGATTCTTCCGCAACGTCTTGATGTTGCCTGCGATGTATAAAACGAATCACACAGAATAGGAAACAGGAGACATTTCATGCCAACCGGTAGCCACTTGTACCCGATCGTCACGTTCCCTCTCGTCCTACAACCACTTAAGCCTACCTTCGTACCGCAATTAACTTTATTGTTTCACAATTTAATCCGATTGATTTATGGACAATCTCAAAGATTTCAAGAACGAGGCATTGGTAGTCACCAACGCCTCCGACGGTAACACGCCGCACATCGTTCAGGGTATTGAGCCTGACGGTTCACTCCGCACCAAACCGCTGGCACAGGCAAAGCCCTCCGAGACTTTTCTGCACATCGACCGCAACGAGTCCGTGATCGGAACGTTCTTCTCCAACATGAACCGCCAGTATGATCGACCGTCGGACTTCCGCTTCTACCACCTGCCGGTGGAAATGTTATCCGCAGCCAAAGAGCTGGTGGAAATATTCAAGTTTCCCAAAGAGAACGAACAGCTTCTTTCCAGTTACGCCATTGACATCCGGCAACCGGCACAGGAGCAGAGCATCACAGGCGACACTCCGCAACAGACCACCCGTTGGGGAGTGGACGAGGTGGATTGGCAGCAGCTCGCACGCATGGGCGTAACTCCCGAATCGTTGGGCGAAACGGGCATACAACGCCTGCTGAACGGCCACGAGTCCGCAGTCCTCGACATCAGGATCTCCTTCGAGGGTATCGACTTTGAAACGCCGGCCTGCATTCGTCTGGTGGAATCAGCCGGCGGCAAACCGGTCCTGAACGTGGAATGCTGCAAGCGGTATCCCGAACTGGACCGGCCGTACATGGGTACGGAGCTTTCTCCCGAAGTGAAAGAGAATCTTTCCAAGAGCAACAATGCCGGTTGTGTCGTTGAGCTGGAACTTACCGGAGGAGTGCGTGAATCGTGTCTGCTCTCGCTCAATCCCAAAACCAACCGCCTGCACCATGTTCCGGTCAGTGAAATCACCATACCGCAGGAAGTGAACCGGGTACGACTCTCCGACGACCAGACCACAAGGCTGGCACGGGGCGAGTCCGTGCTGGTTGAGAACATGTGGTCCGAAAAGAAACAGGGATATTACGACGCACGCCTCCAGTATAACGTCTGCAAGGGCGGCTTCACTTATGACTTCAGGGGACTGAATCGCAAACAGGCGCAATCAGAGACACAGATGCGAAGCCGTGAACTGGTCATACCACAGGTGCTCAAAGGCGTCGGGCTGACACCCGAGGTACGGGAGAAGTTAGCCGCCGGCAAGACAGTCCATATCAAGAACATGACCGACAACGAGGGGAACCTGTTCAGTGCTTTCGTCCGTGTCAACCACGAGCGGGCAAAGTTCGATTTCTTCAAATGGAACCCGGACAAGAGCAAAAAGCAGGGACAGTCGCAACAGGCGGCCGTCCGTCAGGACAGCACGAAGCCGGAAAACACCGTCAGCCGGAACCGCCCGGTACAGAAAACCGATAAGAAAGGAGTATCCATTTAACCATTCACATAAATAATACATTATATATGAAAGTTATCATTGCAGAAAAGCCCAGCGTGGCGCAGGCCATAGCGTCCGTAGTGGGCGCACGCCAACGGAAAGAGGGGTATCTAATGGGGGACGGATATGCCGTGGCATGGGCATTCGGGCATCTGGTCGGTCTTGCCATGCCCGAAAGTTACGGTCTCTCCGGTTTCCGTCGGGAACACCTGCCCATATTGCCACAAGAGTTCAGGCTTGTTCCCCGTCAGGTGCGAGAGGGTAAGGCTTACAAGGACGATCCCGGAGTCGTCAGGCAATTGGGAGTGATCCGGAACCTGTTCGACAGGTGCGAGTCCATCATCGTCGCCACCGACGCTGGTCGTGAGGGTGAGTTGATTTTCCGTTACGTGTACAACTATCTCGGTTGTACCAAACCCTTTGCCCGTCTGTGGATCTCCTCGCTCACCGACAAGGCCATCCGTGAGGGATTGCGGAATCTCAGGGAGGGAAGCCTTTACGACAACCTTTACCTCTCCGCCAAAGCCCGCAGCGAGGCGGACTGGCTCGTGGGCATCAACAGCTCTCAGGCACTCAGCCTTGCCGCCGGACAGGGCGTGTTCTCCCTGGGACGGGTACAGACACCCACATTGGCGATGATCTGCTCACGCTACCGGGAGAACAGGCAGTTCGAGTCCCGGACATATTTCCGGATAAAGGTTTCGGTCTCTAAAAACGGCATCGACTTTTCCGCACTCTCACAGAACCGCTTCGATGATCTCGACACAGCCACCGCCAAGCTTCGTGAGGTTAAGGACGGCGGTATGCTTGCCGTCACTTCCGTAGAACGCAGGGAGGCCGTTCAAGAGCCGCCGTTGCTCTATGACCTGACCGCCTTGCAGAAAGAGGCCAACAGCAAACTGGACTTCTCCGCAGACAAGACGCTCACGCTTGCGCAAAGCCTGTACGAGAAGAAAGTGCTAAGCTATCCACGTACCGGCAGCCGTTATATATCCGAGGATGTTTTCGACGAGATCCCCTCGCGCATAATGCTCCTGCGGCAATATCCACGTTTCACCGCCACCGCATCCGTCTTGCCGGACGCACCGCTCAACCGCCGTCCGGTAGATGATGCCAAAGTCACCGACCACCATGCGCTTCTCATCACCGAGAACCTGCCCGAAGGTCTGTCGCAGGACGAGCAGGCTATCTATGAAATGGTTGCCGCACGCCTGCTCGAAGCCTTCTTGCCATGTTGCGTCAAGGAAATGACCGAAGTTGCCTTGTCCGCAGGCGGTGAGATATTCACCCTCAAGAGTGCGGTCATCAAGTCAGCCGGTTGGCGTGCCGTGTGTGGCGAGCCGGAAGAGGAGGCGGAGGAAACCACGTTGCCGGGACTGCAAACGGGTGAAACCCTGCCACTGCTCGCCTCCGAAACAGTGGAGAAACAGACCAAGCCCAAACCACTGCATACCGAGAGTTCACTGCTCTCCGCCATGGAGCATTGCGGCAAAGAGATCAGCGACGAACAACTGCGTGCCGGAATCCGTGAGATCGGTATCGGCACTCCAGCCACTCGTGCAGCTGTCATCGAAACATTGTTTGCCCGTGACTATATACGCCGGGACAAGAAGAACCTTGTGCCTACCGAAAAAGGACTGGCGGTTTACGATACGGTAAAGGACAAAAAGATTGCCGACGTCGAAATGACAGCGGCGTGGGAGAACACCCTCGCCAAAATAGAAACCGGAGAGGCCGATGCCCTCTCTTTCCGCCGGAACATAGAGGTCTATACCGCACAGATCGTTACCGAACTGCTGGCCGCCACCCTTGATGTCGCTCCTTCAGGAGAGCAATGCACTTGTCCCAAGTGCAGGAAGAGCCGCATCCTGTTCTTCGACAAGGTTGCCAAATGCGCCGATGTCGATTGCAGCTTCACCCTGTTCCGTAACAAGGGAGATAAGATACTGACCGACGGACAGATCATCGAGCTGGCGACCAAAGGCCGCACTCCTCTTGTCAAAGGCTTCAAGAGCCGTGAGGGCAAGAGCTTCGATGCCGCACTGGTGCTTAATCCTGACTTTACCATAAGTTACTCCTTCCCGGACAGGAAACCGCAGGAAAAGAAAAGCGGCAGGAAGAAATAACCCGTCCGAATTGTATCACTTAATAATCCGATAATTATATGAATCAGAATAAATCCAATGTGCCGGTATCCGTAGCGGAAGAACCGGATGAATTATCTTACTACCGTCTTACCCTGTTGTCCTTCCTGCGTGAGTCGCATCCGGACTTGGCGGATGACGAGTCTTTCGTCACCACCCGCAGCGATCAGGCCGCCGAAGCCTTCAGCGCAGCCATCCGTTCCGGCCTGACCTACGACGATGCGGCGCAACAGGCAAACGCCCTGCTTTTTCAGGGGTTGCATTTCTCACCTTTGGACACGCTGGTCACCGTCCTCTGGAACGAGTTCGCCGCCGAAGTCCCCGAAGGCAGCGCACGCAGCGTGGCCTTGCAGTTGCTTCCCGAATGCCGGAAGGTCTTCTCCGGCTATACGCTCTCGGATGATTTCATGTTCAGCCCGGAGTTCGAGCAGCTCTATGACGAGCTGACAGGTACGGTTGTAATCTGGCTGGAAGAGAATGGCTTATAATAAAAAGGCACATCTCAGGGACAATATAGAGGCAATCCGGCTGATGTTCCGTTTGGAGAAGGAACAACGCACCGCCACACCGGAGGAAGCGGGCACACTCGCCGCCTACTCCGGGTTCGGAGGCCTCAAGGCGGTTCTTTCCCCTTTCGGGAAACTCACCGACATACTCCGCTGGACACAGGCCGACCGTGAACTGTTCCCCCTGGTTACGGAACTTCACAACGTCCTGCATGACGGAGCCGCTGACGAACGTGAATACAAACGGCTGGTGGAAAGCGTGAAGGCATCCACCTTCACCGCTTTCTACACACCGCCGGCGATTGTCAATGCCATTGCCTCTTCTTTGGGCGAACACGGAGTGTCGCCCGGCCGTTTCCTCGATCCTTCATCGGGAACCGGCAATTTTGTTTCAGCCTTCCAACCGCAATTCCACTCCGCAGCCGGCAACGCCCCCGAAATTGTCGCCTATGAAAAGGATTTGCTTACCGGCCGCATCCTCGCCCGGCTCCATCCCGAAGCACAGGTCAATATCAAGGGCTTCGAGGAACTGCCCCCGCATCGCAACGGCTATTTCGACGTGGTGAGCAGCAACATCCCCTTCGGCGACATACGTGTTTTCGACCCGTCCTTCGACAACGGCACGGCCAGGCGTTTTGCGCTGAACAGCCTGCACAACTATTTCTTCGCCAAAGGGCTGGATGCCGTCCGTGAGGGAGGCATCCTTGCCTTCATCACCTCGCAGGGGGTGATGAACTCCGCTATGGCCTATCCGGTAAGGCAATACCTGATGAACCAATCCCGGCTGTTATCGGCTGTCCGCCTGCCCAACAACCTCTTTACAGATTATGCCGGTACGGAGGTGGGCAGCGACCTGGTCATCTTGCAGAAGGACACACTTTCCCAAAGGGAATACACCCCGCTCGAACGGTCTTTCGTCGAAGTCGGCACGCAGGCCGACGGGACGACGCAGAACGAGTATTTCGAGCATACCGCCGCCATCGTGCATACACGTGGCCATGTCGGTACCGATCCCTACGGCAAGCCGGCACGCATCTATCTGCATGACGGAGGTATGGAAGCCATCGCCGCCGACATGAAGTATTTCCTTGACCGCAACCTCTCGGAACAGCTCGACCTGGACTTGTATCTCCGCCATTCACCCGTGCAGGAGTTCCGCAACCTGGTGAGCCGTCCGGCGGAAACCATGCAGCAACGCATCGCACAGGTGCGGGAAATCAACCGGTCCGGTGACGTGAGCGGACATTCCACTTCTACGGATCAACAGACGGTACAGGTGGAGCGTCGGACTCCCACGCCGGAGCAGCCTTCAACGGATGCCCGGCCAACCGCCGCAAAGACCATGCCGGAGCCGGTCATGTCCCTGTACGACCTTTTCGGCTTCACCCAAGAGGAACGTTCACAAGTCAGGAAAAGGAAAACAAGGCGCAAAAAGGAGGACTCCGGACAATTGTCCCTCTTCGATATACCGCCGTTGGAGCAACATTCCGCCATGCAGACCGTCCCGACCGAACCGGCTCCCCAAGAGAAAGAGCGGCAGGAGCAGGAACGTCAGGAACGGGAACGCCGCCGGCAGGAGGAAGAGGCCGCACGTCAGGAGCGCATGAAGCCCCGTCCTTATCCGGCCGACCTACAGGGGCACCACCGTAACGGCTCTCTTGTGGACGACGACGGGCAGATAGGCTACCTTTCCGCCATCGGCGAGGCCGCACCGGTATTCAACCCGTTGGATCTGCCCGAACGCCAGCGACGCCGTGCGTCGCTATACATCGAGATACGTGACACCTACCATCACCTGTACGAGAACGAAGCCGCCACCCATGCCGAAAATCCGGCGTTGCGCACCATGCTCAACACCCTTTACGATGATTTCATCCGTCAGTTCGGCAACCTGAACGACAAGAAGAACATCGACCTGTTCCGCATGGATGCGGGCAACCGTGAGATACTGTCGCTGGAGCGTTACATCGACGGCCGGGCGGTCAAGGCCGACATCTTCGACCATCCCGTTTCGTACAACATCAACGAGATCACCCATACCGACGACGTGCACGAGGCGCTCACCGCCTCGCTCAACAAGTATGGCAACGTGAACATGTCGTACATGGAGTCCCTGACCGACAAGTCGCAGTCCGCCCTGTTGGAAGAACTGCGTGGGCGGATATTTTACAATCCCCTCTCGAAGAACTACGAGATTGCCGACCGTTTCATTTCCGGCAACGTCATGGCCAAAGCCGAACATATCGAAGAATATTTGCAGTCGCATCCCGACAACGGCGAGGCCCGTATTTCTCTCGAAGCCTTGCGGCAGTCGCTTCCCACGCCCATACCTTTCGAGGATCTGGATTTTAATTTCGGCGAGCGTTGGATACCGGCGGCGGTTTACAGCCGCTATGCCTCATGGCTGTTCGATACAGATGTGTCCGTCCGCTATACCGCCAGCAGCGACGAGTACAGCATCAGGGCCGACATGACCTCCCCACGCATCATGAACCAATATTCGGTGCGTTCGGAAAGCCGCATCTTCAACGGCATCGCCCTTATGCGCCATGCCATCCACAACACCACGCCCAACATCACCAAAACCGTCTTGGACAAAGCGGGCAACGAGATGAAGATACGTGATCCCGAAGTCACCTTGCTCGCCAACAGCAAGATTGACGAGATCCGTAACGGCTTCTCCGACTGGCTCATGGAGCAGTCACCGGAGTTCAAGCGGAAAATGGCGGACATGTACAACCGCAAGTTCAATTGCTTCGTCCGTCCCAAGTACGACGGATCGCACCAGAGCTTTCCCGGCCTCGACCTCAAGGGCTTGGGCATTCCCGACCTGTACCCCAGCCAGAAGGACTGCATCTGGATGCTCAAGCAGAACGGAGGGGGGATCGCCGATCACGAGGTGGGCGGCGGCAAGACGCTCATCATGTGCTGTGCCGCCTACGAGATGAAACGTCTGGGACTGGCGAACAAGCCCCTTATCACCGGCCTGAAGGCGAATATTCACGAGATCGCACAGACTTTCGCCACCGCCTACCCCAACGCCAAAGTCCTCTATCCCGGCAAGGAGGACTTCACGCCGGAACGCCGTGTCGAGATCTTCCATCAGATGAAGAACAACGACTGGGATGCCATCATCCTCTCGCACGAGCAGTTCGGCATGATACCACAGTCCCCCGAAATCCAGCGTGACATCTTGCAGCAGGAGCTGGACAGCGTGGAAGAGAATCTCGAAGTCCTCTACCAGCAGGGTGCGGAAGTAAGCAACGCACAGATCAAGGGCATGGAGAAGCGTAAGATGAACCTTGAGGCCAGACTGAAAGAGCTGCTCCACGAGATCGAAACCCGCAAGGACGACGTGGCGGACTTCAAGCGCATGGGCATCGACCACCTCTTTGTCGATGAATCGCACCGGTTCAAGAACCTGATGTTCACCACCCGGCACGACCGTGTGGCGGGGCTGGGAAACAGCGAGGGCAGCCAACGTGCGCTCAACATGCTGTTCGCCCTGCGTACCATCCAGCAGCGCACCGGCAAGGATTTGGGAGCCACCTTCCTGTCGGGAACCACTATTTCCAACTCGCTGACCGAACTGTACCTGCTCTTCAAGTACCTGCGTCCCAGGGAGTTGGAGCGTCAGGGGATCAACTCCTTTGATGCATGGGCGGCGGTATTTGCCCGAAAGTCCGTCGATTACGAGTTCTCCGTCACCAACGAGGTGGTGCAGAAAGAGCGTTTCCGTTACTTTATCAAGGTTCCGGAACTTGCCTCGTTCTATTCTGAAATTACCGACTTCCGTACCGCAGCCGACATCGGCATCGACCGGCCGGAGAAGAACGAGATACTGCACAACATACCGCCGACGCCCGACCAGAAGGAGTTCATACAGAAGCTCATCGAGTTCGCCAAGACCGGCAATGCCACCGTACTCGGACGACCGCCACTGAACGAGAGAGAAGAGAAAGCGAAGATGCTCATCGCCACCGACTACGCCCGAAAGATGTCGCTCGACATGCGGCTCATCGATCCGCTGTCCTATGGCGACGACAAGGACAACAAGGCCACCCATTGCGCCGATATGATTGCGAAGTATTACAATAAATACGCCGGGCACAAAGGGACGCAGTTCGTCTTTTCGGACTTGGGAACTTACAAGCCCGACCAGTGGAATCCGTACAGCGAGATCAAGCGCAAACTGGTGGAGGATCACGGCATCCCCGAAGACCAGATACGTTTCATTCAGGAAGCCAAGACCGAGAAGAAACGCAAGGCGATGATCGAGGCGATGAACGAGGGAAAGATACGTGTTCTCTTCGGCTCTACTGAAATGCTGGGCACGGGAGTCAACGCCCAGAAGCGGTGTGTCGCCATCCATCACCTCGACGCACCGTGGCGGCCTTCGGACTTGCAGCAGCGGGACGGCCGGGGTATCCGCAAGGGAAACGAGGTGGCCAAACTCTATGCGGACAACAAGGTGGACGTAATAATCTACGCCGTGGAGAAGTCGCTTGACAGCTACAAGTTCAACCTGCTCTACAACAAGCAGCTTTTCATCACCCAGCTCAAGCAGAACAACATGGGCTGCCGTACCATCGACGAGGGAGGCATGGACGAGAAGGGAGGCATACCCTTCTCCGAATACGTGGCGGTGCTCTCCGGAAATACCGACCTGCTCGACAAGGCACGGTTGGAGAAACGGATTGCCGGCATGGAAGGCGAGCGCAAAGCCTTCCAGCGTGGCAAGGGAGAATCACGCATCAAACTGGAAACTTTCCTGGCGAACCGGGCAAGCAACGATGACATTATCGCCCGCGTCAGGAAGGACAAGGCCGCCATCGAGAGCCGTATGCAGTACAACAAGGAGGGCAACAGGCTCAACCCCTTGAAAATTGACGGCGTGGCAAGCGATGATCCGAAAGTGATTGCCGCCAAGCTCCACGAGATAGAGGACAGGGAACGCACGCACGGCCAGCCGAAGGTCATCGGCTCGCTCTATGGTTTCGACATCGTTGTCAAGACCGATACCACCGTCAAGGACGGTCTGGACTTCTGCGAAAACCGTTTTTTCGTGCGTGGCGAAGGCAACTTCCTCTACAACTACAACAACGGCCGTCTGGCGGTCGATCCGAAAACCGCCTGCCAGAACTTCATCAACGCTTTCGACAGCATCCCCCGCCTGATAGAGAAATACACGAGGGACAACGAAGCCATTGAGAAGGAACTCCCCGTCCTGGAACAGGTCGTCGGGGAAGTCTGGAAAAAGGAGGACGAGCTGAAGCAGCTCAAAGCCGACCTTGTCGCCCTTGACCGTAAGATACTGCTCTCCCTCAAATCAGTGGATTCACAGGAAAAGAACAACGACGGAGTGATCGAAGTCGTGCCCTCCCAACCGGTAACACCCGACAGACAGGATGATGTCCCCGTCGCCGGCATACCCGTCGCCGATGCTCCGCCCGGCAGTCCCTCACCGAACAGTGTCCCCACACAGGACACGCCCCCAGCCGAGCCTTATGTCCACCGGATGCCCGACTTCCTTACCGACAGGCAGCGCATCCCGCCCAAACTAAGCGGAATGCCCCAAAGCATCAGCATCAAAGAGGCAATGGATACACTCGACGGCAAGCTCGTAATCGGAGGTGTCCCCAAGCCCGACAACAAGGACGATCCCGATTCTGATCAGCCCGAAAAGTCCAAACCCAAGCTGAAGTTATAGTCCTTATAAGCCATAAAATAACCCCACTCTGCCAACTTCCCACGAAGCGGCGAAGTGGGGTTTATATTATCATATAACCGAAATTTTACCGCCGTAAAGTTTACGACGGTAAAATTTCGGTTGCCATAAGGTTAAAAAAACATATATTATCCCTTATATATATCCAAACTCTTGTTTAGAACAAAAGGAATATCTATATTTGCAGTGTCATCGCTCGAAGAACGAAGGACTTGGTTGCCCGCATTACCGTAAATGCGGTTTTTTTATGTCCTCATTTTTCTCTGTTTATATATTTGTTTTGGTAATAAGGTTGATTATCACAATCAACACAGAATCCTGTAATTAATGCGTAATCCGGTTGTATATATTCAACTATGACAACATACTGTTTACCCCTATACCAATAATAGTCACGAAGAGTTCCGTCATCTTCAATGTACTGAAAATAAGTAATGCGCTTATCTTCTTTATTTTCTAAAATAGGCCTTATCCAATGTACCCTATTAGCTCTTTCTTCACGAAACTCTCGTATTTTACCAGAAGTTTTATACTTTCCACCTTTGATAGTACGAGTAACCACATGAACAAATTTCTCACAGTACCGTTCAAAATCAACGGGAAGATTATCTTTTTCGCTATTTTTATACAAATATGGTTTTACTTTTAAAGGAATACCATCAATAATTACGGTATTCTCAAAAAAGTCTCGATGAAAAATGCCATAAAGTTCATCCATTTTTTCCTGTTCCGTTTCCGCAACCCCGTCTGCAAAATACGGTTTTAAAGCTCCTAATTCATCTGCCACTGTCATTGCGCTTACGAGGTTGGTGATCAAAAATATTAAATTTAATTTCTCCTGGTTCTGTACCTTCATCCAAAACATAACCAGATTTCATTTCAATATAGTTGATCAGTTCTTTTTTTGCCAAACTTCCATCTTTCTTCAAATGAAGACCTCTCGCTTTATAAGCTACTGCACCTATGAAAAAATCTGCTAACTGTATAAATTGTGATTCATGGGAGCGTATATGCTGAAAAGAAAGAAAAGGCGATTTGCCATGAAACTTATTAAAGAAAATCTCTTGGATTTTATTAAGTTTAGCACGTCCTTTCGTATCTTTTATATCCAAAAAAACGCGGTAATTATTCATTGTAGGAGGATTGGTATATGGATTGACAAGCAAGTAATAAATCATTTTATAATAAAAATTATCATGCTCGCCATTATTGAAAGACAGATTGTCTAAACGGTCTTTGTACTTAACAAGGATACATCTGAATTCCATATTTGAGTCGAAAAAGTAATCGATAAGTTCTTTATACATATCAATATGGGTGTTACTGATTGTATTCCATTTTATCTCATGTAAAATATTATATTCCCGTTTAATCGTTTTTATGCATTGCTTCATTTCTTCAGTCTGTTCCTTTGGCACCTTTATATAACCGATACACATGACAGGAAAATGATCATGCTCTAAATGACAGCTTTCATCTATATAGAATGTAAATTGTTCTTTGTTCATATCCAAAAAGTTAAATAAAAAAATATTTTACGCTTTTATTTTATCGAAATCTTGCCGAATCTCTTCTATAAATCGAATATTATATTTTATTAGTTCATACAAGGCTATAAATTGGTTCATGGTATTACTCTGGCGATATTGTAACTTTCCTGTATACTTTTTTATTACTGCTGAATAATAATCAATGGCCTTTTGATTTCCAAGTTTTATTTTGAAATTCCCTAAAATACTATCACTATAGTCTAATTCATTGCACTTTTGGAGAAAACTCAAACATGCAATTTCTATATTTTTCCAATAGGAAAGATCAATTTCCAATAATAGCCTTTCTAT
>OLFT01003315.1_pt1 | contig 12091 bp, 9 predicted proteins | sample 1604921 | NCBI WGS metagenome assembly OLFT01 (sample SAMEA3888897, study PRJEB22519) | human gut metagenome | biome: human gut; feature: human-associated habitat; material: faeces | place: Denmark | collected 2013 | reverse complement strand
ATGGAAAATCTGCCTCCCTGCTTAGCCAGCGATTTAAGTCAAAGCATATGGGATAACCAACCCTACCCGACCACATTGCAGATGCAATGTCTGATACGAATCAAAGCAGACCGGAATATAACGTCGATAAGAGCCGCTATACTCAAAGCCTACTTAAATAGAAAATTCAGAAATCATAATAATCCACCTAAAGAAATTCAAATGGCATTAGATTTAGAAAATAAAAACCAAGCGTACTTATGTGGCCGCTTGTTTGCTATCCTTGAAAAGATCCAGAGTGATGCTATCCCAGGAGCAAATTCTACGATCAAAGAGCGTTACTACGGTGCAGCGTCGACAACCCCGACAACTGTATTCGGCCGCTTGTTGTCTTTATCCAGACATCACCTTGCAAAATTTGATACCGGGAAATCTGTTTATTATGAAAAATTATTGCAAAGTGTTATCACCAACCTGGATAGTAACGGATTACCTAAATATTTATCGATGGACGACCAATCGCGTTTCGCAATCGGTTATTACCATCAAAGAGAAGATTTATATAAAACAACAACAGATAAAGAAAAAAATTAATACTATACAAATATGGAAACAGCAATAAACAATCGTTACGACTTCATTTATTTATTTGATGTACAGGATGGTAATCCGAACGGTGATCCCGATGCCGGAAATTTACCCAGAGTTGATCCGGAAACAGGTGAAGGCCTGGTTTCCGATGTCTGTCTGAAGCGTAAAGTCCGGAACTTTGTTCAAATAGTAAAAGGAGGAGAAAGACTGTATGATATATTCATTAAAGAGAAAGCGGTATTGAATAATCTGATCGCAGACGCTCATAAACAGGAAGGGGTTAAAGATATAAAAGAGAAAGGAGATAAAACAGAGGCTGCTCGGCAATGGATGTGCAGAAACTTTTATGACATAAGGACATTTGGAGCCGTACTAAGTACAGGCGAAAATGCCGGACAGGTTCGTGGCCCTATCCAATTTACTTTTGCCCGTTCCATCAGTCCGATTGTTACTGCCGAACATAGTATAACCCGTATGGCTGTGGCTACGGAGGATGAGGCTAAAAAACAGAGTGGAGATAACCGCACTATGGGACGTAAATTTACAGTTCCTTACGGACTATATAAAGCTAACGGATTTATTTCCGCTCATTTAGCCGCACAAACCGGATTCAATGAAGATGACCTGAACTTATTCTGGGATTCATTGAAAAACATGTTCGATCACGACCATTCAGCAGCCAGAGGAATGATGAATGCCCGCAAATTGATCGTATTCAAACACAGTACAGCATTAGGTAATGCTTCAGCTCATTCTTTATTCGGTTTAGTGAAGGTTCAACTTAAGGATGACCAACGCCCACCCCGTTCGTTCGACGATTATATTGTTACCATCGACAAGGATAAACTACCGGAAGGTGTAGAAGTTCTGGACATGATATGATAGAATACGGAGATGAGGACCTGTTGATGCTTTCCGGAATCCAACACATAACTTTCTGTAAACGTCAATGGGCCCTTATACATATCGAACAACAGTGGGCGGAAAACAACCTCACTATTGAAGGAAACTGGATGCATCAAAAAGTCGATGATCCTACCTTGATGAACCGCAATAAAGGCATAGTAACATTAAGATCCGTAACGCTTGTCTCCAGACGGCTGGGACTTTATGGTATCTCTGATGTAGTAGAGATGGTCGCTTCCACCTCCGGACAAAATTCAATAAGACATCCTAAATATCCGGGATTCTGGCAATTAATTCCGGTCGAATACAAACGAGGCAAACCTAAAAAAGATCAGATAGATGAAGTCCAGCTATGCGCACAAGCGATTTGCCTGGAAGAGATGTATAACGTCAGCATAGAAAAAGGCTTTTTGTATTATGGGGAAACTCGCCACCGAGAAGAGGTCCAGTTTACTGAAGAATTACGGAAACTGGTTGAAAATAAATGTGTCCAAATGCACAAGCTATACGAGCAAAAAGTTCTTCCGCCGGCAATATACAAAGCGCATTGCAAGTCATGTTCTTTATGTGACGTATGTATGCCTAAAGTACTGACAAAAACACCGAAAGTGAATACTTACCTGTCCCAGTTATACGATTAAAATATGAGAAAATTATTGAACACATTGTATGTAACTACTCCTGAAGCCTATTTAACTAAAGATGGAGAAAACGTTGTAATTAGGGTTAAGGAAAAAGATATATTCAGAATTCCGGTTTTAAATATAGAAGGTATTGTCACATTCGGATATATAGGTGCTTCTCCGGCATTAATGAAGATGTGTGCTGAAAGAAATGTAGGATTATGTTTTTTAAGTGCTAATGGACAGTTTCAAGGTAGAGTCTCCGGTCCGACAAAAGGAAATGTCCTTTTACGAAGAACACAATACAGGATTGCCGACGATGCAAATAAATCACTGGAAATCAGTCGGCTTTTTATTGCAGGAAAGATAGCAAATTCCCGGACGGTTATCGATCGTTTCAAAAGAGATCACATTTCTTCCGACAAACAGCTATCCTTGTTTTTATCCGTATCTGAAAAGTTAAAGAGATCAAAGAATCAGGCTTTAGTTGCTGAGTCCTCCGATACATTAAGAGGTATAGAGGGAGAAGCCGCTACAACTTATTTCTCTGTATTTAACCAGATGATCATATCGCAATGTGAGGATTTTCCTTTTAACGGGAGGAACAGAAGACCGCCCAAAGACAAAGTAAATGCTCTATTGTCATTCGTTTACACATTGCTGAATCATGAGGTACAGTCTGCATTGGAAACAGTAGGACTTGATCCATACGTAGGCTTTTTACATACCGATCGACCAGGAAGAGCGAGTTTAGCGTTAGATATGATGGAAGAGTTACGAGCCTACCTGGCAGACAGGTTGGTTTTGTCCTTAATTAATCGTAAACAGATATCCGGTAAAGGTTTTGTCGAACACGGAGATAACGGGATTGTAATGGATGAAGATATCAGAAAGGGAGTCTTACTCGCTTGGCAGAAGAGAAAAAAAGAGACAATAATCCACCCCTACTTAAATGAATCCGTACCGATAGGACTGATCCCATATATTCAGGCGATGCTTTTAGCTCGTTTTTTGAGAAACGATTTAGATAATTATCCGGTCTTTTTAATGAAGTAAGTTCATGTATGTTCTAGTTACATATGACGTAGAAACGATGACTTCCGACGGACAGCGCAGGTTACGTCAGGTAGCACGTCAATGCCTGAATTATGGCCAACGCGTCCAAAATTCCGTTTTTGAATGCTCTGTCTCGCCTGCTCAATTTACCGAGTTAAGATTAAAACTATCGGATATCATCGATCATAAAAAAGATAGTATTCGTTTCTATTTCTTGGGAAATAATTATTCTAAAAGAGTTGAATACATAGGTGTCGTCACATCCTATAATGTAGAAGATGAACTTATAATATAACTGTTTGCGAACATTAAGCATTAACAAAAAGCTGGAGTTTTCGCAATCATTGATTATTAGCCTATTAAACACTCCTATTAGTTTTATTTCATCAATAAAAAATCCAAAAAGTTTATTATCGCATAAATGCATTGATAACAGACTGTAAATGTTTGCATTATTTGTAATGCAGTCGTACCTTATATAGGTACGTGGATTGAAACCGTTGTAGCAGCGGTCAATACTGGTACAGCAAGAGTCGTACCTTATATAGGTACGTGGATTGAAACCGAGACTTGGTCTCGTACTGCGAATTTAGATAGGTCGTACCTTATATAGGTACGTGGATTGAAACAACTCAAGATACCGCTGATAAGCATTAACGTTAGTCGTACCTTATATAGGTACGTGGATTGAAACTCTATGGATGATATGAAGGCTTTCGGTGCTTCTGTCGTACCTTATATAGGTACGTGGATTGAAACTGCAACTCCCGGTTTATGTATAGGTCTGACTGCCGTCGTACCTTATATAGGTACGTGGATTGAAACAACCAGATTACGATGTGTCTACTGTGCGTCAGAAGTCGTACCTTATATAGGTACGTGGATTGAAACTCGCAAGATGGTAACACAGGTTGACCCAACAGGAGTCGTACCTTATATAGGTACGTGGATTGAAACAAAAAGCGGACAATTTGTGTCACAAGGAAGTTTTGTCGTACCTTATATAGGTACGTGGATTGAAACCCCGGTCGGCGGCCAAAGAAGAAGTCAGGCTCCATGTCGTACCTTATATAGGTACGTGGATTGAAACTTTTCTTTCAAACACATCATTGCGCCCTCTAACGTCGTACCTTATATAGGTACGTGGATTGAAACCAACACGTTAAAGTCAGCAGCGGTAAATTCGAGTCGTACCTTATATAGGTACGTGGATTGAAACAGCCATAAAAGGCATGAGTATACCAGGAAATACCAGTCGTACCTTATATAGGTACGTGGATTGAAACTCTTGAACCGCAGAAACATCCACAAGTATAAAAAGTCGTACCTTATATAGGTACGTGGATTGAAACGGTGTTATTTTGAACGATAACATACAAATGAAAGTCGTACCTTATATAGGTACGTGGATTGAAACAAATCCTGTTTCTTTATCTGACACACAGGCGACGTCGTACCTTATATAGGTACGTGGATTGAAACTATTGGAGCCGGTAGACGCCAAAAGCGCGCCATTGGTCGTACCTTATATAGGTACGTGGATTGAAACAATACTATACGGATGAGTTTTGTGACCCCTTTAAGTCGTACCTTATATAGGTACGTGGATTGAAACACGGATGTAGATACGATCAAAATCCAAGGCCTTGTCGTACCTTATATAGGTACGTGGATTGAAACTGATAAAACAGGAATAAAACACAAAAAACCGTTCCGTCGTACCTTATATAGGTACGTGGATTGAAACAGGATTGTATGTAAGTGTAATAAAAAGAGGTGCGGTCGTACCTTATATAGGTACGTGGATTGAAACTATTGTGGCAGGAGAAGATGATCCTGAAAAATGGTCGTACCTTATATAGGTACGTGGATTGAAACTTGAGACGGATAAAACACTTGGAGCTAATGCTATGTCGTACCTTATATAGGTACGTGGATTGAAACTTGACAGTGATAACAGTAGCGTAATAAGTTTGCAAGTCGTACCTTATATAGGTACGTGGATTGAAACATGGAAAAGAGTAGGGAGGTCGAAAGCGTGATATGTCGTACCTTATATAGGTACGTGGATTGAAACAGGAACGGGTAAACATACTTGAATATGCCGCTTTGTCGTACCTTATATAGGTACGTGGATTGAAACTTTGAATTTACCCCCTTTAGAGGATATGGAAGCGTCGTACCTTATATAGGTACGTGGATTGAAACTTATATTGTACATCTATTGCCATCAAATGAATCATTGTCGTACCTTATATAGGTACGTGGATTGAAACAAGGTCAAAACGCTTATTATTAAGTATAGCGGTAGTCGTACCTTATATAGGTACGTGGATTGAAACTGACGGTAATTTAAAGGACGGTCTTACCGTTTGTCGTACCTTATATAGGTACGTGGATTGAAACCGTTATATGTTTTATAACATATAGTCGGTTGTTGGTCGTACCTTATATAGGTACGTGGATTGAAACAATGGACGAGCCGTTGAAAGAGCTGTCATACTTGGTCGTACCTTATATAGGTACGTGGATTGAAACAGTTGACAACCGGTACGCGTGTCCTTCGGAGTCTGTCGTACCTTATATAGGTACGTGCATTGGCCAGAAGTTGATACACGTGTCATAGCCGTCGCACCCGTAAAGGATGCGACGGTAATGTTATTGTTGTAATTCAGACACATTTCAATCCAAACGCACTATTATAACCAACTCAATCTGTAACACCTATCACATCAACAGTAGTTCCTCTACCCAAGCACCGTCCAAAACCAATCCGGCCCGTTCATCATAACACCTTCCATCTTCCAATATAAAAATCCCAGCATACACTCCCACTGTTCCCTGTTTACATAACTGTTCGAAATCCCATTTTCTAATGGATACGCTATACTGCTGTAGCTTACGTAACAACCAAAATTCCGGGCCAATCCGCTTCAGTTCCTCCAGTAAGGTTGCACCATCACCATAGCCGACCAAGATGGATACCGAGTCTTTATCGTCTATCAACCGGAACTTCTCTGCAGCAGTTGCAAACATAAAGTGCATTTCTGCAAAACCTTTATATAACAGACCTTTTATATTAGCCTTATCAAAGGTGTTACAATTGCTATAGAATAAGCTGAAATATTGAGCCATACACTCCGGAGAAAACAAGTCGCTCCCATCGGAAACAGACAGTATCTCCCGCAAAGCAGCCGCTCCCTTTCCCATCAAACCACGCAAAAGAGTATTCTCCAAATTAAAGACAAAAACCTGACCTAATTTACCCACATGATTCAATTTGCCTTCCCGGTTACATCTTCCTGCCGCCTGTATGATTGAATCCAGACCGGCAAAAGCACGGTATACTACAGGGAAATCAATATCTACCCCGGCTTCAACCAACTGCGTACTTATCACACGGACTGGTTCATTGTCCTTCAATTTCTGCTTGATCAATTTTATAACTTCCATGATATGCGCGGAGCACATCATACGCGACAAATGTAAAGTTCCTTCAGGCATCCGCCGGTAAAGCTCGCGCGCGTCCTTACGGGTATTTACAATACATAGCACACAATCATACCCGGACAGCTCGTCGGCAAGTTCATCGAAGTTAGTGGTTGTGCCTGGTTCCGGCCAATGCAGCTCCACCCGTTTAAAAGCCTCAAACAAATTATCATGCACAGAAGTAATTTCTGTCACGGGAGTTTTCAGTCCGTCAAAAGCCCCCGGTCCTGTTCCGATCCGACCGGAAAAAACGGGTAATGTGGCCGTAGTAAACAAAATACTGGCTTTAAAAGAGGCTTGCAAGCTCTGCAAGACATCCAGTATGGGGTGCAAAAACTCAACCGGTAACATCTGCGCCTCATCCAGAATAACAACAGAGTTACAGATATTATGCAATTTCCGGCATCGCGAAGTGCGGCAAGCATACAGCGATTCAAAGAACTGCACATTTGTCGTCACAATGATCGGAGCATCCCAATTTTCCGTTGCCAGCAAAGAAGGGGACCGTTCGTCGTTACTATCCTGTTGCAAATTACTATGATGCTCCACCACATTCTCCGCTCCGAAAATATCCCGGAGCACGGCAGCCGTCTGTACAATAATACTCGTATAAGGAATAACGATGATAATCCGTTTTTTTTTGTAACGAACGGCGTGGAGGAGTGCCCAAGCCATCGACGCCAATGTCTTTCCCCCACCTGTCGGAACTGTCAGGCTAAAAAAGCCGGGAAGGCTCTCGGCCATCTTCCGGCAACGGGACAGGATAGCCGCCCGTTTCTCATTGATGAAAGATGCTGGTGCATTTGCCGTAAGCGATTCCATATAGACATCAAACCGATCCTTCAACGTTTCCATAGAATCATATTGCCCACGCCTGGCTGCTTGTTCCGGATGCATAAACCGCTCCGTATCCAAGTAGTCGGCATCAACCAGGCAAGAGAACAACATGCGAATCCATTGATGTATATCCTTCTCAAAATCATCAATCAAAGGCTGGTCTAACGAAGCAACCACCTCTTGCATCTCTTCCGGTGCATCTTTCAGCATCTCCTGGTAGCAATCTGTTTTAGACAGACGTCTATTCAAATTGGCCTCCCCGGAAGAAGTCCAGTCCAGCAATCCCGAATGATGTCCGGCTATACAATAAGCCAATGGAGGATAATAACCCGGCAATTTTTCTCTCGCCAGAATCGCTCCAGCCGAGGAATGGTCGGGTTTATCCACTACTTTCTGTTCCACTGCCATGCCGGATGCGTTACGGATATAAGGTTGAAAACTATTCTTTGTATATTTCCCCATATCATGCCACCAGCCATTCTGCTTTCCCCAAGCCGCCGCCCCGAAAACAGATGCAAACGATTCGCTTAATGTGGCCGTACCGACTGAATGTTCCTTCACCGTCTGTATCCGGAAAGCATCCTCTTCTACTCTGACATGCGCTATAAAATCTTGTTCTTTCATCATTTCATATAATAATTTTCTGCTATCCATTCGCCATTTGCAATAGCGACCTATAAGTAGCTATATAACAATCTATTACTTCATTGCAAACTCTTTTTCATTCGCAATAACATTTGTTATCCACCCTACATTATCCCACCTTCACCACCGAATAGCAAGTTCCTTTCATCGTGCGGCGTGAAGGGATCTTATTCTTCTGGAGCAGGCGGCCGAAGTAGGTCAACCGTTTATTGCCCAACTTAATGCCACTTTCACTTTGCAGATACTGGAGAATTTCAATGGCGGATAATTCCAGACTCTCCTCTCCCGGCCGGGCGGCACGAAAGTACTGAAGAAACAACTGTTCTTCGACAGGCAGTTGCTGGAATACTTCATTGTTACGAGTTGTCGAGAACTCCTCTTCGGAAGTAAACCAATAACGTTCGCCATTCTTTAAAGCAGCCACTGCCTGGGCATACAACTGTTCATAGTTTATTGACGTTGAATTATCTATCGTACCGGATATCTCGATACAGATAAAACGCCGGCTTCCGGTCGGATCGGTCAACAGATCGTAATTGTTGCAGGTCGCGATAAAAGAGGCATACCGGTGCAATGCCTGAATACTTCGCTTATAAGGCTGGCGAGCGTTGACAACCGGCTTTTGCAAGACATTCTTTAAAAAGCTCTGGTAAGCGGAACTGACCGAATCGAATTCATCGATATTGATCAAGGCAAAACGAGTCAGCATCAGTTCGGCATCCCGTTTGTTACTGAAATCAATGCTATCCGTATAATACATACGAAGCGAAGGCGGCAACAAATTCCGACACCAGGTGGACTTGCCACATCCCTGCGGACCGACCAGCAAAGGCAACGAACTGTTTGCATGCAAATGCTCGCGCCTGTACCAGTGGGCGGTCATACTCAGGAACCAGATATAAAACAGATTGCGCCACTGGGCATTAGCGGTCGGCAGCGTATCGGCCAGTGCACGTATATGATCCTTACCGTCCCACTCCGGCAAATATTCCAGATAATCTTCCAACGGATAAAAGACCGGAACCCTGTCGGAATAAACATACCGCTTCACATCGCGATCCCAAAGAGCCAGCCCTTCGGCCTGCGCATTCAGACCGATGCTATTTAGAACCGTTTCGGTAACCGGGGCAAAATGGATATAGTACGAACCTCTTGCCCGGAACTCCACTTCGCCTGCCAGCATATTCCGCCGGAACTCATACCGCCGTTTCATAAACTCGTCCGTCTTTATCGAAAGCAGTTGCTCGGCAGGCATCACCGGCTTCTTCCCGAAACACTTCGACAGTTGGTACACCATGTGAACCGTCTCCCGGATCTCCTCTTCAAACAGTTCGAGATTCCGGCTAATCTTTGTCCAGCGAACCACATCCTCTTCCGGAATACCGGAGCGAAAACAATTTTCAGCCAACCTTGTCAGGAAAGGCCTGACCTCTTTTCCTTCATCCAAGCCACCCGTCTTTTCGAGGGCGTCCAACATACAGGCATTATAAAAACGGGAAACGATACGACTGCGGTCATATCCGGGCATCATGCGCAAAAGCGGATCTTCCTCTTTGGCCACCACCTCCCGATAGGTCGGTTCGGCAGGCATCTGCATCGGTTGCTCCTGAATCAACGGTGTGGCCGACGGATTATAATATAAACCAGGATCAAAAGAATGGCGGCATCCTCTTTCCAACGATGCCTCCTCCCCCATCTCTATATGACGTTGCAGATGAGCCTGATAAAAGGCCACTGCACGCCTGTAGGCCACCGCATGAAACAACTCGGCCAACTCCCTCTTTTCCGGAAGGGAACCGTCGGGCAACACAAAAGGAACCAGTATTTTCACGCTCTTCCCGCTCGAACCGACAAAGGCAGCCATTGTCTGCGGGGCTAAGGAAGCGAGTCGCTTCACCTCCACGGCCTCTTCCCTATCCGCCAGATTGCCGACATCCATCAGCACCAGCCCGTTATACACCTGATACTCTATCCTGCTTTCCTTTTTCCTGAACCGGGCGGCAAAAAGCAAAACAGGAATATCCGTCGCATGAATGTTCCGATCGCCAGGCATTGAAGAGGATAATATCCCCCGATGTTCATTCACCACCCTGGCTTGTTCGCCGGATCTTATCGCAGTCATCACATCTGGCAACTCTATATTTTTCAAAGACTTACCATTACTCTTCACTTGTGTTATTTTCATATCCGGACTCATTTGTGCAACTTTTGTTTTATGACTAATGACAAACTCCATTGCAAACTCAAAAAGATATTTGCAATGGAATAACAAACTATTATACAAATTATTACCTGGTAAGATTGCAAATGGCAAATACTTCCCGTAAACTTTATGTATAAAACCTATTTCATCCTCGTAAACTCAATACTTCTCAGCCTCTCCTTCAGTTTCGGGCTGGGTTTGAAGCCAATTCCTTTCAGCTTAATAGATTCGGCACGGATTTTCAACGGATCTTCCACTTCACGGTTGGGTCGGGCAGTTACGGAAAATGTTCCCAAACCGTCGATCGTCACGGTATTGCCGCCTTCCAGAGCTTCCGCAATCAGAATAGTCAGATTTTCCACAAGTCCTTTCACTTCGCCGTAGGAAAATGTACTGGATCCGGCTATTTGCTCGGCTAAAGCATCCAAATTCACATTGTCATAGCTTACCGTCGTTACCGAATACTTTACCGTCTTATTATCAGTAATATTGTCATTGATTTTTGTCAGCTTGTATCTTACCGCCATACTATTATCTTTCTATTAGATTTAACATTAACACGATTTATCTCAAAGGTTACCATCCTATATCTTATTAGTAACCACTCAGTAACAACAGCCTGTACAGGATAATCGGTCAAGATGTACAGGATGGTTTACCAGGGTGTACAGGATAACTAACTAAGAGGTACAGGATAGCATTAGCAAGTCAGCGCTAAAGGTATAAAATATAATAACACAAACAATTGTTCTTCAAGACTTATTTACTATACCTCCCAACATTTCCGCCATCAGTTGATTCATCCCGGTATTTGGACAGCAAGCATATCAAATCCCCGTCCCCAAACGTGAAGTGTCTACCTCTTTTGCCTTTTTCTCTTTGTAGCCACCGAAACTATACCGTAATGTCAGTGTCACATTCCGGCTATCCTGCCACAGTTTCATGCGGCTTTTCTGCCCCTGTTCATCCACACGGGTAACGGGATTGCCTCCCTCGAACAAATCATTACCCCGAACCGTCAGGCGCATCTTCTTTTTCGCGAATGTCCAGGTCAGACCGGCCGACACGTTGTATATCAGATCGACATCATACAATCCCTGTATGACCGGAGATATACAATAGCCCCGCAACTCCAACAACAAGTTCCGGTCTTCGGTCAGGTAGAAGGTATTGTTCAATTCGGCCCGGCCAAACAGTTTTTTACGGTCGAAAAAGACATCATAAAGCGTCCCTTTGTTATGAATGGCACAGCCCATCAGCGTCAGCCTGGAACTCATAAAATCAAAAGGCCTGAAAGGGATGACGGCGACCGCTCCGTACATATTGTAGATATCCATATTCACTGTCTGGAATACGGACCTCAACTCATCGTGGCGCTGGTACGTCATCTGTTGTATTTTATCGGGCTGTATATTTGTAAATAAGCCGAATACATACTTGCTCTTCAGGACATAATTCAGTTGCATCGAATAAGAGAGCTGCGGCTTCAGGTCCGGGTTCCCGATTATAGAACTGTAGACATTCATATAATAGGTAGTAGGAGTAGTCATCCAATAGGACGGATAGGTTTTATCACTCGAAAAGGAAAACATCAGCATACCGGACGGAGCCACCTTGTAAGTAAAATTCAATTGAGGGAAAAGGCCGGCCCTGTTCCATAATGTCTTTTTCTTTCCTGCCGAATCGACGGATGCTTTATAATACTGCAAGGAAAGGGATGCATTCAATGAAACCTTTTTCCCGAATTGTTTCGTAAAACTGG
>OLFT01003308.1_pt1 | contig 12118 bp, 12 predicted proteins | sample 1604921 | NCBI WGS metagenome assembly OLFT01 (sample SAMEA3888897, study PRJEB22519) | human gut metagenome | biome: human gut; feature: human-associated habitat; material: faeces | place: Denmark | collected 2013 | reverse complement strand
CCTGTGTGAAGACGAACGGAGGCATGGTCGATACGAAGGAAGACTTTATGAAACTGGATCCGGCAGAGATCTTCTCCGATGAGATGGAGGCTGCGATCGAAAAGGTGGATGTCGATTCCCTGGAGCCGGTTATGGCCGGGATCGTCCTCGGTGACGGTGCTCCGAACATCATTCTTGGTGTCACTGCGGATGGAGAGCTCGCAATCACCGGAATGAACTACTAAAACAGAGACGGACTGTAAGGGAAAACATCTGACGGGTCCGTGAAACTGATACATAAGAAAATAAAGTAATAGGAAAAAATGAAGGGACATGGAAGTGTCTGTGTCCCTTTTTCCTATATACAAATATAGGAGAAACATGAATCCTGTTGACTTTTATCCAGAAATACACCTGGTGATTTTTGGACAATTATCCATATGTGTCCAAATATACCATGTTATTGACAAAAGAATTCACGAAATATCTGTAAAGTCGATGCGTAGAAATGGACAAATCCGCAAATATTTAGTATAATGGCGGTATGCGTTACGCGGTAAGTGAGGTGGGAGAAAATGCGTCAGAAAAAAAACGGACTCGAAAACCTGGTGCTGATCACCCAGCTCGGACTCAATGTTGTGACACCGGTCCTTATCTGTGTGCTTCTCGGAAGCTGGATCGATAAAAAGACCGGACTTCATACCGTTCTGATCTTTCTGATCCTGGGGGTTCTCTCGGGCGGCCTGAGTGCATATAAGATGGCGAAGCATATCGTAGACAGAGAGAAAGAAGACGAAGACAGGGAAAAGAAAGAGCAGGTAAAGCAGTGGGAGAGCCGTTTCGGAACCGGAGACGGTGCTGACCGTCCCAAAAGATGGCGGTGACGGCCGAAGGGACGGCAAAGAAGACGGTACCCGTAAACGAAAGCGGAATATGAAGCAGCAGGGAACTGTCCGGCAGAAGACAGCCTCGGCAGGGTAATTGAAAGGGTGGAACAATCGTGAGTGATAAGACAAAGAGGCAGGTAGTGGGAATGAGCATCGGGATTCTGATCCATAATATGATCTTGCTTCTCATCTGCCTTATTTTTTTCCGAACCGTTCCGGTGATCGCCGGAGTGCTGATCGGAGCCGCGGCGGCGGAGGTACTGCTCATCAGTATCGCGAGATCCACGGAACTCTGTGTGGAATCGGCTGATGGGGCGTACAGCAGCAAAAAGATGGTGATCCATTCGCTGATCCGCAGCCTGTGCGCGGTAATACTGGTGTGCCTTTTATGGAAATTTACGACGATCAACCTTTTAGCAGTCGTTCTCGGCGCACTGGGCTTGAAGACCGGAGCTTATGTGTATCCGGTACTTCAGAAACGAACCGACCGTAAGGCCTGAGCTTCAGGCTTGACGGATAGAGCCTTATACGCTGCTGTTTTGGAACAGACAGCAGTCTTTCATGAGTCTTAAAGAAAGGAGGAAAAAGAATGAGTGGTGGCAGTGGTGCTGATTTCATGATCCACGGGATCGTGAAATACCATCTCTTCGGTCATGAACTCTGGCTGACGACAACAACGGTCGGAATGACGATCGTTACGATCGTTCTGCTGATTCTGGTGATAGCCGCGAACCGTGCATTAAAACATGCAACGGATGTACCTGGAACATTCCAGAATATCATCGAATTCGGTATGGAAATGCTGGAAAATATGACCACGGGGATTCTTGGCAGTTCAGCGAACCGGTTTGCGAACTATATCGGAACGATTTTTCTGTTTATTCTGTTCTGCAACCTGAGCGGTCTGTTCGGCCTGAGAACGGTTACTGCCGACTTTGGTGTTACGTTCCTTCTTGGTCTGGTCACGTTTGCGATCGTACAGTACCAGGGAATCAAAAATCATGGTGTCGGACACTTTACGGGACTGTTTCAACCTCTCCCGGTGCTGTTCCCGATCAATCTGATCGGTGAATTTGCGAATCCGATCTCGATCTCCCTTCGTCTGTTCGCGAACATGCTGTCCGGAGTTATTATCATGGGTCTCTGGTACGGAATGATGCCGGTCTTATTAAAAATCGGTATTCCGGCCGCACTTCATGTGTATTGCGACCTGTTTTCCGGGTGTATCCAGACATACGTATTCTGCATGCTGACTATGGTCTATGTAAATGATAAACTGTAGGAACGCAGGGCGGAACAGGGAAGGCAGGACCCCATCGACGCAGTCGATCGGAAAGGATTTTGCCTGTAGCTGTGAATGACAGCTATAAAATTTTTTTACAGGAGGTTTTATCTATGAATATTACAGGACAGGATTTGATCCATGCTTGCTCAGCAATCGGCGCCGGTATCGCGATGATCGCCGGTATCGGACCTGGTGTTGGACAGGGTATCGCCGCTGGTTTCGGCGCATCTGCAGTCGGCCGCAACCCGGGCGCGAAATCTGATATTACATCGACCATGCTTCTTGGACAGGCCGTTGCCGAGACGACCGGTCTTTATGGTCTTGTTGTTGCCATTATCCTTATGTTCGTTAAGCCGTTCGGTTGATCCGGATATGGGAACAGGAAAAAACTTCCGGGTATGCGCGGAAGTTTGTAAAGGAGGCGAGATGAGACCTTGGAACGGTTAATAAATTTTGACCCTCAATGGATCAACGACATTGTGATCACGGGAATCAATATTTTTATCCTGTTCTTTGTAATGTCGTATTTCCTCTTTAATCCGGCGCGTGAAGTACTGGAAAAAAGAAGAAAACGGATCGCGGGTGATCTGGAAACGGCAAAGACAAGCCGCGAAGATGCGCTCGCGCTGAAAGCAGAGTATGAGGATAAAATAAAGTCCATCGACAAAGAGGCGCAGGAAATTCTCGACGCGGCGAGGAAAAAAGCGAAAAAGCAGGAAGCTGATATCTTAGCGGAAGCGAGAGAGGAAGCAAACCGCATCGTTGACCGGGCAAACCGGGAGATCGAGCTGGAGAAGAAGAAAGCGCTTGAGGACATGAAGACGGAGATCGTTTCCATTGCGTCCCTGATGGCAGAGAAGGCGGTTGCCGCTTCCATGGATGTAAAGATCCAGGATTCCCTGATCGAGGAGACTTTAAAGGAAATGGGTGAGAGCACATGGCAAAGTTAGTGTCAAAGGTCTACGGCGACGCGCTGTTTGAAGCTGCCATGGAGCGGGATATGCTGTCGCCCGTATATGAGGAAGTACAGTCACTGCAGACGATCCTCATGGAGAATGCAGACCTTGTACAATTTTTGAACCATCCGCAGATCATAAAAGAAGAGAAGTTAAAGGTCGTGGAAAATATCTTTAAAGGAAGAGCTTCCGATGACCTGATGGGATTTCTTGAGACCGTGATCGAAAAGGGACGGCAGAAGGAGCTCCCGAAGATCCTCGACTATTTTGTGAATCGTGTAAAGGAATATAAAAAGATCGGTATCGTAACTGTCACAAGTGCGGTGGAACTCTCCGCGGAGCAGAAGGCCCATACGGAGGCGAAGCTTTTGGAGACAACAGCTTTTGTGAGTCTGGAGGTTACCTATAGCGTTGATCCTGCGATCCTCGGAGGACTCGTGATCAGGATCGGTGACCGCGTGGTGGACAACAGCATCAGGACAAGACTTGGAGAGATCCGGAGAGACTTAATGAAGCTGCAGCTGGCGTGATCCCGGCGGATCCAGGACTGGAAACAGCAGTCCGGCAGCAGAAATAATACTGAACAGTTACGTGATGAAATGGAAAAAGAAAGAAGGTGCAGACCTCAAATGAATTTAAAACCAGAAGAGATCAGCTCGGTCATCAAGGAGCAGATCGAAAGATATTCGACGAAGCTGGAAGTCTCTGACGTGGGTACTGTCATCCAGGTAGCGGACGGCATTACACGAATCCACGGTCTTGAGAATGCCATGCAGGGAGAACTTCTGGAATTTCCGGGAGAGGTTTACGGCATGGTGTTAAACCTTGAGGAGGACAACGTCGGAGCGGTTCTGCTCGGTGATTCCTCAAGCATCAGTGAGGGAGACACCGTAAAGACGACAGGACGTGTCGTTGAGGTTCCTGTGGGCGATGCCCTGACAGGACGTGTCGTGAATGCCTTAGGACAGCCTATCGATGGAAAAGGTCCGATCCTTACGGATAAATTCAGAAAGATCGAGCGTGTTGCCCACGGTGTTATCGAGAGAAAATCCGTAGATACCCCGCTTCAGACAGGTATCAAGGCGATCGATGCCATGGTTCCGATCGGACGCGGACAGCGTGAGCTTATTATCGGCGACCGTCAGACTGGTAAGACGGCGATCGCGATCGATACGATTATTAACCAGAAGGGACAGGGAGTTCACTGTATTTATGTTGCAATTGGACAGAAAGCATCAACAGTTGCGACAATCGTGAAAACTCTTGAGGAGTTCGGTGCGATGGATTACACGACGCTTGTCGTATCAACAGCTTCCGACCTTGCCCCGTTACAGTATATTGCCCCGTATTCCGGCTGCGCGATCGGTGAAGAGTGGATGGAGAACGGCGAGGATGTTCTTGTCGTTTACGATGACTTAAGTAAGCATGCGGCGGCGTACCGTACCCTGTCCCTGCTTCTTAAGAGACCGCCGGGACGTGAGGCATATCCGGGAGATGTTTTCTATCTGCATTCCAGACTGTTAGAGCGTGCGTCCAGACTTTCCGATGACCTTGGCGGCGGTTCCCGTACCGCACTTCCGATCATCGAGACGCAGGCGGGTGACGTATCGGCCTACATTCCGACAAACGTCATCTCCATCACAGACGGACAGATCTACTTAGAGACCGAGATGTTCAACTCCGGTTTCCGCCCGGCGATCAATGCGGGTCTTTCTGTATCCCGAGTTGGCGGCGCGGCACAGATCAAGGCGATGAAGAAGATCGCTGCCCCGATCCGTGTGGAGCTTGCCCAGTACCGCGAGCTCGCTTCCTTCGCCCAGTTCGGTTCCGAACTTGATGCCAGCACGAAGGAACAGCTAGCCCAGGGCGAACGCATCCGTGAAGTTTTAAAGCAGCCGCAGTATCAGCCGATGCCGGTCGAGTATCAGGTCATCATTATCTATGCGGCGACAAAGAAATATCTCCTCGATATTCCGACAAATCAGGTTCTTGATTTCGAGAAGGAACTGTTTAAGTTTATCGATACAAAGTATCCGGAGATCCCGGCAAGCATCCGCGAGGCGAAGCAGCTGACACCGGAGACTGAAGAATTGCTGAAAAAAGCTATTGAAGAGTGCAAGGCAGCAAGATAAGGCAGGTGATGTATCATGGCAACCATGAGAGATATTAAACGAAGGAAATCCAGTATTGAGAGTACCGAGCAGATTACCAAAGCCATGAAACTTGTTGCCACTGTAAAACTCCAGAAATCCAGAACGAAGGCGGAAAATTCGAGACTGTACTTCAATCTGATGTACCAGACGATCCAGGAGATGCTGAAGAAATCCACCGGGATCCGGCACCGCTATTTAAAGAGCGGGGATTCGAAGAAAAAGGCAGTTATCGTCATTTCTTCCAATCGCGGACTTGCCGGCGGATATAACTCCAACATCATCCGTCTCGTGACGGAGAGCGGGATCCCGAAAGAGGACGCCCTCATCTTTGCGATCGGGCGGAAAGGACGCGACGGACTCGCAAGGAAAGGCTATGAGATCAAAGCGGATTACTCCGACGTGATCGACGAGCCGCTCTACTCCGACGCGCAGCAGATCTCAAAAGAGCTTTTAGCCATGTTTGAGAAGAATGAAATCGGAGAGATCTATCTGGCGTACACGGCGTTCAAAAATACCGTAAGCCAGATCCCGACGTTCTTAAAGCTTCTGCCGGTGGATCTTGCGGCAGCAGGGCCAAAGGGCGAAGTAAAAGAAGAAAAATCGGATCTTCTCATTATGAACTATGAGCCGGACGAGGACGAAGTTCTGGATGCAATTATTCCGAAGTATGTGAGCAGCCTGATCTACGGGGCATTCTTAGAGGCCGTTGCCAGTGAGAACGGCGCGCGAATGACTGCAATGGATTCGGCGACGAACAACGCGGAAGAGATGATCGGAAAACTGTCGCTGCAGTACAACCGTGCACGTCAGGGATCCATCACTCAGGAGTTGACAGAGATCATCGCGGGCGCGAATGCCATCGATGGTTAAAAAGAAATATGAGTAATTATTTGGCAGACTTGCGTACTTGCGGTGCTGGAGGTAATAGACAGCATACAGGAGACAGAAATCAGTCGGCATGATGTGCTGGGATAGATTTTTACCGCTGGCCTGAGTGGCTGAATAGTTATGATAGAGACAAGGAGAAGTGAGATGGCAGAGAAAAACATTGGTAAAATTACTCAGGTCATCAGTGCCGTTCTGGATATCAAATTTCCCCAGGGCGGGCTGCCTGAGATCAATGACGCCATTGAGATCACCACAAAGGATGGCGGGGTCCTCACGGTCGAGGTTGCCCAGCATCTCGGTGATGATACGGTAAGATGCATCGCTCTCGGTCCCACCGACGGTCTTGTCCGCGGCATGGATGCCGTAGCGACCGGCGGACCGATCATGGTGCCGGTCGGTGAGCAGACACTTGGAAGAATTTTCAATGTTCTGGGACAGCCGATCGACAATAAAGAAGCTCCGAAGACGGAGAAAAAGCTCCCGATCCACCGCAAAGCCCCGAGCTTTGAGGAACAGTCCACAGAGACAGAGATCCTTGAGACAGGTATCAAGGTCGTTGACCTTCTCTGCCCGTACCAGAAAGGTGGAAAGATTGGTCTGTTCGGCGGTGCCGGTGTAGGTAAGACAGTCCTGATTCAGGAGCTGATCCGAAATATTGCGACAGAGCACGGCGGATATTCCGTATTTACAGGCGTTGGCGAGCGTACCCGTGAGGGAAATGACCTTTACTATGAGATGTCCGATTCGGGCGTTATCAATAAGACGACCATGGTGTTCGGCCAGATGAACGAACCGCCGGGATCCCGTATGCGTGTGGGCCTTACCGGTCTTACCATGGCAGAATATTTCCGTGACGAAGGCGGAAAAGATGTGCTGTTATTCATCGACAATATCTTCCGTTTCAGTCAGGCTGGTTCCGAGGTATCAGCGCTGCTCGGACGTATGCCGTCAGCCGTAGGTTACCAGCCGACTTTACAGACAGAGATGGGTGCCCTCCAGGAGCGGATCACCTCCACAAAGAACGGTTCCATCACGTCTGTGCAGGCAGTTTACGTTCCGGCCGATGACTTAACAGACCCGGCTCCGGCAAATACCTTTACCCATCTGGACGCGACGACCGTACTCAGCCGTTCCATCGTAGAGCTTGGTATTTATCCGGCTGTAGATCCGCTTGAGTCTACGTCCCGTATCCTTGATCCGCGTATTGTTGGTGAGGAGCATTATAAGGTTGCCCGCGGCGTACAGGAAGTGCTGCAGAGATATAAAGAACTTCAGGATATTATCGCAATGCTCGGTATGGATGAGCTTTCCGAGGAAGATAAGCTTACCGTATCCCGTGCGAGAAAGATCCAGAGATTCTTATCCCAGCCGTTCTTCGTGGCCGGACAGTTTACCGGTCTGGAAGGCCGCTATGTTCCGCTTTCCGAGACGATCCAGGGCTTCAAGGAGATCCTCGAAGGCAAACATGACGATATTCCGGAGAATCTGTTCCTCAACGCAGGAAATATTGATGATGTTCTCGCCCACGTGAAATAGGGGGTGTGGACATGGCGGAAATGATGAGACTTCAGATCGTTACGCCGGATGAGGCGTTTTTCGACGGAGAGGTTTCGATGGTGGAGCTCAACACGGCAGACGGGGAAGCCGGAATCTATCCGAAGCATATCCCGATGGTCGTCGCGGTTGCACCGGGCGTTCTTAAGATCCACGGGGCAGACGGCGTGAAAAAAGCGGCGCTGCTTTCCGGATTTTTACAGATCCTGCCGGAGAAGGTAACGATCCTCGCGGAATCCTGCGAGTGGCCGGAAAACATCGATGGCAAGAGAGCCAATGAAGCCAGGATCCGCGCAGAGAGACGTCTGGCGGAAAAGAATCCACAGACCGATATTGACCGCGCTGAAGCCGCTTTGAAGCGGGCGCTGGTGAGACTGTCGCTGGTGGATGGAAACTAAAGATAGAACTGTGAAACGCAGTGGAAAATAAAACAGCATGTCGGGAAGAACGCTTGTAAGAAGGACTTACAGGAGACTTTCCGGCATGCTGTTTTATTTTATGATGTTGGAGACAAAAGGTATTTTGGCGCGGAGCTTATTTTTTCCGCCTGGAAAGCAGCGGCTCACTTACCCCATCGAGTCCCACAAGCGCGAAGATCGCCGCAAGGACTCTCTGAGATCCCTTATAGGCGTCTTTGCTGTCGTACCACTCGTCAACGGAATGGCAGGCACCGCCTTTTCCGCCTCCGCCGACGCAGATCGCAGGGATTCCGAGGCTGATCGGGATATTTGCATCGGTACTTCCTGCGCTTTCGAATTCTACATCTTCGCCGCATGCCTGGAACGCAGAGGCTGTGGCGCTCACGATCTCACAGTCCTTCGGCTGGCTTCCTGCCGGACGGTTTCCGATCTGTTTTACATCCACTGTGATACGTCCGTTGTGATCGAAGCTGTCCTTAGATTCTTCGTAGGAACGCTCGGTTTCCCAACGGTTATTTTCATCCTCAACTGCACGTTTGATGCACTCCTGAAGCTTTGCATCAAGCTCTTCAAGCTCCTTTAAGCCGTTGGAACGGATATCGACAAGCATGGAACACTCATACGCGATGGCATTGATGGAGGTTCCGCCGTTTACGACACCGACGGAGAAGGTAGTCTTCGGTTCTCTCGGGGTGCGGAGCTCAGAGATATAGGAGATGGCGCGGCCCATGGCAAAGATCGGGTTTACAAGACCGAAGGCGCCGAAGGAATGTCCCCCCGGTCCGCGGAAGGTTACCTCGTAGCGGTGGCTTCCGGTGCCGCCGTGGCAGATCAGGCAGCCTGCACCGTCAACGGAGATAAAACCGTCAACCTTGTCGGCGTTTTTCGAGAAGAAGTGGCGCATGCCGCGGAGGTCTCCGAGACCTTCCTCACCGACGTTGCCGCCGATAATGATATCTCCGACCGGTTTTAAGCCGGATTCTTTGATGGCTCTTGCCAGCGTAAGGATCTCAGCCAGTCCGCGGGTATCATCGCCGATTCCGGGTGCGTAGATCTTTGTTCCTTCGCGTTTCACCGGGAGCGGAGTTTCCGGCGGGAATACAGTGTCCAGATGAGCGGAGACATAGAGAGTCGGACCGTTTCCGGTTCCATGGATATGGGCGTACACGTTGTGGACCTCGTCCATCACCGGATCGAGACCTGCCTCGGTCAGAAGCTCTTTAAAACGGATCGCGCGCTTCTCCTCAAATGGGCTGAAGGAGGAGATCTGAACAAGCTCGATCTGCTGGTCGATGGTGTGCGCTTCATCCTGTTTCAGGTATTCGAAGGCGTGAGCCATCTTGTCGGACGTTATAAGTGTCTGAATCGCTTCTTTCATGTGGGAACCATCCTTTCGATTTGTATATGATAGAAATATCATAGCGCGAAAAAGAAAATTTGTAAATAAAACAGAGAAAACTAATAATTCTGTAAGTATAGTTTATATAGGAAATATCGTCAGATAACAAAAGGGAAAAGAGGGCAGAAAAAAGTATCGGTTTGAATGAGCCGGGAGTAAAAAATAAAAAGGACGGGGAAATGTGTGCGGGACAGGCTGTAGAAAAAATAAAAAGCAGGTTCTGAAACGATAGCGGAGATGAACCGCATACCGGAGCAGAACCTGCAAGTTTACGTTTTATTCCAGATGGTTACACTTTGTTACTTTTACTGATCATTTGTAAGCTTCATCTTATCAAAGAGATAGAAGATCAGGCTTAAAATCATGCCGACAACACATGCAAGGACCATACCTGTGAGCTGCACATTGCCGAAATTCACCTTGATCCCGGAGAGACCGGTTACGAAGATCACAGCGGTCAGGGCCTGATTCCTGTTTTTTCCGTAGTCGACTTTTGAGTCGACCAGAATGCGGAGACCGGAGGTTCCGATCATACCGTAGAGCAGGAAGGAGATTCCGCCGATGACCGGACCCGGGATCGTCTGGATCAGGGTCGATAATTTGCCGATGAAGGAGCAGATGATGGAGATCACGGCTGCTCCGGCGATGACCTGAACACTGTAAACCTTTGTGACAGCCATGACGCCGATGTTCTCACCGTAGGTGGTCGTCGGTACGGAGCCGATGAGACCGGATACCATGGTGGAGAAGTTGTCACCAAAGATGCTGCGGTGAAGTCCCGGATCCTTTAAGAGGTCGCGGCCGATGATCTTACTTGTTACGACCTGATGCCCGATGTGCTCGGAGGTGATGACAAGGATGACCGGCATGATGATCATGATCGCTTCCATATTAAATTTTGGAGCGGTGAAGTTCGGGATTGCAAAGATCGGGGCAGCGGCAACCGCAGAGAAATCAACGATCCCACATGCAACGGCAGCGACATATCCGGCGATCACGGCGATCAGGATCGGGATAACAGATAAAAATCCCCGGAACAGGACAGAACCGAAAACGGCAAAGCCAAGTGTTACGAGGAACACGATCAGATTCTTCGGATCAATGGTCTCGTCCAAGAGTCCCGCGTTGCTTGCTGCGCTGGAGGAGAGCTCCAGACCAATCAGGGCTACGACCGGACCCATGGCAGCCGGCGGGAGAACGATGTCGATCCATTTATAGCCGATCTTGTAAATGATGAATGCGAGGATACATCCGACGAAACCGACGGCAACGAATCCGCCGAGGGCATATTCATATCCGAACTTTGCGATCACGATGCCGGCCGGGGCGAGAAACGCGAAGCTGGAACCGAGATAGGCGGGAGCTTTTCCCTTTGTGATAAAGATAAACATGAGGGTGCCGACACCGTTCATGAAAAGAACGATGGCTGGATTAATTCCGAATAAGAACGGAACGAGAACAGATGCGCCGAACATGGCGAACATATGCTGAATGCTCAGGGGGATCAAAAGGTTAAAGGGAACCTTTTCGTCCACCTGAATGATCTTATGGCTTTCCATACGGGACCTCCTTAGGTGATGAGTAGTTTTTAGTATTTGCGCCTGCCTATGGATTTACGGGTTCAGGCATTTTTTCTATTCTATCACATTCTTGTTATTTGTCCAGAAAAAATCAGGGGGGAAATTGCAGGAAAGGATATGAAGTTAACGAATTTCAGGGTTTCCGCTCTTGACAAAGCTCCGGAATCTCCATATAATGACCCATATAGCCGCGTTAAAGCATGCGGTATATAATGGAAAAGCGATGAAGGGAACAAGTAGGAAAATGGTCTGCTCCGCACAGAAAGCTGCCGGTGGATGAGAGGCGCGCGGACTTCTTTTTCTGAATACATCCCGGAGCTGCACACCAAAAGCGTGAACGGAGATGACCGGAAAATGTGAGTAGGCTGTGACGGAACTGGTACCCGTTAGAAATGCCGGGGTCTTTTATGATGAGGACTCCATGAGCCGGAGCGTGCGAGCGTTTCGGGAACATCAGGTGGTAACACGAGCGTATGCCTCGTCCTTTTGGGAAACAAGGGACGGGGCTTTTTTGTACCTGTAAGGAGAATGTTCAGTGCCGGAGTTGCCGGACTGGACTGAGACTGAAAGAGTCAGGCAGCAGGAGAAAGAACGCTTCGTCCGGATAGCAGGTCTTCATATAGAGACCAACACAGGCGGAAGAAACGAATATCCGCAGAAAATTACAGAAAAGGAGTAAACAAAATGGGAGTTTACGAAGAGTTACAGGCCCGCGGCTTGATCGCGCAGGTCACAAACGAAGAAGAGATCCGTAAAATGGTAAACGAGGGAAGGGCCGTATTCTACATCGGCTTTGACCCGACCGCGGACAGCCTTCATGTCGGACATTTCATGGCACTCTGCTTAATGAAACGTTTACAGATGGCAGGAAACAAGCCGATCGCGCTGATCGGCGGCGGCACAGGCATGGTCGGCGATCCGTCCGGACGTTCCGATATGAGAACCATGATGACGGTTGAGACGATCCAGCACAACTGTGACTGCTTCAAGAAGCAGATGAGCCGTTTCATCGACTTCT
>OLFT01003307.1_pt1 | contig 12120 bp, 10 predicted proteins | sample 1604921 | NCBI WGS metagenome assembly OLFT01 (sample SAMEA3888897, study PRJEB22519) | human gut metagenome | biome: human gut; feature: human-associated habitat; material: faeces | place: Denmark | collected 2013 | reverse complement strand
TCGCTCCGAAACATTATACTTTGAGTATTAGCGATTACAGAGTAAGGAATCCAACCTTCTTCTGTACCTTCTGGAGGGTCTTTCTGGAAGCCTTGAACGCCTTTTCAGCGCCCTTCTTCATGCAGTCCTCAAGGTATGCCTTGTCTGCGAAAACGCGCTTGAACTCAGCCTGCATGGGAGCCAGCATATCCGCTACAGCCTCGCCGACTGCGGTCTTGAAATCTCCGTAGCCCTTTCCTGCGAACTCCGCCTCTATCTCCTCGAAGGACTTGTTTGTAACTGCGGAATATATGGACATCAGGTTGATTATGCCGTCCTTGCCTTCCCTGGCGCAAACAACGGTGTCGCTGTCGGTGACTGCGCGCTTGAACTTGCGAATGATCGTATCCTTGTCGTCGAGTATCCATACGCTGGCGTTGGGGTTCTCGTCGGACTTGGACATCTTCTTGGTCGGCTCCTGGAGGGACATCACCTTCGCGGTAGTCTTGGTGATATAGCCGTCGGGAATGGTGAATACGTCGCCGTAAATGCCGTTGAAACGCTGTGCAACGTTTCTCGCAAGTTCGAGGTGCTGCTTCTGGTCGATCCCCACGGGAACGAGGTCAGCCTGATACAGCAGGATATCCGCAGCCATCAGAACAGGGTAGGTGAACAGACCGGCGTTAATGTTGTCAGGGTGCTTTGCGGACTTATCCTTGAACTGCGTCATTCTGGAAAGCTCGCCGAACTGGGTGTAGCAGGAAAGGATCCAGCTTAGCTCGGCGTGGTTGGGGTTGTGACCCTGCACGAACAGCGTGGACTTCTCCGGATCAAGACCCGCAGCGATAAGCAGCGCGTAGCTCTCCTTGATCTGGTTGCGGAGCTTCACGGGGTCCTGCCTTACGGTGATGGAGTGCAGGTCTGCAATGCCGAAATAGCAGTTGTAGTCGTTCTGTAGCTTTACCCAGTTCTGCATAGCGCCGAGGTAGTTGCCCAGGTGGGGAGTATTCGTCGGCTGAATGAGGCTCAGCATATTTTTCTTCTGTTCTTCCATGATGATTTCCTTTCTCCGAAAGCCGGAACAAACAAAACTCCGCCCTCGCGGCAGAATACATCTGCCATAAGGACGGAGTGATAATTCAACACCGCGTTGCCACCTTAATTCACGGGAACCTCCCGTGCTCTCTATGGATACTTCCATATCCCCGCAATTAACGCTTGCTGCACGTCGCAGAATACTCGGCTGCGCTTTGCGCCGCCTTTGGCTGCGCCCTCTACGGTCCATTTGTATACCCGGCGTTCTGCGGCGTTCCCAGCTGAAATGGCGGAGCCCGCCATAACTCGCCGCTCTCTGTGAGTGCCACGGATATTTTTATCTCCGTATCATCGGTTTCAAGGGCATATTCGTTTGTTATCAATATTCTTTGATCCGCAGTTGCTGCGGTCTTTTCATATTCTATCACAAAGCTCCCGATTTGTCAAGAGCTCATTCCACCGGGATACCCTCTTCCGCCGTTCCGGTCTCATCGGTTGCAGGCTCCGGCTCCAGGACGTTTACACGCACCTCTGCGCGGCTGCTTCCGGTCTCGGCGGCTAGCCAGTTTTCAAGCAGCTTCTGCGCCGCGGCGTCCTGCGGCTTGGCGGAGTCCGCGAGGAGCAGCGCATGCTCTCCGGAGCTGTCGGTAACGCTTCCGCAGCGGATATTGCTCAGCTCCGGGAATATCTTCACGGCCTTCGCCGTCACGGCGGCGTAGTCTACCGTGCTCTTCAGCTCGGAATTTTCGGTTTTCAGCCCGGACAGCTCCTGCTCCCTTTCGGAGAGCTGCCGCTCAAGCTCGTTTATGCGGTTCTCCTGGAGGGCTATGGTGATCTTGTCGCCGCTGTCCTCGTCGGTGCCTGCGTCAACGATGTTGTTCTGAGTTACGTTCAGCGTGTAGCCGTCAAGCCCGTATTTCGGCATTTCCTGCTCCAGCATGGATATCACATCGTCCGAGATAGGCGTGCCGACCAGCGACACCGATATCATGCGAGCGCTCTTGTCGGCGCTGCTCTTTACCAGAGAGGTGTTCGGAAATACGAACTCGCTGTTAAGGTATGTGGATATATTTTTGTCCATGATGGAGCCGTATACCGTCGAAGCCCCGAAGAACACGCTCGGCACAGCCGCGACGATCGTTATCGCGGCGACGGCGCGGTTTATGACCTTCTGCTTCTTGTCGCTGACGTTGCGGTGATACGGCACGCGCAGCATCATGGTGACTATCATCGTTGAGAGCGAGATGAACAGCGTGTTTATCAGGAACAGATAAAACGCGCCGAGGAAGAACGACGGCTGACCCGAGGCGATCCCGTAACCCGCAGTGCAGAGCGGAGGCATGAGCGCCGTAGCTATAGCCACGCCCGGGATAACGTTGCCCTTTTTCTCGCGGGTGTTTCCGATGGCGCCGGCGATGCCGCCGAAAAGTGCTATCAGGACGTCCCAGATGGTGGGGCTGGTGCGAGCTATCATCTCCGCGGTGGGAGTGTCTATCGGGGTGATCAGGAAGTACACAGTGGAGCTTATCAGGCTTATCACGACCTGAGTTCCGAAGCGAAGCAGCGCCCTCCGGAGGAGCCGCAGGTCGCGCACCGCGAGGGAGTAACCCATCGTCATGATCCCGCTCATCAGCGGAGATATCAGCATCGCGCCGATGATGACCGCCGTGGAGTTCATGTTCAGACCTATCGACGCTATCAGCGCCGCAAGGCACAGTATCCACATGTTCGGTCCGTGAATGACCGTGTTTTCCAGCATCATTTCGTCGATTTCCTCGTAGCTCATCATGCCTTCGTGCATGTTGAGCAGGTCGGCCATGAACTTGCGCACTCCGGTGCGCTTTTCCCTTATCTCCTTATATATACCGCGGTCTATTTCGTCGGCTTTTTCTGTTTCTTTGCTCATTACGACACCTTCTTGAATAAATTTCCTACATTATAGCACGGGCGTGGACAAAAAGTCAACAACGTTTTGCTCTTTCCTGCGGAATACCGCTTTACAATACCGCGAGGTTGTGATATAATTATAGAGTATAGATTTTTCCAGAAAGGACGACGCTAAATGTTAAAGCCATTTTCCGACCGCGTGTCCGGCTTACAGCCTTCCGCGATACGCGAGATACTTAAATTCACCGCAGACCCCGAAGTGATAAGCTTCGCCGCAGGAAACCCCGCGCCGGAGGCGTTCCCGGTGGAGACCATCGCAAAGCTCTCCGCCGACATCTTCCGCGAGGAGCCGATAAACGCATTGCAGTACTCCATCACCGAGGGCTACCCGAAGCTCCGCGAGTGGCTGAAGGCCGACCTCACGAAAAAGGGGCTGTTCCGCGATGGCGACCAGGTAGTCATCACCAGCGGAGCACAGCAGGCTATCGAGACCACCGCGAAGATACTCTGCAACGAGGGCGATGTGATAATCTGCGAGGATCCGGCGTTCGTAGGCTCGCTGAATGCGTTCAGGAGCTACGGCGTTAAGCTGGTGGGAGTTCCGATGGACGACGACGGCATGAAGCCCGACAGCCTTGAGGAAGCCCTGAGATCCAACCCCACCACAAAATTCATCTACACTATCCCGAACTTCCAGAACCCCACCGGCAGGACGACCACCCTCCAGCGCCGTAAGGAAATACTCGCCCTTGCTGAAAAGTACGGCGTGTACATACTGGAGGACAACCCCTACGGAGCGCTCCGCTTCGAGGGCGAGGACGTAAAGTCCATCAAGGAGCTTGACACCAAGGGGAACGTGCTTTACTGCGGAACATTTTCCAAGACCCTGGCTCCCGGACTGCGCGTAGGCTACCTGCTGGGCGCGTCCGACGTCGTATCGAAGGCGGTCGTAGGTCTCCAGACAAGCACCGTGCACACCAACATCTGGGCGCAGATGCTGACCTACCGCTTCCTCACCAACGTTGATTTCGACGAGCATCTGAAGAAGCTCCAGGCTATCTACCGCCACAAGTGCCATCTTATGCTCGGGGGGCTTGAAAAGGAGCTTCCGGATTTCATCAGCTTCACACACCCGCAGGGAGGTCTGTTCATCTGGGCTACCCTGCCGGATAAGTACGACATTAACGCTTTCTGCAAGGGAGCTGTCGAGCGCAAGGTGGCCGTTGTCCCCGGAAACGCGTTCTGCTCTGATGAGAGCGCCGTTTCCCACTCCTTCCGCCTGAATTTCTCCACCCCGACAGACGAGCAGATCGAAAAGGGCGTGAAGATACTCGGCGCGGCGGCAAAGGAGCTTTTAAAGTAATTTCAGCATTTCAGACGGGAGGTGAGTCTGCATGGTATGCGGAAAATGCGGCAAGGCGTTCGACGAGAGCGCGCAGGCTATAGAGGGACGCTGTCCGTTCTGCAAGACGGTGCATACCCCCGAAGGCGACCCTATCCGCGAGCTTAAAGGGATACTGAGCTACATAGCGCAGCACTTCGGCGAAAAGACCATTCTCGACCGCCGCCGCACCGATGCGCTTATAGCGGACATCTTCCCGAAGGAGAACGCCGCGCGCCGACTGTGCTACGTTGCGCTCTACGACGGCTGCGCGCAGAAGCTGTGGACGGTGCGGGGCAAGCCGTTCGAGGTGCGCTCCGCCGCTGCGGCAAGGTGCGTTAAGTCGCTGAGGGACGAGATCGGACTGAAAGGACGCTCTGCCGCTTCGGCAGTTGAGGCAGTCGCGGAAGCCCTGGGCTGCGACATTGCGTTCAGAATGGAGGCTCCGCCTTCCGCCGCAGAGACTGAAAGCCGCAAGAACATCACCGACAGTGCAGAGCAGTACAGCCTGGGACGTCACTTCGACCGCATAAAGGACTACAGCAGGGCGCTGTACTGGTTCGTCCAGTCGGCTCAGCAGGACTGCGCCGAAGCGGAATACTACGTGGGGTTCTACCTCATGGAGGGCAGGGGCGGCACGCAGGACGTCAAGACCGCCCGGGAATGGTTCCTGAGAGCGGCTGAAAACGGCGTCCCCGCCGCGCAGTACATGACCGGATACTTCTACGCCGAGGGCATAGCCTGCGAGCTCAACGAGGGCGCCGCATTCGAATGGTTCCTGCGCTCTGCAAAGCAGGGCTACGAGGAGGCAATAAAGGTGATAGCGCTGAGCTACGAAACCGGTACGTTCGTCGATGAAAACCCGGAGACCGCCGTCCGAGCCAGCCGGAAGCCACAGAGCCGCCGCCCGACGAAGATAAAGAGCCGCCGGAGCCGCTCCCGGACGACGGCGAGGAGAACTACCAGTCCGCGCGGCGCTGCCTTGCCGAAAAGGACTACACCGGCGCTGCGATGTTCTACCGCCACGCCGCGGAGGCGGGTCACGCGAAGGCTCAGTGCAGCTACGGAAAGTGCCTGTACCTCGGAAGCGGCGTTGAAAAGAACATTTACGCGGCGTTTTCGTGGTTCTCGAAGGCGGCGGCTCAGGGTCTGGACATCGCGCAGTACAATCTCGGCGTGATGTACCTTCGCGGCACCGGCGTTGAGAAAAACCGCTCGGAAGCGAAGCGTTATTTCCGCATGGCGGCGGAAAACGGACATTCAGAGGCCGCAAAGGTGCTCGAAAAGCTTGAAAATCAGGAACATAAATGATCGGAGGAAAACAGAGTGAAAGCAGCAGTTATCCTTACAAAATGCAAGAACGACCACGCACTGTTCGGCATACGCACGGAGCAGCGCGAGGACGGAGGCTGGTACGCTACGTGGGCGTTCAAGGTGTCGGAGCAGACCGCCGAGCGCGAGAAGTTCGGCGATACTAAGATAAGCGGAAATATCTACATCACAACAGAGTACCCCTCCTGCCCCTACTGCGGCGCGAAGGGATTCTTCCAGTGCGCGGAGTGCGGCAGGACCACCTGCTGGAACGGCGAGAACGAAACGGTATGCGAGTGGTGCGGCAACGAAGCCGAGACCGCCGCAGAGGAGAAGTTCGACTCCATAACCGGAGGCGGCTTCTGATGATGAAGGTCGGTGACAGAGTTCCGCTGGAATTAGGCGGCGAGGCGGAAATAACGCAGCTTCTCGGGCAGGGCGGACAGGGCGCAGTCTACCGCGCCTCCTACCGCGGGAGGGACTACGCGCTGAAAATGTACTTCACGAAGAAACTGAAAAATCCCGCAATGTTCCGCGAGAATCTCCAGCGCCTGTGCGAAGACGGCAGTTCTTCCCCGGCGTTCGTAATGCCGCTGATGATGACCGCCGACACCTCCGAGGGCTTCGGCTTCCTGATGGAGCTTATCCCGCCGGAGTACGCGCCGTTTTCCGATATTCTGAACGCCCGGGTGAAATTCTCCGGGCTGTATTCCATAGTGAACGCCGCGATAAAGATAACATCGGCGTTCCGGGAACTGCATAACTCCGGCAGAAGCTACCAGGACCTCAACGACGGCGGATTCTTCATTCGCCCGACCGACGGCGACGTACTGATATGCGACTGCGACAACATCGCGCCCTACGGCGAGAACCTCGGAATCGCAGGCAAGCCCGGCTACATGGCGCCGGAGATAGTAAGGGGCGAGAAAGCTCCCGACAAGCTGACTGACCGCTATTCCCTGGCAGTGGTGCTGTTCCGGCTTCTGCTGCGCGGCGACCCGCTGGAGGGCAGCAGGGTGCTGAAAAGCGTCTGCCTTACGGAGGACGCGGAGCGCCGTCACTACGGCTACGAACCGATGTTCGTCTATGACCCGTCCGACGATTCCAACCGCCCGGTGCGCGGAGTCCACAACAATATAATCAAGTTCTGGCGCATAATGCCGGACTATATCCGTGACGCATTCACCGTTTCCTTCACTGACGGACTTTTCCAGCCGGAAAAGCGGCTTATCGAAAAGCAGTGGCTTGACCTCCTGGTGCGCATGCGCGGCGATATCTGCGCCTGCACCTGCGGCGCCCAGGGATTTATCTCCGGCTCGGAGCGCGACCCCGACGGAAAGGTGGTCTGCCCCTGCGGTACCCACTATCAGCCGCCACTGGCGCTGCATCTTGGGAAACAGCGCATTCTGCTGTTTGACGGCGCAAAGCTGTTCACTGATGATGTCGAGTGTATCGGCGAGGTAGTCCGCAACAAGGTGAACCCCGGTCTTTTCGGGCTGAAGAATCTCTCAGGCGAGGCATGGAGCTTCACGCTCCCAAACGGGCAGGAAAAAACGGCGGCTCCCGGGTCGGCGGTGCCTGTATTCAACGAAACCGTGCTTGATATCGGCGGAGTTTCCGGGCAAATAAACGGCAAAATTTAATGCGCGTAACACCCGCATTTTGTGCAGAATAGCCTTTGACAAAACGGGAAGTTTCTGCTAGAATCATAAGGTAACCTCTAAAAACCGGGACACGAGCAGATTTCGTACATGACTTATATCAGATGCTAGGCGTCAAACCGCAGTAATACTGTATGTATTTCAAGGTTTGACAACGAAGCAGATGATATAAGTCATAGAAATCTGCCGTGAAGGAGGTTTTTAGATGTTACCATAAGGTAATAAATAAAAAAGATCGTGTGGCATTTGCGTAAATCCAGATTCGGAACGCAGATGCCGCACTTTTTTTGTGAGAGGAGACAATTTACACAATATGGAAATCACAAAGAATCCACAGATGAACAAAATGGCGGCGGCACCGGTCAACCGGCTCATGCTGAGCATGGGTATTCCGATGATAATTTCAATGATGCTGCAGGCGGTCTACAACATTGTTGACAGCGCGTTCGTGTCCAACATGGCAGAGGGAGGCGAACAAGCTCTGAACGCGCTTACGCTGGCTTTCCCGGTGCAGATGCTGATGGTCGCGATAGCCATAGGCACCGGCGTGGGAATGAACGCGCTGATGTCCCGCAGCCTTGGCCAGGGCGACCGGGAGCTCGCGGGCAAAGCCGCCGGAAACGCGATATTCCTTGCGGCGGTGATATACGCGGTGTTCCTGCTGTTCGGAATATTCGGCACGGGAGCCTACGTCGGCTCACAGACGAAGAACGCAGAAATAGCGGAGATGGCGGAGGAATATATCCGCATATGCTGCACTCTGTCATTCGGGATAATCTTCTTCTCGGTGTTTGAAAAGACCCTCCAGGCTTCCGGGCGGTCGCTTTTCTCCACGATAGCGCAGGTCGCAGGAGCCGTTACCAACATCATACTCGACCCGATAATGATCTACGGCCTGCTCGGGATCCCTGAGATGGGAATAGTCGGCGCGGCGCTTGCTACGGTCATCGGTCAGGTGGTTTCCTGCGTTCTGGCTGTGATATTCCACTTCCGGCTCATCAAGGAGATAGACAGCGGCTGGCGGTACATCAGGCCCTCCGGCTCCGTGATAGGAAAGATATACTCCATCGGGCTTCCCGCGATAATCGCGCAGGCTCTGATGTCAGTTATGACCTACGGACTTAACCTTATACTCGTCCAGATAAGCGAAAACGCCGTCACCGCCTACGGACTCTACTACAAGATACAGCAGTTTATACTGTTCGCAGCATTCGGACTGCGCGACGCCATCACGCCTATAGTTTCCTTCGGCTACGGCATGGGAAGCCGGGAGCGCGTAAAGCAGGGCATAAAATACGGCATGCTGTATACGCTGATAATCATGGCGGCGGGTCTTGTCCTGCTGGAGATATTCGCGCAGCCCTTCGCGGCGCTGTTCGGGCTTTCCGGTGAAACAGAGCAGCTCTGCGTCAGCGCTATGCGGGTGATTTCGCTGAGCTTCATTTTCGCCGGCGCTAACGTGGCGTTCCAGGGAATTTTTCAGGCGCTGGAATCCGGTGTGCAGTCGCTGGTGATATCGGTGTGCAGGCAGATACTGTTCGTTCTGCCGGTGGCATGGGGATTCTCGCTTGTCGTAAGGAATTCCGGCAGCACTGACATGATGTGGCTTGTATGGCTGACCTTCCTTATCGCCGAGGGGCTGTCCGCCGTCATTGCTGTGATACTGATGACGGGTATTTCCAGGCGCAGGATTAGCACGCTCGGTAATTAATCGCCGACCCGCCGCATATAATCAACCAAAAACAGTTTCAGGAGGTTTTTATGCGGCGGGGAATCCGGAGTCGGTCAGGCTTATCGGCTGACGAAACGAGATTCTTCTGGGAACCTCTAAAAACCGGTTTGAAGAGGGAAAATGGGTAGAGTGCGCCGAATGCGATGAAAGCCGACGAAGTAAGGCTGTATGCCTTACGAGGAGGTTTGAAGAAGCAGGCGGTGTGCTATACACATTTTCACTCAAACAAGGTTTTTAGAGGTGACCTTCTGCATATAAAGGAATGTATGGAATGTACGTTCCGATATTCCGCACTGCCCGATCCTACTTACACGTACTTTACAGGAGGTCAATATGGAAGACATGAAGAAGCTCGTTGAAAAATACAAGCGCGAACTTATGGAATACAGCAGACAGGCTCCCAAACCCGAGAAGCTCTCATTCCCGGAAATGCTGCCGGAGGAGCCGCCGGCTCAGGGCGTCCAGGAAATCCCGGAGCACCGGGATACTCAGCCGCAGTCCTCGGAGCCGCCCAAGCCCCGTATCATCGGATACTCTGACGATCAGCGTGCGCTGAACGACCTTGAGAAGTACTTCTCCGACATAATAAACACCGCTCCGCCGTCTGACGGGAATCCGGAGGCTTCCGAAACTTCGGATCGATCTGGCGAGCTTCCGGAGCAGGAACTGCCGCAGTCCGACCGCCCGGAGGGAGTGCAGACCGACGATTTCAACTCGCTGCCGCCACAGTTCACGGATAACCCTCCGCAGATAGCCGAAACAAACGAGGAGCCGCCCATGGAAAGCAACACGCCCAGCAATGAGCTGGAGCGGGAGCAGCCGTCCCAGTTCCCGCGGGAGGGCGAGAACACCACTGCGGCTCCGGGAACCATCGAAAACATCGGAACTCTGCCGGTGAGCGGTCAGTCCCCGGACGAACGGCTCGGGCGGCGGACATTCGTGGACCAGTCGGGACCGGTGAATTCCCGCGACGACATCAAGCCGCTCATACAGCAGGAGAACGACGGTCACACCAAGTGCCCCGACGAGCCGGAATACGACAAGCTCGAGGATTTCCTTGCGGTGAACACCCGGCAGGGTACGCTTCGCTTCAGGACATACACGGCGCGCAATGCACTGCCTGTCCCGAACGCGCGGGTCATCGTGTTCAAGATAATCGGCGGGAAGCCGCACACATTCTACGACCTCGTCACCGATCAAAGCGGTCAGACCGAGATAGTGCCGCTGCCCGCGCCACCGAGCCATCTTTCCCAGACCCCCGACAGCGGAATACAGCCCTATTCCCTGTATGACGCGGATATCACCGCCAAGGGCTACGCGCCGGTGGCGATAAGGAATCTCCCCATATTTGAGGGGATACTCTCCGTGCAGCGTACCGCGATGATTCCCAGAAGCGAGGACAGCGGCGAGACCATCAGCGAGAACGAACCCGACCTTACGGAGGTGCCGAATGCCTGATATCGCCAGACCAGTCATTCCGGAAACGATAACCGTACATCTCGGCACGCCGGATTCCGCCGCCCAGAATGTCACCCTGTCCTTCCCGGACTACATCAAGAACGTGGCAAGCAGCGAGATATACCCCACCTGGCCGGAAGCCGCGATACGCGCCAACATCTACGCCCAGGTGACATTCGCACTCAACCGCGTATATACCGAGTGGTACCGCAGCCGCGGCTATGATTTCGACATAACAAGCTCCACGCAGTACGACCAGGCGTTCGTATACGGCAGGGACGTTTTCAATAACATCAGCCAGATCGTCGATGAGATATTCAACAACTACGTCGTGCGGCAGGGGAGCATCGAGCCGCTGTTCACGCAGTTCTGCAACGGTACCTCCGTTACCTGCCAGGGGCTTTCCCAGTGGGGCACCGTGGAACTCGCCAACCGGGGTTTCACGCCGTATGAAATGCTGCAATACTACTACGGCGACGATATCAACATAGTGCGCAACGCCGCCGTGGAGCCGTTCATCGGCAGCTATCCCGGAACTCCCTTCGGGTTCGGAAGCTCCGGCAACGAGGTACGCACCATTCAGACCGAACTCAACCGCATCTCCGACAACTACCCCGCGATACCAAAGATAATCCCCACGAACGGATTCTACCGGGAGTCCACCGCCGAAGCGGTCAGGGTGTTCCAGGGAGTTTTCGGGCTGCCGCAGACCGGGATAGTCAACAAGGCGACCTGGTATCAGATAAAGTACATCTTCGTAGCCGTAAAGAATCTCGCAGAGCTGACCTCCGAGGGGCTGAGACCCTCCGAAGTTGCGGAGGAATTCCCGGAGGAACTCCGCAACGGTGATTACGGGATTTTCGTGAGCTATCTGCAGTACTTCCTCAACGTTATTTCGTATTTCAATCCCGAGATACCCACCGTCCCCGCAAACGGAGTTTTCGGAACGGAAACTGAGAACCAGGTAAAGGCGTTCCAGCGGTTTTACGGTCAGGAGCCGGACGGCATAGTCGATTTCGCCACCTGGACCCTGATTCAGAAAATTTACAACGATATACTTAACGGGCTGCCCGAGGGCTACGCCGGGAATACCGCCGCGCTGTACCCCGGATATGTCCTGACGCCGGGCATGAGCAACAACGACGTACGGGCGCTCCAGACCTACCTGAATCTTATCGGCAGGACCTACCGCGACATTCCCGAGATACCAGTCAGCGGATATTTCGGCCAGCAGACCGAGGACGCTGTGAGGACATTCCAGCGGCTTTTCGGGCTGACGGTCTCCGGAGTAGTCGGCGCGCCCACATGGGACGCTATCTCGAAGGAGTACAACTATATCCGTTTCGGTACCCAGAGAACAGGATAAAATAAACCGCCCCGGTCTGTTACGGCCGGGGCGGTTTTGTCTATTCGTCAGTTGAACTGTTCAAGGATCTGTTCCTTGCGGTGCAGACCTACCAGCACCTCTTTGGTTATGCCGTCCTTAATAATCACCAGCGTAGGAATGCTCTCCACTCCGAACGCTGCTGCGAGCTGGGGCTGTTCGTCTACGTTCACCTTGCCGACCTTCAGCTCGTGGTGTTCCTCTGCGAGCTCGTCCACTATCGGGGACTGCATCATGCAGGGCGCGCACCAGGAAGCCCAGAAATCCAGCAGCACGGGCTAGTCGCTCTCGA
>OLFT01003293.1_pt1 | contig 12159 bp, 11 predicted proteins | sample 1604921 | NCBI WGS metagenome assembly OLFT01 (sample SAMEA3888897, study PRJEB22519) | human gut metagenome | biome: human gut; feature: human-associated habitat; material: faeces | place: Denmark | collected 2013 | reverse complement strand
TCTGGCAATTTTCTTTGTAAATGTGTTCCCCTCTGTTTTTGTATACACAATATGGATTTGTGAAAACATTCGCTATGATTGTCCGTAGGAGGACGGATCATGGTTGACTATACACCGCTTTGGAAAACGATACATGAACGGGAAAATAACTCAATATGCGATGCTTCAGGATAAAGTCCTCGATAACCATACGCTTGACAGGTTGAAAAACACGCACCGCATTCTCGTTACTTCAGTGATGAGTTAGGTGCGCTATTTATTTACAATAATATCGAACATATGTTTACATGCTTAGTAACATATGGTATAATATTCATATGGAAAAATATATATTTACTATTAAAGAAAATTCTCTTTCGTATGGTAGAGGATATGTGTACTCGCTTCAATATCATCTGGTCTGATGCACGAAATACCGAAAGAAAGTTCTGACCAATGGTGTAGATCAGGAGTGCAAAGAAATGTTGCAGGAAATCGCACAAGAATATCAATTTCGGATCCTTGCGATGGAAGTAATGCTGGACCATATCCACCTGTTACTGGATTGTAAACCGCAGTTCTTTATTTCGGATATGATCAAGATCATGAAAGGAAATCTTGCGAGACAGTTGTTTCTTGCACATCCGGAACTGAAAAGGGAGCTGTGGGGCGGACATCTCTGGAACCCATCTTACTGCGCTGTGACCGTCAGTGACCGAAGTCGGGAACAGATCATGGCTTATATCGAAGGACAGAAAGAAAAAGAGAACAGAAAGTAGAGGAAACCTATGCAGGTCGTATCCAGCTATGGCGCGGAAATTAAAAATAAGAATATCCCGATCCGCCATACGCTGGCGCTTTACCGGGAGGCGGTCTGCTGTCTGACGGAGATATATGAGACCGTATGGACAGAGTTATCCATGATCGATCAGATAAAACGGAGATTTAACGAGGCGGAACATCTGGTACATGAAACAAAGAAGAATCATGCAAGATTTGACTTCGATGCCCGTTTTCCGAAAATGCCGTCATATCTGAGAAGAGCGGCGATTCAGCATGCGCTCGGGAGTGTTTCCTCGTACCATACAAGATTGGAACAGTGGAAAAATGGAGCGATTTCCGGAAAACCGAAGCTTGTATATGAAAACCATGCGATGCCGATATTTTATCGGAATGTCATGTACAAACCAGGAGAAGAGAGTGAAGACGCGGCCTGCCTGAAGCTTTATGATGGTCATGACTGGAAATGGTTCCGCGCAGGTCTGCTTCATACGGATATGGAGTACCTGCGCAGGCACTGGTCCGGAAAAAAGTCTTCTGCTCCGGTTTTGGAAAAACGACATCAGAAATATTTTCTCCGCTTTTCTTATACGGAAGAAGTTACATTATCAAAAACACCTGTAAAGGATCAGCTTATCTGCAGTGTGGATCTTGGAATCAATACGGATGCAGTCTGTAGTATCATGCGGTCAGACGGAACTGTCCTGGACCGGAAATTTATCAATTTCCCCAGTGAAAAAGACCGGCTGTCCCATGTACTCGGAAGGATCCGGAGATTCCAGAAGGAACACGGTTCCAAGCAGATCGGAAGCCGATGGGCGTATGCGAAACGTCTGAATACGGAACTTGCCAGAAAGACTGCCCGTTCGATCACAGAATATGCTCATGAGAATCATGCGGATGTGATCGTGTTTGAGTACCTGGAAATGAAGGGAAAGATTTCAGGAAAGAAACGACAGAAACTGCACCTTTGGAAGAAACGGGAGATCCAGACTATGTGTGAACACAAAGCACACCGGTATGGGATCCGTGTGTCCCGTGTCTGCGCATGGAATACAAGCCGTCTGGCGTATGATGGAAGCGGACCGGTCAGCCGAGATCCGAAGAACCACAGCCTGTGTGTTTTCCAATCTGGAAAACAGTATAACTGTGATCTGTCAGCATCCTACAATATCGGAGCGAGATACTGGATTCGGGAAATCATAAAAACCTTACCGGAAACGGAAAGGTCTTCACTGGAGGCAAAAGTACCTGCGGTGAAGCGCAGAACCTCATGCGTTTATGCTGATCTGCTCATCCTTCAGAATGAGTATGGATGTTCGAAAGCTGCATAAACACAGGCAGATATCCGGAGGACTACCTGTTATGTGGAACCCAGCCGTACCCGGCATGGAGGATGCGCATATCTGCGCAGTTCTAAGTTTCAGGCGTATCCGCCGGTATCCGGTCTTGCCGTTTAAAACGGCTGAGAAGCATGTGACTTTAGTCATGTGAGGTTCACATTTTTGTACTTTATGCTATAATCCTTGTATCTAAGCCATTTATTAACCCCTAACTATAAAGTACAAAATTTTTTACTTTTGATTGACATAATTATATTATGTAAACTATCTAAGTAAAAATTTAATTTATACTAAAATACTAAAAGCCGCTCGTTCCTTTTCATGGATCCGGGCGGCATATAAATTCTATTTGATGGTTTGATATTCCAAAAATGAAATCAATTCATTTAAATTTAATTCTACATTCTTAGGAATCGTTAATTCCAGCATATTCGTCTGATCCTGGAGCCATAAATAGTCTCTCTGCTCCTCTTCTTCCGAATAATAATATTCAAAACCATCCTGTACTTCTTTTGAACCTGCGTCTGGATTGTTTCTGATCATTGTCTCCAAACCACTCTTTCCATCAGAAAGTCTGTGTGTAAATAGGACAAATCCATTGTCATAGTGGCAGGAAAAATATCCCTCCCGGACCTGAATGTCCTTCAAGGATGTCTTCCATGGATTGTTATCATTGATCCAGTAAATCCGCTCGGTTGGAAGTTCTGATCGTATATTAGGCGAGTCTGAAGTCTGATATGCATAGATAAAGCTCTCTAAATTTTTGTATGTATCCGGTGTGCTAAGCACGTATTCCTCTGTCTCTGTTGAGGTGTCTGCACTTTCATTCGTTTGGTTCAGGCAGCCAGAAATGAGCAGTGCGGCAGTCAAACATAATACCATATATTTTCTCATACCCTTACACCTCACTCATGAAATCCATTGCGGCTGCTCCATTTACTTCTCTTCCATCAACAAACGATACAACGTAGGTTCCGTATGAATCTCCTTCAGGATCGCCTCGATCGCCTCCCGGTTCTCCTTCCGTTTCCCCTGCTTCACTGCCCTGATCAAAAGATTCTTAGGCGTGTGCTCCATATCGATAAACTCCAGGATCTGCACCCGGTATCCCATAGCCTCCAGCACTTCCGCACGAAGGGCATCTGTATAAAGCGCTGCCATCCGCTCCTTGATAATTCCATAATGGAACACCGGTGCAAACAACTCGCTCTTCATCTGCTTATTCACCTCATGCTGACAGCACGGAACAGACAGGATCACCTTCGCGTTCCAGCGGACCGCCTTCTCCAGCGCGTAATCCGTCGCAGTATCGCAGGCATGGAGCGTCACGACCATATCGACCTCATCCGTTCCCTCGTAGGAAGCGATATCCCCATGAAGAAACTCCAGAGATTCATATCCAAATTTCTTCGCAAGACGGGAACAGTGCTCGATCACGTCCGTCTTCAGGTCCAGGCCTGTGATCCGTACCGGGTAGCCCTTTAAGACCTTGAGATAATAATACATCGCAAAGGTCAGATAAGACTTTCCACAGCCAAAATCAATGATCCTGGTCTCCTGATTCTTATCAAGCTTCGGAAGCACGTCCTCAATAAATTCCAGGAACCGGTTGATCTGGCGGAATTTGTCATATTTTGCGTGGACGATTGCCCCGTCCTTCGTCTGGACACCAAGTTCCACAAGGAACGGAACCGGGATTCCCTCTTCCAGGATATACCGTTTCTTTCGGTTATGGGAAAGTCCGTTCGCCCATGCAGTCTGAAGAGCCGCATCCGAACCGCCGGTGGACCCGCTATCCTGGCCGGAAGCGGAAGCTGCCACGTTTGCCATAGCAGCCTTCTTCTTCACCTTCACGGTAATCTTCCCCTTCTTGCTCACAAGAACCGTCCCACTCTTATCCTGTGCCTCCAGCTGAAGCTGCCGGAAGCTTGTCTCCATAAGACCTTCCAGATAATCCACCGCTTCCTCCGCGGTGAGATTCTTGTGGAATGCCTGCTTTCCGATAAACTCCTCTGCCTGAAAATGCAGGACACCTTTCGTCAGCACCGGACGGATCTTGGCTTTCAGAAAATCGTTCTTCTCCGCCTGTCCGCTGGCCGTAACCTGCATCAGACGCTCATTTAAAAAATCAGTGAGTACACTGTGAATCTCTCTCTTTTCCATCACTTCTTCTCTCCCCAACCGCCGCGCAAAAGCTCCGGCTCATCCATCAGATGGGCGAAATCGTTAAAACGGTTTAACAACATCTCCCCGTCGGACTCCCGGTAATAAAATTCCGTGATCCCGCAGTTTTCCAGATGCTTCGCGAGCAGCGGAACATATGCGCCGTCCATATGGAGATAATGGGTCACAAGACTCCGGATCACGCCCCCATGGGTGACGACAGCTACGGTCTCTGCGCCAGACTTTGCAATCTCATCCATAACCGGAACGGCCCGACGGATCACATCTGCAGCGTTCTCCCCGCCCGGATACGGAAGATCCTCCTTCATGGTAGCTCTGGCGGCAAAAAAATCCGCGTAGCGCTCCATGATCACATCGTCGGAAAGTCCCTCCAGCTCACCGAAGGAGATCTCCCTGAGACCTTCCCGGATGATCCTCGGCGCATGGAGCTTTTCGTTGATAATATCGGCTGTCTCACACGCGCGGATCAGGTCACTGGACCAGACGGCGTCGATGGATTCTTTTTTTAGCCTCTCCCCAAGAAGCTCTGCCTGCCGCTTACCAGCGTCGGAAAGCGGCACATTTACATTACAAAGCGGGCTGTTCTGCCTGCCATGACGGATCAGATAGATTCTCATAGTCTCTCCTGTTTAATTCTTAAAGCTATGGATCGGAGCCGGAATCCGTCCGGTTCTGCTTACAAATTTCTCACAGCTGAATGAGTTCACTGGCATGATCGGCGCATGTCCTAAAAGACCGCCGAACTCTACCGTCTCGCCCACACCTTTTCCGATTACCGGGATCAGGCGGACTGCTGTTGTCTTCTGGTTTACCATGCCGATCGCCGCCTCATCCGCGATGATTCCGGCGATGGTTGCGGCACTTGTGTCTCCCGGAACCGCGATCATGTCAAGACCCACGGAGCATACGCAGGTCATTGCCTCCAGTTTCTCGATGGTAAGAGCGCCCTCGTTGACCGCATCGATCATTCCCTGGTCCTCGCTGACCGGAATAAATGCACCGGAAAGTCCGCCGACGTAGGAAGATGCCATAACGCCGCCCTTCTTTACCTGGTCATTTAACATAGCGAGGGCAGCCGTTGTCCCCGGTGCGCCTGCGCGCTCTAAACCGATCTCCTCCAGGATCTCAGCAACGGAATCGCCCACAGCCGGAGTCGGCGCTAAAGACAGGTCGATAATACCGAACGGGATACCGAGGCGTGCGGATGCCTCTTTCGCAACAAGCTGGCCTACACGGGTGATCTTGAATGCAGTCTTCTTAATCGTCTCACATAACGTCTCGAAATCAGCACCGCGGACAGACTGCAGCGCTGTTTTTACAACACCAGGTCCGGAAACACCTACGTTAATGATTGCGTCGGCCTCTGTGACACCATGGAATGCGCCTGCCATGAACGGGTTGTCATCCGGTGCATTGCAGAAAATAACAAGCTTCGCGCAGCCCAGACAGTCGTTGTCCTTTGTGTACTCCGCTGTTCTTACGACCATCTCGCCCATCAGACGGACAGCGTCCATATTTAAGCCGGTCTTTGTGGAACCGACGTTGATGGAGCTGCAGACGAAATCTGTCTCTTTTAACGCCTGCGGGATGGAACGCATCAGATTCTCATCGGCTGTTGTCATGCCCTTTGAAACAAGTGCGGAATATCCGCCGATAAAATTGACGCCTACGGTTTTTGCCGCGCGGTCGAGAGTCTTTGCGATGGTCACAAAATCTTCCGGACTCTTGCATGCAGCACCGCCCACCAGGGCGATCGGAGTCACGGAAATACGCTTATTGACAATCGGAATTCCAAAATCGCGCTCAATCTGTTTTCCTGTCGGAACAAGATCCTTTGCGAGAGTCGTGATCTTGTTGTAGATCTTTTCGTTTAACTTGTCAAGATCGGAGTCACAGCAATCCAGAAGGCTGATGCCAAGGGTGATGGTGCGGACATCCAGGTTCTCGTGCTCGATCATATTGTTAGTCTCGTTTACTTCCAGACGTGTAATCATAATCTTTTCCCTCTCCCTAATCAAATACGGTGCATTTTTGTAAAGATCTCTTCACGCTGGCACTTGATGTTGACGCCGATTCCAGCGCCGATCTCGTCGAGACCGGAAGCCATTTCATCGAATGAAACGCTTGCGCCGCTTCCGTCCACGATCATCATCATATTGAAATACTCCTGAACGATGGTCTGCGAAATATCAAGGATGTTAATTTTATGGTCCGCAAGATATGTACATACCTTTGCGATGATGCCGACGGTGTCTTTTCCTACTACGGTGATAATTACTTTATCCATGGAAATTTTCCTCCTTGTGTTGTGCCTTCCGCGTATCTTAATTCGATCCGACCCGGCAGATATGTTCTACTGAAAGGCGGGGATCTCGGGAAAGGTAGCATTATACAGTGTTAAAGCATAAAAATTTTCTTAAAATATATCATTACATCCCATAAGATGCAAGCTTTTTTTAAGATGCACCAGCGTAAAGATATAAGTGAGTTACTGTACACAGATAGGAATTTTCCGAACTGAAAATTCCGTACAATACGCGGGATGCCCGAATATGCCAGGACATTCTCTCTGGCTACAGGCTGATGATCTCCGACATCTCGTCCCGTTTCGCCACAGCCAGATGGAAATCATCCGCGTGGTACGGGCAGTCCCCCATGTCGATCTCTAAGCGTACGGTCTCGTACGCCAGTTCCGGCATATTGTTCTCCTTGCTCAGATGGCCGAGTAATATATGTTTCAATCTGCCGCTCAAAATGCAGTTCAAAAGACGCCCTGCGTTTTCGTTGGAAAGATGTCCGAAATCCCCCATGATGCGGCGCTTTAAGTAGTACGGATACGGTCCCGTCTCCAGCATCCTGAGATCATGGTTGGACTCCAGAAGCACCGCGTCCAGATCCAGCAGATGGTCGACGGTATACTGATTAAAATGGCCGAGGTCCGTCGCTACCGCAACGGACTTGTTTCCCGACTGGATCCGGTATGCCACCGGGTCTGCGGCATCGTGGTCGATGTGAAATGGCTTGACTGTCAGATCCCCCAGGGCGAACTCCGTGTCCGGCAGGATCGGATGCAGAAGCTCTTCCGGATACTCTCCAAGACCCTTGATATTCTTAATCTCATTTAACGTCCCTTCCGTCGCGTAGATCGGGACTTCATATTTTCTCGCGAGGACGCCGAGTCCCTTCACATGGTCAGAATGCTCATGAGTGATGCAGATCCCGTCCAGCTCGCTTGTCTTTAATCCAACCTCGTTGAGCCCCTGCTCGATCCGCTTCGCGCTGATACCGGCATCGATCAGGATGTGGCTCTCCTCCGTTCCTGTGTAGATGCAGTTTCCACTGCTGCCGCTGGCGATACTAACAAATCTCATTCCAGAATCTCCTTCAGCTGTCGTTTTATCTCAGACTCATCCCCATTGTTGTCGATGACCCGGTCGCAGAGTGCCCGGTACTCTCCCTCCGATGCCTGCCTTCCGATGATGTCCTCACACTTTTCGCGGCTGTAGCCCCGGCTTGCCATGAGGCGGAGGATCCGGTTCTCCTTTGTCGTGTAGACGTACCAGAGTTCATCAAAGAGATCCTTCGGTGCAGTGTCAAAGACCGCTGCTTCGATGATCACAAGATGCTCCTCAGCCGCTTCTGCTGCCTCTTTCATGGTCTTCCACACAAGCGGATGGATAATGGAGTTCATGGTTCTCAAGGCATCCTTATTACGGAAGATCACATCCGCAAGTGCCTTCCGGTCCACGGATCCGTCCGGGGCAAGGAATGAGGTTCCGAGGGCTTCCGTGACTTTTTTCAGTCCCTCACTTCCCGGCTCCATGAGATCGTGGGCCACAAGATCCGCCAGAATGATCTTCGCCCCAAAATCCTCTTTCAATACCGCCAGCACACTGCTCTTTCCAGCGCCGACACCGCCTGTAATTCCAATAATTTTCTTCTTCTGTTCCATTTATTTCGCCTCAAACCAGTTCTTTCCGCCATGCATGTCGATCTCTAACTCCACCTTTAAGGATGCCGCATGATGCATCTCCTCGGACAGGATCTTCATAACTGTCTCCTTCTCGTCCTCCGCCGTCTCGATGAGAAGCTCATCGTGTACCTGCAGGATCAGCCTGGAGCGGAGGTTCTCTCTTCTCAGTCTCTCATCCACCCGGATCATGGCGATCTTGATGATATCGGCAGCGGTCCCCTGGATCGGGGAGTTCATCGCCACGCGCTCGCCGAAGGAACGCTGCATGAAGTTCGAGGATTTTAACTCCGGCACCGGGCGGCGGCGTCCGAACATGGTGGTGACGTACCCCTGTTCCTTTGCGTGAGCCACAAGGCTGTCAAGAAATGACTTGACCTGTGGGTAAGTCTCAAAATACCGCTCGATATACTCCATGGCCTCTTTTCTGGAGATGCTCAGGTCCTCGCTGAGTCCAAAGGCACTGATCCCGTACACGATCCCGAAGTTCACGGCCTTCGCGTTGCGGCGCTGCAGTGGTGTCACCTCGTTTAACGGGATATGGAACACCTGGGACGCCGTGATGGCGTGGATATCCTGGGCAGTCTTATATGCCTCGATCAGACGCTCATCGCCGGACATGTGGGCGAGGACGCGCAGCTCGATCTGGGAGTAGTCAGCATCCAGGAACAGGAATCCGTTCCGCGGCACAAAGACCTTCCGTATCTCCCGTCCAAGCTCCATGCGAATCGGAATGTTCTGGAGGTTCGGCTCCGTGCTGGAGATCCGGCCTGTCGCCGTGATCGTCTGGTTAAAGCGGCTGTGGATCCGGCCATCCTCTTTGATATATGTTCCCAGACCGTCCGCGTAGGTGGAATTTAACTTTGTATACTGCCTGTAATCTAAGATCTTCTGGATCACCGGGTAATCCGGGGCGAGCTTTTCAAGGACATCTGCCGCTGTTGAATAGCCGGTCTTTGTCTTCTTTCCGCCCTTGATCTGCATCTTCTCAAACAGGATCTCGCCTAACTGTTTCGGGGAGTTGATATTGAACTCCTGTCCTGTCATCTCCCAGATCTCCTTCTCGAGAACGGCGATCTGTTTCTTCAATTTCCCGCCGTAGGCGGTGAGTTCTTCCCGGCGGACCGCAATTCCCTCATCTTCCATGTGGAATAACGTATAGATCAGCGGAAGCTCGATATTCCGGTACAGGTCCTCCATTCCTTCTGCTGCCAGACGCTCTGAGAGCGGTTTCCCGGCGGCAAAAGCGGTGTATGCCATAAGTCCCGCCATGCGCGTAAAATTATCCTGTTCTTTCGCGCAGGCGTCCTTATAGGACATCTTTTTGATCAGGTCTGTCTTTGACGGGACCGTCATGCCGAGAACATCCCTCGCAATGTCATCGTACCCATAGGTGTCCTTTAACGGATTTAAAAGGTACGCCGCGACACCCGCATCGTAAACGGTATCCCCGTAGGAAAGCTTCGCAAACGGCAAAGAATGCTTGAGATCCAGCACCCAGGCATGGCCTGTGCGGCAGAGCTCTTCGTACTTTCCGGCGATATAGCTCTCCGTCATAAAACCTCCGACCAGGAAAATATAGCTTCCGGTCTCCTCAAAGCTTAAAGCGAGAGCTGTCACGGAGCCGTTCTCCGCCAGAAGCTCCATGCCGATGCGCTCTTCTTTTTTTGCCTTTTCAAAGAGCGCGTCCGCCTCTGAGAAATCTTCCACGAGGACAAACTGCTTCTCCGGTCCGCTCTCATTCCTGATCCCCTCGCCGAATCTCGCTGCGATGGACTTGAACTCCAGACGCTTCATGTATTCGTAAGCTTCCGGCGTGTAGAGATTCTCTAACTTCGCGTCCGCCATGGAAAACTCAATGGGGGCATCGATACAGATTCTTGCAAGCTTCAGGGAAAGCTCCGCAAGATCTCTGTGCTCCTCCAGCGCCTTTTTCGCGCGGGGCGGTTTCACCTCGTCGAGATGGGTATAGATGTTTTCCAGATTTTGATACTGCACGATCAGGTTTGTCGCCGTCTTCTCACCGATGGACGGAACCCCCGGGATATTGTCAGACTGGTCGCCCATCAGGGCCTTCACCTCGATAAACTGCTCCGGTGTTACCTGGTACTCCCGGATCACGTCCTCCGGGTAATAGTTGTGTACTTCTGTGGTTCCACGGCTTGTCTTCGGAAGACAGATCCGGATATGGGTATCGGAAAGCTGTAAAAGATCCCGGTCTCCGGAGAGGATCGTCACCTCATATCCGTCTTTCTGCTCACGTTTCGCGATGGTTCCAAGGATATCGTCCGCCTCATATCCCTCTTTTGTGAGGATCGGAACACCCATGGCCGTCAGAACTTCCTTCATAAGCGGTACCTGCTCGTGAAGCTCCTCCGGCATCGGTTTTCTTGTTCCCTTGTAGGCGTCGAACATCTTATGTCGGAAGGTCGGCGCTTTTAAGTCAAAGGCCACCGCCAGGTAGTCCGCTTTCTCCTCATCGAGAACCTTGAATAAGATATTTAAAAAACCATAGACCGCGTTCGTGTGGAGACCTTCCGAGTTTGTCAGGTTCGGCACTCCGTAGAACGCGCGGTTTAAGATGCTATGACCGTCGATCAGTACAAGTTTTTCCATGTTCACTCCTGTTTTCGATAATATTTAAAAGGATCTGTGATGATCCGTCAGACATCTCTTTACAGAAATCCAAACGTATTCCAGATCCGAAGCTGCAAAAGAATCATGACGATCAGAGCCATTCCAGTCAGCGTTGAGACTGCATAGGTTGTGATCTGAAACATGGAAATATGGCGCAGCGAACGGTAGGATTCCGCGACCTTTCGTTTCAGATCTCCCACGATATCGTATGTTCCATCCGCTTCATCCAGCTTTTTTAAACCCACATCCACCATATAGTGGATCTCAAGCTCTTCCCGGCAGTTCTCGCAGGTCTTAATGTGCTCAATGAAATCCTCCAGCTCTGTCACCGAAAGCTGGTCGTTGATATACGGGATCACCATTTTCTCCGCTTCCATACATGTCATCACCGGCACGCTCCTTTCCATACTGCCGAAAAATGGAGGCAGCTCTTACTGCCTCCATCATACACCAGATCGGTCATTATTTCAACGGCGAATCTTTTTCAGCCTCCTGGACGGCTTTCTGATGGTCCCCGTTTTCCTCTGGCAAAGCTCTTTTTTTCTTCTTTACAAAAAGGAATACCAGGACAGCCGCCGCCAGGAGCGCACCTCCTGCCAGCGCCGGGATCATCCAGCCTCCCTTCGCACCTGCGCCTGTTTTTTCCGCCGTCAGCTCAAAGTCCGTCCAGGCAGTGGAGAATACCAAGGCGCTCTGGTCCTTTTTCCAGCCGGCCTCTTCCGTCCCCTGGGCTGTTTTTATGGTCAGCGAAGCGTTTTCCCAGTCCTTTGGAAGGATAAAGCGGTAGGTATAGGCTTCCTGGGACTCCTCCTCACCGCCCAGATCTCCGGTAAGCGTGATCCTCCAGGTCTCACGGTCCCTTTCCTCTGACAGCTTTTCTGCTGACAGCTCTGTATCCTCATGGAAGGTGCCCTCGGCCAGGATCACAGCCCGCACGTCATCCCTCCGGGCGCTGCTTTCCACCGTGGTCACATGAGGCGTATAAACAGCCTTTAACACATGATCAAAGGTGATGGTATCCTCGCCCACAGGCTCCCATTCTCCGTAATATCCCGGCTTCTGCGGCACGGAGGGAACGGCAAGGCCGGAAAGCGGCTCCCCATATTTACAGGAAACGCGGCCCGCCAGAGTGTCATCAGCGATATACGTCAGAGTAAATTTCCCGAATTCTTCAGGGACGTTTTCTTCTGCCATGAGGCTTTCATAGGAAATGGGCTCGGCCTTTCCCGCGTAGCTGACTCCGTCGATCCCGGCGCTTCCATTCTC
>OLFT01003292.1_pt1 | contig 12163 bp, 12 predicted proteins | sample 1604921 | NCBI WGS metagenome assembly OLFT01 (sample SAMEA3888897, study PRJEB22519) | human gut metagenome | biome: human gut; feature: human-associated habitat; material: faeces | place: Denmark | collected 2013 | reverse complement strand
CCGGAACTGTTTTCAGCAAAACCAAAGTGATATTAAAAATCGTCTGCAAATCAAATGGACTATATGGAACAATACCGAAACCGCAGCCTTGTAATCGGCAAACAAGTCGCGCGAATGTCTTTTAATAAATCCCCAAATGCTGTTGTCTTTGGTATAGACGATAAGTGCCATTTGTTAGTGAGATACTCTGATGGTACAGAAGATTGTTATTCATCCGGTGAAATTAGTGTTCGTTTTTAAATAGGAGATTATATGAAAAAAACAAAAAATTTAGTAATGTGCTCTCTCTTTGTCGCGCTGATTGTTGTAGGAGCATTTATCAAAATTCCTGTTCCTGTTGTGCCATTTACATTACAACTTTTATTTACAATGATGGCAGGTCTTTTGCTTGGAGGAAAACTTGGCGCTGTCTCTGTTGGAGTGTATATTCTGATGGGACTTCTCGGGCTTCCTATATTTGCGGAAGGCGGCGGTTTTGCGTATGTTCTGAAGCCGAGCTTCGGATATATTATCGGTTTCGCGGTTGCTTCCTATGTGACAGGCATGATTGCCAATCGGGTTCCCGATCCGAGCTATAAACGCTTGCTTGCGGCAAACTTTATTGGTCTTGGAATCGTTTATCTGTTCGGAATGGTCTATTATTATTTGATGAGTAATTTTTACCTTGGAACTCCTATTGGTTTATGGCCGTTGTTCCTGTATTGCTTTATTTTGGCTGTACCAGGGGATATTTTGTTATGTATTCTTGGAGCATTTCTCGGAAAAAGAATGATTCCGCTCATGAGAAGCAGCAGAGTGTGAGGATATGAAAATGAATGAACAGACAAAGTCTTGAATGGTAAACAACAAAGAAAGAAGCACTGCTTTTAATTGTAGAACAGGCAAGGATCAATCACGAATAAAGGTGTCCTTCACTGTTCAATTGTGACGTCAGGAAAACACTTGTCTGATACAGAAGTGGATGCAATGTGCGAGGCTGTCCGGGAAACCAAAGAAAAAGTCGGGATCTCTGTCTGTGGTTCCTTTGGCCTGCTGAATGAACAACAGTTCCGCAGGTTGAAAGAAGCCGGTGTGACGAGGGTACATAATAATCTGGAAATTTCTAACAGGAATTACAACAAAACAGATATGGCGCTGTTAAAGGAACTGGGATATGAGGTGAGATTTGCAATGAGTAAAAATTTATTTATTACTGGAACCGGAACAGATGTCGGAAAGACCTATGTGACGGGGCTGATTGTCAAAAAGCTCCGTGAGGGTGGAGCGTCTTCCGCCTACTACAAGGCCGCAATGAGTGGAAACGAACGGCGGCCGGACAGCACTCTGATCCCCGGCGACGCCTTACAGGTGAAAACAATGTCTGGGGTTGAACAGCCCCTTGAAGAGATGTGTCCATATATTTATGAGACGGCAGTTTCTCCCCATCTGGCGGCAAAGATCGAGGGGAACCCCATTGAAATGGAATGTGTGCTGAAAAATTTTGACCGTGTGTGCGGCACATATGATTACGTTACAGGCGGGATCTTCTGCCCGCTCCGCTTTGACGAGCAGAAGATCCAGCTTGAGGATTTTATTAAAGCCCGCAGTTTGGCCTGCCTGATGATCGCTGACGCAGGGCTTGGTACCATCAACGCGGTTGTTTTGACGGCTGAATATATGAAAGCCCGCAAAATCCCCGTGAAGGGCATTATCTTCAATCATTACGAGCCGGGTAACCCATTGCACGAAGATAACCGGCTGATGTGCGAAGCCATGACCGGCTTGAACGTAGTCGCCTGTGTCAAAGATGGCGATATGGACTTGGATATTCCCTTTGAATTGATGGAAGGATTTTATGAAGAGAACGGAGGTAACAGGAAATGATCTGGTATCCATATGAGCAGATGAAAACAATGAAGTCACCCTATAAAATCGTCAATGCGGAAGGCATTTATCTGTATACCGAGGACCAGAAGCTGATTGACTCTGTGTCCTCCTGGTGGAGTGTGATCCACGGCTATAAACACCCGGAACTCAATCAGGCAATTGAGACACAGCTGAAGAAATTTGCTCATGTAATGCTGGGAGGTTTGACCCATGAGCCAGCAGAAAAACTTTCCGAAAAGCTCCAGCGTTGGCTGCCTGAGGATTTGGATTACTGCTTTTTCTCTGATTCTGGTAGCGTTGCGGTAGAGGTTGCCCTTAAAATTGCGCTGCAATATTATATGAACCGGGAAGAAATACAGCGTACCATGGTATTGGCGTTGGAGCATGCCTATCACGGGGATACTTTCAAAACTATGGAGGTGGGCGATGATGAGGACTACCATTTTGTCTTAAAAGCATACGGCAAAAGCAAAAATGTCGTTCACATCCCTACTGAGATCGATGCGCTTGAACAGGCGTTCGCAGAGTATCACGACCGTTTGAATTGCTTTATCGTTGAGCCCTTGCTGCAGGGTGCGGGCGGCATGAGAATGTACGACATTTCCTTCCTGAAACGGGCAAGAGAGCTTTGCGACCAATATGATGTGCTTCTTGTCTTCGATGAGGTTGCGACAGGCTTCGGGCGTACCGGCAATCGGTTTGTTGCCGATTTGGTTTTACCGGATATTCTTGTTCTCGGTAAGGCTTTAACAGGCGGGTATATCGGACATGCTGTCACCGTTGCGAACCGAAAGGTATATGAGGGCTTTTATGACAATAATCCTTCTCACGCCTTAATGCATGGCCCCACTTTCATGGGCAATGCGCTGGCTTGCAGTGTAGCCCTGAAGTCCATAGAAATATTTGAATCGCAGGACTACATGGCGAAAATCCGCAGGATTGAAGAAATCACCCGCCGTGAAATGGAAGGGTTTTCTGATCCGCGTATTAAAGAAATTCGTATTATGGGCGCTTGCGTATGTATTGAAGTATATGATTCCAATACAATCAAGGAATACCAACAATTTGCTTATAAACGAGGCGTATTCAGTCGTCCTTTCTTGAACTATCTGTATGCGATGGTTCCCTATGTGATTGAGGAAGATGAACTGGTCAAGGTTTTGCAGACGATGAAGGAATGGTTTTCTGAAAAGTGTTGATGACAATGGGTTCCTCATGTACATCAATGCCGCCGTCCTGCAACGGATTTTCCAGGACGGCGGCCTCCTTTGCTGCAGCGTTGGCTTGGCAGACGGTTTCATGAATCCGGGACAAATTCCGGGTCTGGATCATCAAACCAAAACGTCTGAGTCATATCGGTATAATACCCCTGATATGCCCCTCCAAAGTCCATCAGAAGACAGTTTCCCCGCTCAATACACCCCAGACGCTCCGTATAGTGTGGATCCGCCGCGTGGGAACCGGCACAGATGCAGGCGCTAGGCTCATCCAGTCCCAGCACCGTCATCTTGTAAGAGAGCTGTACAAAAAATTCTACCCCTGTCCGGCCACCCACCGGCTACCGTCTTCCATCACCCGCCGGAGTGCCTCATCGCTCCGGCGGCAGGCCTCTCTTATACGCGCGCATTCCTCCCTATCCTGATAGACCTGTAGGGGATCCAGCAACCGGTTTGCGGAGTAAAAATAGCGCTCCGAAAGGACGTTCATCAGAGGGAACAGGAAGCTGGCCTGAGCGGCCAATTATGTTCACACTCATCTTAGGATCCCTTTGGCCTGTGCCAAGGGATAGTGACAGGCCACCAGATGGCCACCGCCTACATTTTGTAATTCCGGACTTTGTGTACGGCACTTCTCTTGGCAATATTTGTCAACAACGATTATAATAAAACATTCAATCATTGTATAGTAAGTATCATGAAGAGCCCGCTGCAGAACTAAGTCATTCTGCAACAGGCCCTTGCGTTTAGGGGGCGTTTCAGCTTCCGAACAAAAGCGACTGCCTAATATTTAAATCATTTGTAGTTTGGTGTGTGGTAACTTCATTCTACCAGAGATTTGTATGAACTTCTTTTCGTTTTCCTAAAGTATTGCGCTTGATAATATAGTTTACCCGCCAGAACGCGCAGGGACCGCCATCATGATGGCGGTCCCTGCGCATTTTTAAATTCAGTTGGCTTGGGTGGCGTCAGCGATGGCGTCAAAGACCGTATCCTGGTCCTGGCACATGACCAGCAGGATCGTGCCGTCCTCCAGAGTCTCCAGTCTGGCGTTCTCAGCCACCTCGTACTGGTCGGCCAGATACATTTCAAAGCTGGACTTGGTACGGTCGATATAGCCCTGAAGCGCCTCCATCACCGCAGCCTCCTTGCCCTCGGCGGGCATGATGGCGGCAATGGCATAGGCCTTGATGTTCATTAAAGAGGCGCTGATGCCGAACGCGGCCATATCCTCTGTGTTCAGACCCATGTTTTCCAGTACCATGGCGGATCCGTCATCATCCTTGGCCTGGGTAAAGGCGGGGTTGTACTCCGCCATCTCTCCGCCGTTTTCCATGATCGCGGAGCTGTACAGCTCGGCCAGTTCCTCTGGGGTCTTGTCCGCCGCAGGCTTGCTGCCGCAGCCGGACAGAGCGGTGATGGACAGGGCCAGGGCCAGAACGAGAGTCAAGATCTTCTTCATGATAAGTCCTCCATATCGTGTTTTGTGTGATTAGTTTGCTGCCTTCATGTTCTTTGGACGGCTCCCAGTGAAAAAAGTTCCCTTCGGAGTCTGATTTTTATATTTTATCTGAATGCGCAGAGTTTCAACCTTTGTTTGGAACTTTTCTATCAGGTCTGACAACAGCGGGCCGCTTCCTGCCGCCGCTGCATCCTGAGCCAGTTCAAAAAGCCATAGAGATCGTTGACCAGGAATACAGAAAAGCAGACCAGGACCAGAAGATAGGAGCGGTCCTCTGCCGCGGCCAGCCCCCAGAGTACGACCAAGACCAGGTCGTTGGCGGCATAGGCGGCCGCAAACAGGGCGCTGCGCCGAAAGGTCAGGAAGGCGGCCAGGAAGCTGGTAGCCACGGACAGAGTGCTGGGGATCAGGCGGTTGGTGTGGAGCGCAGCCAGGATGAAATAAAACACTGCTGTGACTACCACGGTCATCCAAGCAGCATCCCGTCGCTCCAGCCGTCTCACTTGGACCTCGGCCCGGTTTCCCTGATATGGATTCCGCAGCCAGGAGACCAGAGCGAATACCGCCATTGGCGCAGTCATTCCCAGGTAGGTCGCCATCTCTCCATAATACCCGCAGGAGAAAGAAATGATACCGTACAGCGCGCTGAAGCACACCATCAGCAGCTGTCCGAAGGGGTTCCCCTTGGCGTTGAAGATCAGGGAGGTCACGCCGATCAGCGACGCGGCCAGGATCCCGAACTGTGTCCGGTCATAGGCGAGGAAGAAGGCCAGGATGAGCGCGGTGGACGTCCCCCAGAGCGCCAATTCCCCCCTGGTAAAATAGTGGAAACAGTGATACACACGTTTTTTTGCCATATTTAGATCCTCCGATCAAAAAATAAGCATTCGCGGCACATCTTCAAAGACCTATCGATGTGCGGCGAATGCGTTCGCATTCCTACCCGGCGGTAGAATTTGATGAAATTTTCCTGCCCATTATACTGTATCCGAAGGGAAAAAGCAAGCAGAATTTTACCGCCTGCTCAGGGCGATTTGTCCTCCGGCGGCCCGGGGCAGGGGGGAGAAAGCGCTATCCTCTGGCCACCGCCTCGGCCACCCGGATCCCGTCTACGGCGGCGGATACGATGCCGCCGGCGTAGCCCGCTCCCTCGCCGCAGGGATAAAGCCCCCGCAGGGCGGACTGGAGGCTCTCATCCCGGAGGATGCGCACCGGCGAGGAAGAGCGGGTTTCCACCCCGGTGAGCACGCCCTCGGATGCGGCAAAGCCCCGGAGCTTCCTGTCCATGAGGGGCAGCGCATCCCGCAGGGTGTCCGCCACCGCCTGGGGCAGGCAGCGGTCCAGCTCCGTCCAGGTCACGCCGGGGCGGTAGGTAGGCAGGATGGAGCCCGGCCCCTGGGAGGGGCGCTTGTTCAGAAAGTCTCCCACCAGCTGGGCAGGAGCGAGGAAATTCCCGCCGCCCAGCTGAAAGGCGGCCCGCTCCCACTGCTCCTGAAAGCGGACCCCGGCCAGAGGGTCGGAGCCAAAGGAACAAAAATCCTCCGGCCCCACACCCACCAGAAAGCCGCCGTTGATATTTTTTCCGTCCCGGGCCCGGAGGCTCATGCCGTTGGTCACCACCTGGCCCGGTGCGGAGGAGGAGGCCACAACCTGGCCGCCGGGGCAGACGCAGAAGGTGAAGGCGGACCGGCCGGTGGGCAGGTGGCAGGCCAGCTTATAGTCCGAAGGGGGCAGCTGCTCCCAGGCTGGGCCGTACTGGGCCCTGGAGATGGCTGCCTGCTCCTGCTCGATGCGCACGCCCACGGCGAAATTCTTCTGCTCCATAGGCACACCCGCCTGGTGGAGCATGGCGAAGGTGTCCCGGGCTGAGTGTCCCGGGGCCAGCACCAGGGCGTCACAGTCCAGGCGGTACCGCCCCGCCTCACAGGCGACCCACACGCCGGAGAGCGCGCCGGAGCCGGTCTCCAGCCCGCTCAGGCAGTGGCCGAAGCGCACGTCGCACCCCAGGGAGATCAGCTCCTGCCGGATGCGCTTGACTACCTGCCGCAGAATATCGGTGCCGATGTGGGGCTTGTGGGACCACTTCACATCCTCCGGAGCCCCCGACTCCACCAGGGCGTCGATGACGGCGGAAATGCGGGGGTCGTGGGTGCCGGTGGTGAGCTTCCCGTCAGAGAAGGTCCCAGCCCCGCCCTCGCCGAACTGGACGTTGGAGGATGGATCCAGTAGGCCGGAGTCCCAGAAGCGCTCCACCTGAGCGGTACGGCAGTCCACATCCTGCCCCCGCTCCAGCACCACGCAGGGAAGCCCGTTCCGGGCCAGAAACAGGGCGGCAAACAGGCCCGCCGGCCCCATGCCCACCACCACGGGCATGGAGGGGGAGCGCCGCTTCACCTCCGGAAAGAGATAGGGCTTGGGGAGCACCAGGGAGACATTCTTTTTCCCGGTCCGCTCCACCGCCTGTTCCTCGCCGGTGCGCAGGGACACGTCCACGGTGTAAACATAGTGGACGTCCTGCTTCTTCCGGGCGTCGATAGACTGGCGCACTAGAGTGAGTTCCTCCAGCGCGCCCGGGCGCACCCCCAGAATGCGGGCCGCCTTTTTCCGCAGCTGCTCCAGATCTCCGTCCAGAGGCAGGGGGATATTTTGAATTCGTATCATATTTCATCACCTGTGCCAGTGTACCATATTTTCCATCCTGTTGAAAAGAGCGGGAGCCGCCCGGGGAGAAATTTTCTGTGGGAGCGGGGTGTGCGTGGGCGGCTCCGGACTGGGCGGTTTCAGGCCTTTTTAAAAAAATAAAAAAATTTCAAAAAACCTATTGACATTTTTCGAGACTCTGTTATAATAGCACCTGTCCTTACGGGACACGAGTTAAAAAAGCTCGGCTGAATCAAATAGCGGGATTGTGTAAGGGTAGCACGACAGACTCTGACTCTGTTTGTGAGGGTTCGAATCCTTCTCCCGCTGCCAAACAAGAGGCAACTGCTTTTGCAGTTGCCTCTTGTTTTAGGTTCTAGTATTGGAACGGTCAGGGAGGCGAAGCCGCTCCTGCGGACGGCTTTTTAAGGAACAGCACGGCGTACTACAACTGGTACGCCGTGCTGTTCCCTTTCTTCCGTTATCAAGTGCCGTCTGCCGCCCAGACCGCCTGGGCCACGGCCTCATCCGGGTTCAGGGTGCCGCTCCGGGACACCAGCCGCTCCTCCGCCCCGGTCACGCCGGAGGCGTTCAGCGCCGCCAGGGCCTCTGTCCGGTTCCCATCCATCCAGATCCGGTCCACACTGGCGTTCAGTGCCTCTGCCGTCAGCCCCGTGCCAGGATCTTCACCGGACAGCTGGCCGGCGGACACCGCCAGGGAGAGGCGGACGTCATAGGACTCCAGGGCGGACGCGGCCCGGGCCAGGAAGCCGGTCACAACCGGCTCCAGCGCTCCCGCCGGGTACTGGAGATTGCCCAGAGGGCCGTCCGACTGGGCGGGGTAGCCCCAGTGCTCCAGCACGATCTCGTCAAAGCCCAGCCGGGCCAGCTCCACCATCAGGCCCACCAGATAGTCCTGCACCTCTGGATCAGAGGGGGAGGCCCAGTGAAGTCCATCGCTGTCCTTCCAGCGGTAGCCGCTTCCGGTGCGGATGGTGTGGGCCATGTTGGAGCCCAGGGCCTCATCCTGGAAGCAGGACAAACGGGCTATGGTATAGAACTCCTTTTGATTCCAGGCGGACAGCTGCTCATTGAGTTCGGGAGCATCCGCCCCGGGCAGTTTTGCCGCCCCGGCCAGGGGCTGTTCTGACTGCCAGCCCAGCCGTCCCTGGGCGTCCTTCATCTCCACCACCACGCTGTTGGCCACCGCCTGCTCCGCCAGGGCGGCGGCGCTCCCGTCCAACAGGGCGGACAGCGGTACTGCCGCCGCCGCAGTGGCCTCCTCAGGCTTGGGAGGCTCCACCGGCTGAGAGGCGTCCTCCTTCGGCTCCGGTTCCTCCTCGATCACCACATCCACCTGGCCTGGGTCGGCCGGCTTGGGACTTTCTTGCTGGAAGAAAGGGAGGGTCAGCTTGAGTCCTTCGTCTGTATAGTTGAAATATTTCTGCCCCCACAGCAGCGCGGCCACAGCCAGAGCGGCAAGAATGGCCAAGATCAGCGCGATCCACTTCAGCCAGTCCGTGGCGGTCTTTCTTCCATGGTAGGATCGATAGTCAAATTTGGTGCGTCGCATCCCCATCCTCCTCTCCAAACTTCCAACGCTCCACTCATTCTGTCCGCTGCATTGGTTTTTAACCCGGCAATATGCCCATGCCCGGTCAGCCGATGACCATTCCGCCGTCTACGGGAAGCACCTGTCCCGTGATGAAGCTGGCGGCGGAAGAGGCGAGGAAATAGACAGCTTCTGCCACCTCCTCGGGCCGGCCGATGCGGCACAGCGGGGTCTCCTCCGCCAGAGCGGCCATATCCCCGGCGCTCAGATGGCGGTTCATATCGGTGTCGATCACACCGGGGGCCACACAGTTTACCCGGATGTGGGAGGGCCCCAGTTCCTTAGCCAAGGCCCGGGTCAGGCCGATGATCCCCGCTTTAGAGGCGGAATAGGCCGCCTCGCAGGAGCCGCCGGTGATCCCCCACATGGAGGAGATGGTGACGATGCTCCCCGCCTGCCGGCGGACAAAGCCTGGGACCGCCGCCCGCAGGACATGGAACACCCCGTCCAGATTGGTGCCCATCAGCTCCCGCCAGCCCTCTGTGCTCAGATCGGTGAGCAGCATCTGGGGTGCGGCAATGCCAGCGCTGCATACCAGAGCATCCAGTCCGCCAAAGGTCTGCTCCGCGGCCGCAGTCAGGGCGGCCGCCTCCTCCGGCCGGGAGACGTCCCCCGGGATGGCCTCCGCGCGGACGCCCCGCTCCCGCAGTTCTGCCGCCAGCGCCTCCGCCGCTGCCCGGGAGCGGCAGTAGTTTACCGCCACATCCCAGCCGCCCTGGGCAAACCGCCGGGCGGCCGCCGCTCCGATCCCCCGGGATGCCCCGGTGATCAGTACCGCCGGATGCCGGCTTTCTCTCTCCTCCATAAGGCGTTTCCTCCTGTCCGCCGCTGCTTCTCCGGCGTTTTCTGCCCACATTGTAACCGTTTTCCGCCCCGGACGCAAGCCCCCAGCCCATCTGTTCTGAAGTTTCATTGTTCACTGGTTGGGTTCCTGAACTGAAAATTTACACTTCTTTAATGGAACGGCCACAGAATTTTCAAAATGTTTACGGGAATTTCTTGCTTTTTTTGCGAACATACATATAATAATATCGGACTGTCAGGAATGAGGTCCTTCTTCTTTTGGAAGTTGTACGGACAGAATGAGCGATGTCCGGCCAAAATGCGGCAGCCGCCGCACATCACAGCATCTCGAGGTAATTTCTTATGAAACGGCTGCTTTTTGTGTACAATCCTACCTCCGGCAAGGGGGCTATCACCGGAAACGTGACCACCATCGTGGACGCTTTTACCAAGGCCGGCTGGCTGGTCACCATCTATCCCACCCAGGGCACCGGGGATGCTACGCGGGTCACCCGGGAACTGGCCCCTCAGTTTGACCGGGTGGTCTGCTGCGGCGGAGACGGCACGCTGAGCGAAACGGCCGCCGGGCTGCTCGCCCTCCCTCAGCCTCCTCTGCTGGGCTACATCCCCTCCGGTTCCACCAACGACTGCGCCGCCACCCTCCGCATCCCACAGGGCTATAAGCCGGCCGCGGAGCTGGCCGCCGGCGACACCCCTCCCTTAAAGTGGGACATTGGGACCCTCAACGACCGCCCCTTTGTCTATGTGGCCGCCTTCGGGGCCTTTACCGAGGTGGCATACGATACCCCCCAGGAGCTGAAAAACACCTTTGGACACCTGGCCTATGTCATGGCTGGGATCGCGTCCCTGCCCTCCATCACCCCCTACCATTTGAAGCTGGAATACGACGGCCAGACCATTGAGGATGACTTTTTCTATGGTATGGTGTGCAACACCTACTCCGTGGGTGGGATCAAGAATCTGCCCACCGACCGGGTGGACCTGGACGACGGCCTGTTCGAGGTCATTCTGGTGCGCAAACCCATGAACATCTTCGACATCGGGGCCGGGCTTCAGGCTCTGCTCCGCCCCGGTGCAGTGGAGGAGAGCGGCGCGCTGCTCTCCTTCCACGCCGCCCGTCTCCGTTTCCTCAGTGAGAAGCCCATCCCCTGGACCATCGACGGGGAGTACGGCGGCAGCCATGAGATCAATGAGGTCCGGAACCGCCGCCAGGCCCTGTCGATCATCGCCGGGCCGGACGCATCCAAATAGACAGGCAGGAACCGCCGCAGAATGGGAATGTTCTGCGGCGGTTTTTCTGTAATACCTTCAGGGGCTGGGCCTTGCAGAAGGGAGGCGGACCCGCATATGGAGCAAAAAAATTTGGCTTCTCTGAGATTTTTAGGTTGTCTGATGGATATTCCTTTATGAAAGGCCTTTCAAAGCGAACCAAACAAGGAGGTGGTCCGAGTTGACCGGAGAGGCATTTGCCCAGGCGGTCCAGACCTATGGAGATACCGTGTACCGGGTCGCATTCCATGCACTGAACAGCCGTGAGGACGCGGAGGACGTGATGCAGACCGTCATGCTGAAGCTCTTTGAGTACGACAAGGAATTTGAGAGCGAGGCACATTTGAAGCACTGGCTGCTGCGGGTGTCGGTCAATGAGAGCCGGAAGCTCCTGCGCTCCTTCTGGCGGCGCGTTTCCGTCCCTTTGGATGACTGGCGCGAGCTGGAGGCACCGGAACATGGGGAGCGGGCAGAGCTGTTGGAGGCTGTGATGGCGCTGGATCCGAAATACCGGCTGGCCATTTATCTCTACTACTATGAAGGACTGACGGTGGCCGAAACAGCTGCCGCCATGAGAGCCAATCCATCCACGGTGCAGACCTGGCTGCTCCGGGCCAGGGCCCGGCTGAGGAGCGCGCTGGATGAGAAGGCGGAGGATCAGGAGGGAAGCGTCTATGTTCGACCCCAAGGAATATTGTGAAGTATGCCGGGAGCTGCGGGCTCCTGAAAAAAAAATAGAGGAGATCATCGCTATGACAGAACATCGTACCCCAAAGAAATGGGTCCGCTCTCTGGGAGCCGGCCTGACAGCTTGTGCCGCCGCAGCAACCATGGTGGTGGGGGTGGCCGCCGCTAATCCAGAGGCCGCACAGGAATTTTTCGCTCACATCACTTCTGCTGTCAAGGTAGACGAGTTTCGGCGTGACCTGACCACCAAGGACGGTGAACAAGTCACGGTCCTGGACCTGCCCCAGGCCACAGTGGAAAACCAAAATGGGCGCGCCATCCTGGTGGTGAACGGGGAGGAGACGGACATCACAGACCAGCTGAAGGCTGCGGGCAGCTACACCCGCGAGTTCCTTCGGCGGGACCCAGGTGACGGTCACGGTGGAGGGCAGCGCCACAGAGTGGATGCTGACCACAGCCTTTGAGACCTTGGATGGGGGGCTCCAAACCTTTACCATTGATTCAAAGGGAAGCAGTATGACAGCCCCTTCCGATACAGCGGAAGGGGATACAGAGACCTCCGCACCAAAGTCCGAAGGAGTTTTACAGCCTTGAACCTCAGAGTCG
>OLFT01003284.1_pt1 | contig 12212 bp, 10 predicted proteins | sample 1604921 | NCBI WGS metagenome assembly OLFT01 (sample SAMEA3888897, study PRJEB22519) | human gut metagenome | biome: human gut; feature: human-associated habitat; material: faeces | place: Denmark | collected 2013 | reverse complement strand
GGTCAATGATCTGGGGGATCTGGAGCATGATGTGGTGGACCTTCTCGTCCAGCTCAGCTTCCAGCTTTTCCAGAGCGGCCAGCCGCTCAGCCTCATCGGTGACCTGCTTCTTCACAGCCTCGGCCTCAGCCAGCTTGCTGGGGTCTTTCTTGGCCTGACCCATCAGCATGCCGACCTGCTTGCTCAGGCGGTTGCGGTCGGAACGGAGCTGGTCTGCCTCCTGAATGTTGGCCCGGCGCTGGCTGTCCAGCTCGATGACCTCATCCACCAGGGGCAGCTTCTCGTCCTGGAACTTCTTCTTGATGTTTTCCTTCACAATGTCGGGATTTTCTCGGATAAACTTAATGTCGAGCATAGTTCATTCTCCTTGATCGATTTGATCGAAATAATTGTAATGATAATGTTTACTTGTTTAAGATCGCTTCTTTTAATTCCTGATACCGCTGGGCCGGAGGCGTAACGCCTTCCGTATTGGTGCTGGGTAGAAGCTCGTCCAGATGCTGGTCGCTGATCTCCTGAAGGGTCAGGAGGCAGCCATCCAGATTTCCGGTGAGATACTCCTGCTGAAGATTGTAGAGGGCCATCAGCGCCTGAGACGTTTTCTCCAGATCGGAGATGCTGTCGGAAATGACCTTCAGCTCCTCCTTGGCCTCATCCCGTTCTGCTTCTGTTTCATCCAGCCGCTTCTGCAGCTCGATGATCTGCTCCTGTGTTGCCTGGATCTCCTGAATGGCGGAGACAGAATTCTGCAATTGTCCCAGTGCCTCCGTGTTGCTCCGCTGATGGGACAGCATGGAGAGAAACATCAGCAGAAATGCCGCCAGGAACAGGATCAGAATATAGATGATAACGGGCTTCTTGCCGGTTTCCGGCGTTTCTGAGGATGCGGGCGTCACCTCGCCTCCGTCAGCTCGTTTTTCAAATTTCATACCTGAGGTCCTTTCTTTAATTGTGAGACCTTGATGACAGCCAAAGCGTCCAGCAGGTCGTTCAGATCGTCCACGCCGTAATATTCCAGCTCAATCCGACCTTTTTTACGGCCGGGAACGATCTTCACACCGCGGCACAGCCGGGCCTTCAACTCATTTTGGGCCTCTGCCAGATAATCCACCTCGTCAGGATCTTTGACCTGCGCCTCTTTCTTCTCAGCGGAAAGCCGTTTGACCAGAGCCTCTGTCTGCCGGACGGAAAGTCCGCCGCTGACAATGGCGTTGGCCGCGCTTTCCTGCAGGGAAGGGGAGAGGGGAACCAAAGCCCGGGCGTGACCAGCGGAGAGTTTGCCCTCCTCCACCAGCTTTCGGACGGAGGGCGTCAGTCCCAGCAGCCGCAGGGCATTGGTCACGGCGCTGCGGGATTTGCCTACCCGCTGGGCGGCTTCCTCCTGCGTCATGTGGTAGGATTCGATCAATGACTGAAAACCAGCGGCTTCCTCCATGGGATTCAGGTCCTCTCGCTGGAGGTTTTCGATCATGGCCAGCTCGGCCGCCTTGCGGTCATCGGCCTCGATCACGATGACCGGAACCTCCTGTAAGCCCGCCAGCCGGGCTGCCCGCCAGCGGCGTTCTCCGGCAATGATCTGATAGTAGCCGGATGACAGCTTTCGCACGGTTAACGGCTGAATGATGCCGTGCTGTGAAATGGAATCCGCCAGTTCCTGGAGAGATTCATCATCAAAGCGCTTCCGGGGCTGTGATGAGCAGGTCTCCACCTGTGAAATGGGAAGTGACAGACTGCCGCTGGACTCGGTTTTCATCACATCGTCGCCTAAGAGGGCGCCGAGTCCTCTGCCGAGACCAGAGGGCTTTTTTGATGCCATAGAAACGCTCCTTTCTACTGTTTTTTCAGGAACTCGACTGCGAGTGCCTGATAGGCCTCCGCACCGCGGGAGGTGCGGTCATAGGCCGTGATGGGCTTTCCGTGGCTGGGCGCCTCAGAGAGCCGGACGTTCCGGGGGATCACTGTGGCGTAGACCTTGCCGGGGAAGTAGTGCTTGACCTCTTCCGCCACCTGCATGGCCAGATTGGTGCGCCCGTCGAACATGGTCAGCAGAACGCCTTCCAGCGCCAGCTTCGGGTTCAAAGAGCGCCGCACAATGCGAACCGTGTTCATCAGGTCGCTGAGACCTTCCAGAGCGAAATACTCGCCCTGAACCGGAACCAAAATGCTGTCAGCAGCACAGAGGGCGTTCAGCGTCAAAAGCTCCAAAGACGGCGGACAGTCAATGAAAATGAAGTCATATTCCGCCGCCAGCTGGTCCAGCGCGTCCTTCAGAAGAAATTCGCGGCGGTCCATGCCGATGAGCTCAATGCCGGCGCCGGCCAGTGCCTTGTTGGAGGGAAGTACATCTCCGTATCGGGTGTGCACCACCGCGTCTGCGGCGGGCACGTCGGAGACCAGTACCTCGTAAATGCCTTTGGAAACGGTTTTGTCCACGCCCATGCCGGAAGTGGAATTGGCCTGTGGGTCAAAGTCGCAAAGCAAGACGCGCTTGCCCTGCTCCGCCAGTGCTGCCGCCAGATTGACACAGGTGGTGGTTTTGCCCACGCCGCCTTTTTGGTTTACGATGGAAATGATTTTTGCCACAGGCCACCTGCTTTCCGGGCCACAGCCCTGTTTGATGCACGGCATAAGTGCCGTGGAGCATTGCGGTGCAATGACTCAGCAAATAGTATTATAACAAGGAGCCTGCAGTGTTTCAAGGCGTTCCTGTAAAAAAATGCGGTTTTGCAGTATTTTTTATAAAAACAATTTTTGGGAAACTCAGATTTTACTGGTTTCACGTGAAACATTTTGTTGGCGGCGGCTGTAAAGGAAACTCCGCTGACAAAAGTCAGCGGAGTTGTTTCACGTGAAACATGAAGCGGAAGCGAGAGCGCTTCACGGCAGATCGGTTTGCAGCAGCCATCCGCTGCGGGGCGGCAATGTCAAGGGAATTGCATTGTCAGTTGGGATGAAGCGCTGACCGGTAAGCAGATCCCGGGCAGGCGGCGCAGACCAGGGCAGCGATAAGGCCTGAGACACATCAGCGGCATTGACCACGGTGGTCAGAAGCTGACCATCCAGCTCCCGGGCAAAGATCAGCAGGGGACCGGAGGTCCAGATCCAATGAAGAACGCCGGCTTGCAGTGCCGGGAAGGAGCGCCGGAACCGGGCCAGTTCCGCAAAGTGCGCTTTGAGATCAGTATCTTCCTGCGCCCAAGGATAACCAGCCCGGTTAAAGGGATCTTCCCAACCCTCCATGGCAGCTTCATCTCCGTAATAGACGGTGGGTGCGCCGGGGAAGGTAAAGAGGATCAGTGCCGCCAGCCGCAGCCGCTCCAGACCAATCTGACGCTGGGCGGGGGAGAGACGGTACGTCGCCCGGCCTGCCTTGCTGTCCGGTATGCCGTCCGCACCTAAAACGGTAAGGATGCGAGGGGTATCGTGGGTGCCAAGGAAGTTCATCAGGGAGAGGAATGCCTCCGGCGGGTAGTTTTCCCGGAGGGCTTCCAGTGTTTCCCGGAAATCGTCGGCATCCCCGCCTCGCAGGTAGGCGATGAGCGCCGTGCGGAAGGGGTAGTTCATTACGCCGTGCAGCTCGTGGCCAAGCAGATAGCGCCGCCGCTGGGAATAGGCCACCTTGGTGGTGGCGTCCTCCCAGACTTCACCCAAAAGGAAGCTGTCCGGGGCGGTTTCCTCCATAGCGGTACGAATTTCGGCAATAAAGTCATCCGGCAGCTCATCGGCTACGTCCAGCCGCCAACCGGAGGCCCCGGCCCGGAGCCAGTGACGCACCACGGAGTCCTGTCCCCGGATGATGAAGTCCCGGTAGTCCGGCTCGTTCTCCTGAACAGCAGGCAGCGTCATGATCCCCCACCAGGCGTCATAATCCGTAGGCCATGGATGGAAGGAAAACCAGTTGAAATAAGGGGAATCAGTGCTTTGGGCCGCGCCTACGCCGGGATAGAAGCCGTCGGCGTTGAAGTAGCGGCTTTGAGAGCCTGTGTGATTGAATACACCGTCTAAAATCACCCGGATGCCACGCTGTTTCGCTTCCCGGCAAAGGTGGCGGAAATCCTCCTCGGTGCCTAACATAGGGTCGATGCGAAGGTAGTCGGCTGTGTTGTAGCGGTGGTTGGAGGCGGATTCAAAAATAGGATTCAGGTACAGCACGGTGACGCCCAGAGCGGCCAGATCATCCAGCTTGGCGGTGATGCCATTGAGAGAGCCACCGAAAAAGTCCCGGTTTCGTACCTCGCCGTCTGGGTCCGGCGCCCAAACGGGCTGATCGTTCCAATTCTCGTGGACCCAGCGGTTTCCCACCAGACCGGTGGGGTCCGGGAGGGAGAGACGGCAAAAGCGGTCCGGAAAGATCTGATAGACCACACCGCTGCTAAACCATGCGGGAGTGGGCGTCTTTTCGTAAACGGTTAACTGCCAGCTTTGAATTTCATCGGTCTCCTGCCAGCCGGTTTGATCCAGCAGGGTCTCAGAGCCGTCAGGGCGGATCAGGCGGAAATGGTACCAGAGCAGTTCCGGCTCCGAGGGGGCGGTGAGGACGCCGGTAAAGCGGGTGCGCTCACCGTCCACAGCCTCCGGCAGAAGCTCCATCCGGATCTCTTCACCGGAAAATTCCCGCCGCGCCACCAGGACACAGCGGGAATAGCCGTCCCGTGTCAGGGGACGGACATGAAATACGACCTCGCCGCCGCAGGGGACGGCGCCGAAGGGGTCTTTGCAGAGGATGCAGCGGGGGTCAAACACAAAGGGCTCGCTCATGGAAGCGGGGCCTCCTTTTTACTGAAGTAACTGATTTTCGCCCACGATGGCCGTGCCGATCTCGTCGGCGGTGAAGTAGGCGTTGAGGATCTTCACGGCGGTGGAAGCCAGGGCGGCGCCGGCGTTGCCGTGCTCGATGACCATGCCCACGGCGATCTGAGGGTCATCGTAGGGGGCAAAGCACACGAACACGCCGTTGTTGGTGGCGCCGCCGCCCAGCTGGGCGGTACCGGTCTTGGCGCCGGCGGTGACCACGCAGTTTTTGAAGTAGGGGTAGACCTGGCCGCCGGGCTGGGTGTAGCCCAGCATGCCCTCCTTCACCGCCTGGAGGGTGGAGTCCTTCATCTCCACCACGTTGGTAGGCGTGGAGTCGCCCACGGCCAGGATCTCCGTGTTGTCATAGGACTTGACGGCCTTCAAAAGATGGGGCTGGCAGTGCTTGCCGCCGGAGACCAGCGTGGCCACATAGTTGGCCAGCTGCAAGGGCGTATAGAGCTGGTTGCCCTGGCCGAAGGCGGCCCAGGGGGCCTGGTTCTCGCCAGGGGGGTTCTCCGGCAGGGTGCCGGAGCGGTCGCCGATCTCGATGCCGGTGTTCTGGCCCAGACCAAAGGCAGTGAGGTATTGGCGCAGGGTGTCCATGCCCATGCGGTAGCCCATGGTGGCAAAGTAGTAGTTGCAGGAGTTGGTAATGGCGGTGGTGGCGTTGACCCAGCCGTGGCCGCTGTGGTTCCAGCACCACAGCCAGCTGTTGAGGTCGCCGGGATAGTACCACTTGCCGGTGTCCTTGATCTTTTCGGAGGGAGTGGTGGCCCCGGTCTCCAGCGCCGCCACGGCCACCAGAGGTTTGAGGGTGGAGGCGGGCACGTAGGCGCCCTGGGTGGCCCGGTTCAGCAGGGGATTGGCGGGGTTTGCCAGCAGGGAATTATACTCCCGGTTGTAGGCGGCGGGATCGTAGGTGGGGTAGGAGGCCAGGGCCAGCACCTCACCGGTGCCTACCTGGATCACGGCGGCGCCGGCACCACGGGTCTCGTCGCCGTCCTCGGCGTTCATGTCCGCCACGGCCTCGGCCAGGGCCTGCTCCACCGCCTGTTGGAGGGAGAGGTCGATGGTCAGCTCCACGGTGTTGCCGGGTTGGGGGGCCTTTTCGTAGTATTCGCCGGTGATCTTGCCGGCGGCGTTGGTGGAGACGATGCGCTTGCCGTCCGTGCCCCGGAGGTACTGCTCAAAGGCGGCCTCCACGCCGGAGAGACCCACGGTGTCGTCCATCCGGTAGCCTCGTTCCTTCAAATCATCGGTATAGTCGGAGATGCCGCCCACGGTGCCCAAAATATGGGTGGCGTAGGTGGTGGCGTACTGCCGGGTGGAGGAGCGGATGATCTTGGCACCCTGAAACTGCCCGTCGCTGATGAGGGAGCAGAAGGCCACGTCTACGTTCTGAGCCAGCACATAGGCGTTGTTGTTGGCACCCAGCTTCCGTAATTTCAATTCGTACCGGACACCCAAAATCAAGCGGGCGTCGCTGTCGGAATAATCGTCGGAGAGTTTCATATCCTCCCGCATCCAGTCGAAAAGCTTGGCGGGTGTGACGCCGGCGTTTAGCAGGAGGGAATTGGTCAGGGCGGCGCTGTTGGTCTGCTTCAAAAGCTCTGTGTCCTTGGCGGTGACGGGGTCCAGAGCAGTTTCACCCTCCTTGGGGGGCTTCAGCAGCTCCGGGTGCTGGCGGACATAGGCGGCCAGCAGCTCCCGTGTGGGCTTCAGGTCCCGAAGGTAGGAAAAAAAGCGGCTCTTCTGCGTGTCGGTAAGGGCATCTACGGTGAAATGGGCCGCGCCGTCCAGGGAGAGGGGGAGGTTATCCTCCCAAGCGACCCCCTGATTCCGGCAGAGGGTGACCAGACGGAGAATGGCGTCATTCTGGTTTTCACCGGGCTTCAAAAGAGAGGCGTCAAAGGTCAGGCTGTAAGTGGATTGGTTGGTCACAAGGGTCCGGCCGGAGCGGTCAGTGATGATGCCCCGGGAGGCCTCCACATTTTCCATGCGGGTGATGGTCTGAATGGATTTGGCCAGATATTCCTCGTGGTGAACAACCTGGGTATTGAAAAGGACCACCAGATAAATGGCCAGCACTGCCAGCGCCATGGCGGCCATGACGCGGAATCTGGTGAGTTGGGAGGGGCGTTGGTTCATGATTACCTCCGTGGAAAGTCCTTAATCGTCAACATGAACGCGGAGATAGACCCGGCGGAACAGCCAGGTCATAGGCAGGCTCCACAGCAGGGAGGCGCACAGTTCCCGCAGGGTGACGGACATGGCCGCACCCCATGCGGGATGGCCCTGAGCCCAAAGGACGATGCAGTGGAAGATGCCTGTCAGCAGATAGGCGGGCAGAGCCGCGGCGGCAGAGCAGAGATACCCAGCTGGGATCAGACTCTGGGACAGCAGTCCGGCGGCGAGGCCCACAAGGGGGAGGATCAGAGTATAAAAGCAGGGAATGGGGGAGGGGAGCAGCAGGTCGCAGAAAACGCCACAGGCAAGGGCGTAGACCGTGCCGGCGGCGGGGCCCTCAAAGGTGGCGGGGAGGGCGGCAATCAGGGGATAGAGAAAGGGAATGACGCCCCAGATGGTTACACGCTGGAGAAAGGCGGCCTGAACAACGGCCCAGACCAGCCCGGCCAAAGTGTACAGAGTCCATTTGAAAATCGTGGCGCTGCGGGCCAGCAAGGGGAATCCCTCCCTTCTGTAATGGTGAATGAACGGTAAGCGGTCAGCTTACGATCTCAAAGGATTTGATGATGCACACCTCCGTGAGATCGTTCAGGTCCGCAGCGGGGGTGAGGATGGCATAATTAGAGGTGTCGGAATCGTCGGCCCGAAGCTCGGAGACAGAGCCGATGACCAGATCCGGGGGCAGATAGCCGCCCAGACCGGAGGTAACTACCAGGTCGCCCTCCAACAGCTGGCAGGAGGCGGGGAGGGAATCCAGCTTCAGCTTGCCGTCACCCATCAGGGCGAAATCGCCGCCGGCAATGCCCAGATCCTGGGTGCGGTAGACCCGGGCACCCAGGGAGGTGTCGGTGTCCACCACGGTCAGCACCGTGGACCAGTCGTAGCCCGCTTTGCTGATGCGGCCCACCAGGTTGCCGTTTCCGTCGATGACGCAGTCGCCCACCTCCACGCCGTGGACGGCACCCTTGTTCAGCGTCAGGGAGGCGGTCCAGTTGGTGACACCCCGCTCCGTGACGGTGGCGGTCTCGAAGTCGCTGAGGTCCCGGCGCTGCTGACGCAGATCCAGCAGGTCCCGGAGAAATACATTTTCCTGACTGGCGGCCTCGCCCTGACGGACGGTGGCCTCCATTTCCGCGATCTGCTTTTTCAGGGCCTCATTTTCCGCTTTCAGGGCGGTGACGTCCTCATAGTAATTCTGCTTGTCGGTGAACCAGCCGGATACGGAGGTGCAGACTGCCCGGAAAGGACTGGTAATGGTGTTGGCCAGATCCACCAGCGGGGAGGCGTTGGTGCTGAAATAGGACAGCAGAGCCAGCGCCACGGCGATCACCGCCCCGGCGAAGAGGATCCATAATCCGTGATTCTTCAGAAAATCCTTCAAGGAAGTTCTCCTTCTAAAAAGTTAAAACGAAATCGATTACAATAGCTTCACGCCGAACTGGGCCAGCATCCGGCTCAGACGCAGGACAGGCAGGCCCATGACGTTGAAGAAGTCGCCCTCCAGACGCTCCACCAGTAACGCGCCCTTGCCCTGAACACCGTAGGACCCGGCTTTGTCCATAGGCTCGCCGGTGGCAATGTAGGCCCGCAGCTCGGATTCCTCAGCGGGGCGGAAGATAACGCCGGTGGCTTCGCTTTCCGTGAGTACACGGTCTCCCTGACGGACGGTGACACCGGTGCAGACAGTGTGGCGGCGGCCCTGCAGCGCGGTGAGCATCCGCAGCGCGTCGGCCTCATCTTGAGGCTTGCCCAGACGCTGGTCATCCAGAAACACCATGGTGTCGGCGGTGATGACGATCTCCTCCGGGGTGCAGAGCTTGGCGGCGGCATCCGCCTTTTCCCGGGAGATGTATTCCACGATCTGCGCCGGGGTGAGACCCGTCGGGTAGTGCTCGTCCGTCTGGGGCACCCGGATGTCAAAATCCGTGATGCCGATGCGGTTCAATAATTCCTGCCGCCGGGGAGACCCGGAGGCCAAAACGATGCGAGACATGGCGGCCCTCCTTACTTGCCGGTGGAGCCGAAGCCGCCCCGGTCGGGACCGGTGAGGTGCTCCACACGGGTAAAGGCGAGAGGGGGCTGGTTCTTCATAATGCGGAACTGGGAAATGCGGGTGTTCTTGTCGATATGGACATCCCGTGTGGCGTACATGGGAACGCGCCACTGGTCATTGTCGCCCCGGTAGGTGTAGTCCACCACACCCATGGAGTTGGCTTGCAGCAGACCGTAGTTCTTAAAGGTGGAGCTGCGGGGCACCACATGGGCCTCGTAACCCTCCGGCAGTTCGATGGCGACGCCCAAGGGGATCAGGCGGAATTCTCCGGCCTTCATATCCACATCCTCGGCGGCGTGGAGGTCGATCCAGTCGGATTTGCCTGCCACATAGCACAGCTCGTCGATGCCGTCCACAAAATATTTTACCTTGATCTCTTCCATGTAAAACTCCAAAATTGAAAACAAATAGTATTATATTGTCTCTATTATACAAATAGAACTGAAAATCGCCTGAAAAAGCGGGGGATTCCCGGTAAGATCCTGCCGTCGGGTCAATCCACGCCGCGATAATAGAGCCCTCGTGTGAAGGGGCCGGAGGCGGGGGCACCGGTCTGGTAGGCCCGGAAAATGTCCGCACATTCCGCAGGTGCTTCCGTGGTGAACCGCAGGCGGGCATAGGTCAGGCCACAGTGCTTCCACTCGGGCTTGTCCGCCAGCCACACCGGCGCACTGTTCTGGATCTCCGTCCGGTGGCCGTAGGCCGGGAGCAGCGGGAACTTTGCCCCGGTGCGGTCCTGAAGATCGTTTGGCTTGCGGCAGGGAGCCTGCTGGGGGACGGCGTCACCCGCTTCGGACAGGTGACAGCCGGTTTCATTCTGCACCAGACAGTTTTCCGTGATCATCAGGGGCAGTCGGCCGTAGACGATGGCCTCTGCCGGGATCAGCTTTTGGATATCCCGCATCTGTGGGAACCGCAGCTCGAAGGACAGGCAGGCGGAGGAAAGCTCCTTGCGCCGGAGATAATCCAGAGAGCGGCTGTTGAACACGTTGAGGCCGAAGTCGCCGCGGATAGTCAGCCCCGCGTCCCGCAAAAGGGGCAGATGGCCGATATTCCCAGCCAGAGCGGAGGTGACACCCAGTTTTTTAGCGTGGGCCAGCCACCCGCGGAGTTGAGGTTCATTTCGGTCCCGCCAGACACGGGGAAGAATGGCGCACCACTCTCCGGCGAAGTCCGGCAGCGCGTCCCGCTCCGCCAGCAGTTCCAGAGGGAGGTCGATGCGAGCGGGGGCCAGGGGCAGCAGCGCTTCCGCCTGCGCCCAGGTTGTAACGGAAACGGTCAGGGCCGGGGTATCGGCGGTGCAGTCCAGATTCGGCAGGGGGGAGAAGTCCTGTTCCCGGCGGACCGGAACGGCACAACGGGCGTTCTCCAAGGCGGCCAGCGCATCCCGGCGCAGGGCGTTTACCGCCCCGGCGGAGAGAAACAGGCCGTCTGCTACATCGGCGGAGCCGTCCGTACAGCGGAAGGCGGTGCCGCCTGTCTTTTGCAGACGGAATTCCAGATCGGTAGCCGTCAGTGCCTTGTTTTGAGCCGGCTCCGGGATGGGGCCTTCGGCGGCGGCCACATGGCCGTCATCGTCCCAAACTGTCAGGGAAACCGGCTGTCCGGCCTGACAGGAGCAGGAGAAATGGATGGGAACGGTGCGGGCGTCATCCTTTTCGTATTTGGCTCGGGCGGCGGCAAACAATTCCTTCGGCTCCGGGGTGTTTTCAGGGCGAGTGCCAAACATGGCGGGACCGTGACGGCCCTGCCAGTAGTCCGCTGTAAAGCCGGAGCGGGAGAAGGCCAGCTCCAGATCCTTTTTTTCGGCGGCGGTGGGCTTCCGGCCCTCCCGGATCAGACGGGCGTAAATGTCCGTGATGACCGCCACATATTCCGGGCGCTTCATGCGGCCTTCCAGTTTCAGGCAGCTGACATCCATTCGCTCCATGTCGGAAATGCGGTCGGCAAGGCAGCTGTCCTTCAGACTGAGGGGGTAGGTGTTTTTGGCGGGGCCGTTAAAGCCGTAGGGCAGGCGGCAGGGCTGGGCGCAGGTGCCCCGGTTGCCGCTGCGTCCGCCAATGAGGGCGCTCATTTCGCACTGGCCGGAGTAGCACATGCAGAGAGCACCATGGCCGAAGATCTCGATCTCGGCGGGACAGGCCTTGCAGATGGCGGCGGTGTCCTCCCGGGAGCACTCCCGGGCAATGACCACTCGCTCGCAGCCGTCCCCATAGACCTCGTTGGCGCCGCCGGCGGTAAAGACGCTCATCTGAGTGCTGGCGTGAAGGGGGAGGTCAGGCAAGGCCTCCCGCAGCAGGGCAAACAGGCCCCAGTCCTGCACCAGCACGGAGTCCACCCCGAGACGGCAGGCCGTCCGGGCGGCATCTAAGGCCAGAGGCAGCTCCCGGTCCGTCAGCAGGGTGTTCAGGGTCAGAAAGACCCGGACGCCCCGGAGATGGCAGTACCGGATGGCATCGGCAAATTCTTCGTCAGAAAAGTTTTTGGCGCTCCGGCGGGCGTTGAAATTCCCCCAACCCAGATAGACGGCGCCGCAGCCGCTCTGGACGGCGGCCCGGAGGGCTTCCGGAGACCCGGCGGGGGAGAGCAGTTCCAGAGCCATTACTTGCGGTTGTCCAGACGCTGCTGAAGACGGAAAATCTCCCGTTTCAGCTCACTGACCTCAGCCTGGGCCTTGGAAGCCTCGTCCAGATAGCCTTTGATCTGGCTCCGAAGCTGCTCGGCGGCAGCCTGAGATTTGAACAGCTCATCCGTCAGGTTGACGGCAGTGAGCACGGCGGCGTCGGTGCGGCCCACCTTGGCATCGTTCATGACCTCAGTCATTTTGTCGCTGACACAGCTTCCTACCTTCTGCATGTAGGCGGAAGTCTCGTCCGCTACCAGGGTGTATTCCTCTCCGCAGATGGTGATGACAACACGGTTTGCCATTTGCGCATCCTCCTTTTTTATGTACGTCCTGCGTTGGGACGCAATACACAATATTACAGCATCCAGTATAGCACAAAGGCCGCAGGTGTTCCACAAAAATCGTGGGAAATCGAAAAAGTTTACAACTCGCTGACGGCCCTCTTGCCGTAGGGGAAGATTTCGTGTAGAATAAGGGCTGAATGAAAAGGAAAGAGGCTGTCGATAAAGTAGTAAATTCTCCGCGACGGTAAGGTAGGGCAGCCGTTAGCGG
>OLFT01003283.1_pt1 | contig 12214 bp, 7 predicted proteins | sample 1604921 | NCBI WGS metagenome assembly OLFT01 (sample SAMEA3888897, study PRJEB22519) | human gut metagenome | biome: human gut; feature: human-associated habitat; material: faeces | place: Denmark | collected 2013 | reverse complement strand
TTTCTGTATCCGGATGGCGGAACAGGCCGACAACCGCCACGAACTTCGCCTGCGTTTCCAGCGGCATATTGAGACTGGCGTCCCCTCCGGGGTTGATCACTACGTCGCGACTGGCGAGGAGATCGGCGGCGAGCAGAATATCCCCCTCCTCCAGCAGCTGCTGGTAAACCAGCCGGTCAAAGGTCCGGCGATCTTTAAGCTGATAGATGCGCACCACCACCGGTTCGGAGAGCGAGTGATTCTCTCTGGCATCGGTGTTGAGCGCTTCGCGCGCCGTAAAATCCAGATGCAGCGTATTAATTTGCTTATAAAAAACGGCGTTGAAGGCGGATTTTGTTCCCTCCGAGACGCGCTGGGTGAGCCCGCATCCGCTCAGGCAAAGCGCAAGCAGGGACAGCAGGCAGGCGGTTTTAATCAAACTTATACGTAACACGTTGGTTTCCTTGCGGTGAGGTGGCAGGCTGCAGGCCGGTATAGGTGCCCAGTTCGGTGGTAAATGTCTGCGGGATATCATCCTGACTCTCACCCTCTCCAGCGCCCAGCACGCCGTTCATACCGAGCCAGAACGGTCCGTCCCCCAGCGGCGGGACAGCCAGCAGTCGGGTCGGCGCGGTCAGGGTGATTCTGGCCCGGAATCGCCAGCCCAGATACACCCGCAGCAGGATGAGAAAGTCCCGAAACAGCGGGCCATCAGGCTTCCAGCCCTGCGCCTCCTCGGGATTATCGGTGATAAGGGCGACGAGGAGCTGGCTACTGCTGTCCATCGCTTCGTCCCCCAGCGGGGTATTGCCGTCCAGTAAGAAGTCATCATCGCCGTAAAAGCCCAGCGGCTGGCTGACCGCCACCGGACGCAGGCAGTAAGGGCTCACCCTGACGGTGGTCTTCGGGGCCAGCAGCGTGACCAGCGCCTGGATCCCCTGCTGAGTTTTCCCCGGCTGACGCAGCATGCCAGTCAGCGCCAGAAAGCGCGACGCTGGCGAGGCGATATGCCGCGTCGTGCCGGGGATGCCCAGCCCCGCCAGACCCAGCAGCGACTGTGACAGGCGGTCGGTACCGCCGGGCTCAAAGGTGGCGGGCCAGCAGTATTTCCGCCAGAGGCGGTAATACTGCGTGATAATCCGGTGACTGAAGATATCCAGCACCCCCTGCAGCGCTTCATGCCCTTCCCTGCGCTGGGCGATATCATCGAGCCAGGCCGTCGGGAGCGGCGAATCGACACCGTACAAGCCCATAAAGGTGGTGCGAATGACCGGCGGCCCGCTGTCATTGGCCTCATCGTATTCCACGGATCTGAGTTCGCTGGCGGGGAATCCCATCCCCGGATGCGGATGAAAACGTACCGGATCGTCAGCCGGATGGCTGGTCGCCCCCAGCAGCGGTTTATCGGGGTGCTGTCGTTCCAGAAGCTGACAAAAGCGGTAAAAATTGATCCGCGGCAGGTCGGCCTCCAGACGCGGCATCAGCCGGGAATGCGTCGGCTGTGCTTCTCTTCCCATTCCAGTCGTTCTCCGGTTGGTTGCAGAATGATAATCAGGCGGTTGAACAAGTAGATATCGGTGTAGAGCGCAAAGAAGCGGCTGAGCATCTCGCCAAACAGGCATATATCGCCTCGTCCGGCAAAGCCGTGGCTGTCGAGGGTGACTTCAATTTGCACGCCGCGCACCAGATGGCCCTGTGCAAAGCGCTCTGTTGCGCGGTGCTTCACCTCGAGGATGGCTTCCAGACGCCGACGATTCATCTCGCTGTCGGTCCATTCATACAGCGCCAGGGTGCCGCGCAGGACTTCAGCGTTGTCCATCAGGGAAAGAAAACTGCTGCCCAGATGGCTCAGCACCCGCCAGTGAAAACGATCCTGGGCAGGGGGATAGCACGGAAGCGTCGGCGCGCAGAGGTTACGAACCGCGACGCTGGCCGAGGTGGTTTTCATCACCGTATCGAGCACGGTGCTCTGCAGCGCACGACGCGGAAGCTGGCCGTTGGTTCCGGTGAGGGTGAGCGACAGGCTTTCATCTTCCGGTACGGTATGCTTGTCAAAGGCTTCCCCGCCGACGATAAGCCAGGTGTTATGCAACCCGGAGGGGCCACGGCGCACCCGGGTATGATAGTAATAATCTGGCGCGTCATAACGCATCATGCCGCCTTTGTGACGAAAGCTTGAGAACGGCGCGTAAGCCTGTTGGCTCGAGGAGATCACGGAATCGACGGTGTAAATTTCAGTGTGGCCGTCCTGCACGCGCAGTGGGCGCAGCAGGTATTCTGTCTGCAGGGAATTGATGGTCAGCGGATCGGACTCCAGCGGGAACAGGTTGATCGCCGGCACGCAGTGCAGGCGCAGCTGCTTTTCGCTGAAGCGGAAGTCATGTTCCCAGCGTTCCGCCAGCACGACGTCGATCTCAAACCACGCCATCCCGGCCGGAAAAGCCACCGTCTCCAGCCCGCGCAGGTCGATGAACATGAACTTTTCGCGGAAGGTAAAATACTCCAGCAGCAGCTGGTAGCCGCGAAAACTGCGGCTATCTTCGGGCCAGAGGCCGTCATCCTCGCCAAACCCCAGCGCGCTGAAATACCCGTCCAGCGGCTTTCTGTCCTCCTTACCGGGTACGCGCAGCCACATCCTGGCCACCTTGAGGGTAAAAGCCTCGTGCATGGCGCAGGCCAGCGGCGCATCAGCGTTGCAGTAGAGCGGGATATGGCTGAGATCGATCCGGCGCCAGTCCGTCAGGCTGCTGCAGTTAAAGCGCAGCGTGATCACCGACCGGCCATCCGTATCGGTGGTCAGTTGAGCGCGCTCCAGGGACAACGGCTGCAGAGCGATCGCTTTGGTGGTGGTGTACCGACAGCGCGTGCCCTTTTCACCGATCGGCCGGGAAAGCACTTCAAAGCCTTTGGCCATCGTCATCGGCTCTTTCATTTCCTGCCAGTCGGGGGTGAATTCCACGACCGACAGGGAAGGAATGGTACGTAAATAATGTGGCCACAGCAGACTGACCACGCCTTCGGTGAGTTCGGGCAGGTCGTCATCAAGCTTCTGGCGCATGCGGCCCATCAGGAAGGCAAAACCTTCAAACAGACGCTCGACAAAGGGGTCGCGGGCGCCCGCTTTGTCAAGATTGAGCATTGCCGCCTGCTCAGGATGAGCGCGGGCAAACTCTTCACCCGCTTCCAGCAGGTAGCGCATTTCAGCGTCGTAATAACGCAGGGTTAAATCGTCCATAAGTCACCAGAAGAAGTAATAGCTTTCAGATATGCAGAAGACAGCAGATGCAAGTAATGAGGTGCGGTTGACGCGTCAATTATGCGCACAGCACCGCAGCGCGAGCGGGATCCAGAGCGATAAGCCCGGCAAGCAAAGACTCCATCTCTGGCTGCAAGCGATTTTTTTCTGCCTCACTGCGCCCGGCCTTGCCTCTTAGCAGCCGGAGTCGGCGGGCTTTGATCTCAAAAATAAGCTCCGGCGTCCATTGTTCGAGCGTCATTTCCCGGGCACGGCTGTCGAGTTCCGCCAGCAGATGCAGCGCTATTTCATTTTTTCCGTACTGCTCGCTGACCCGCGCCATCAATAAGCGCATCAGCCACCGATTGCGGCTGGTGGTATAGCCCGGTTGCGCCTGTAACCAGTTCAGCGCCGACTCAATACCTTCATCGTCCGCGCGGGCGAGCACTTCTGCCTCCAGCGACAGCACCTCATCAGTGCTGGTCGCCGCCATCACCGGCTCACCTTGCCATCCGGCCATCTCATCCAGAACATGTTCGTTAAGCCAGTTGAGCGTCACTTCATCGGCGAATGGCGTACCATCGTTAAACGCCAGGGTTTCCAGCCCCGGTAGACGAGCCAGTAGCCCTTTCATATCCCGGCACAGGATATCGGCCCGTACAGTGTCAGCATCCAGTTTCAGCAGCGCCTGCCAGGCGTACCACTGCACGTCCAGCCACAGATGATTGACGCCTTGCGCCAACAGCGTGTCCGTATGCTCTAGCAGTTCTGACCAGCTTTTCTGTAAATACAACCGCTTAAGATGGGCTTTACTCTCCGGCTTTGGAGGCAATAGCCGGGTCCGGCCGGAGGCATCCAGCGGCGGTAATTCCGTTAAAGTATCCCAACGCACACTCTTCATCAGATGATGACCTGCCAGCCATCCGCCGGGACACTCACGCAGATATTTCGCCAGCACTTTAACCTGGTCGAGCAAATCACGTCCTGACGTGACGGTATGCATTACCGGTGCGGTGTCTGCATGTTGGGGCAGCAGATCGTGTTCTTCGCGGCTGGTCTGCGGCACCAGGCTGCGGGCGCCGCCGCTTTGCACCAGTCGGTTCTCCAGGAGCTGATATAGCCCGGAAAGATCGGGGCGAGAGGCCTCAGCCAATACGGCAAAAGAGGCTTCCGTCAGCAATAACGCCCCGATAATGACCTGCATAGTGGTCATGTCGACTTCCGGATAAAGAGACAGACTGTCCGACATCCGGCGACTGCCGAGCCATTCCAGCGCCGATTTGCAGCTACGTTCACGTTGGGGATGGAGCATATCCCCAAACCGCTCAAGCATTGCCGCAAGCAGCGTAACGCCCTCGGCCAGACCGGTTTCGCCATCCTGCTGCAGACGCGCCCACACGTAAAAGGTGATCACGCGCAGATCCTTGCAGGTATGAGTCAGCAGTTTTTCTGCCAGCTGGCAAATCAGTTCGGTATCGACGCCGGAGATCTTATTGACCTCCTCGCGGATACGCTGAAAATCATCGTCATAGCCCGGATCATCCCCGGTGGGCTGGCTATCACTGATTGGCGCAAGCCATGACTGCCAGTTTTCCTGGCGTGACCGGGCCTGCTGGCGCAGTACGCTTTCATCCAACTGACTGGCGGCAACCAGATTTTGTAAAATACTCATTTTTCCATCTCATCCATGTCACTATTCCCTACCCCCGCCGTCAGGGCCTGTGCGCTCTCAGCCGCATCGACAGTGAAAATCTGATCCGGCAGGGTCAATCCGCGCAGCGCCAGAAGCACCAGCGGGCCGCTCCCAAGCTGGGAGCGCAGTACCCACTGCAGGGTGCGGCCATCCGGAGCGGTGAAGCTCATCATCCACTGGCTGCGTTCGAGCTGCTGGCGTTTACCCTGCTCCAGCCAGCGAATAAAACCCCAGGTTCCGCTGTAGTCACCAAACAGACGCGTGCCCGCATTGACGGTGGTCCAGGTCAGCAGAGCGCCGGGTTTATACGTTTCCCCCGGCCAGCGAAAAGTCTGCCAGTCGGCCATCTGATTGAAATAGCGCAGCTTTTGGCCGTCTATCGTCAGCTGTGTCTCCACGACCTGTGCAACAGGCCTGGCCTGCAATTCGAAGCTGATGCCCTGGCTGCCATCGGTGAAAAGAATGTCGGACAACTGGCTTAGCTGGTTGATGGCGCGCAGAAAGGCTGGATTAAAGACCAGGCCGTGGCTGTTGACCTTATCCGGCACCCACTGACTGCCTTCTTTATGCAGGACACCGTTCAGCTCCGTCGTAAGAAAACGTTCGATTCGCCCGCTGTCTTTGCGCACAAACTCAGCCAGCATCGGCAGAGAGGCGTCGCTTTTGCTGGCGGCAAACGGAAAGCGGCCGTCAAAGGCAGTGTGCCAGCTGGCGACTACCGATCGGCGCCATTTATCATTCAGACTGGCCGCCGACGGCAGAAGCACGGTTTTCCAGGCCTGAGTCAGCGGCTGCACAAACAGAGTGTTACCGAAGCCACTCCACTCTTCGCCAAGGCTTGCCGAAATCAGGCTGCCATATTGTTGCGTGTCGGTCAGGTCGACGCTTTTCCCCTGGAAGACGGTCTGCGCCAGGGTCTGCATCATCTCCTGCGGATCGGAGGCATTCGCAACCTGCTGCAGACGCAGGCGCACGCGGGTGATACGGGTCAGATAGGTTTGCAGGCTCAGGGTACTGTCGGCCGACATGACGTTGCTGCCCGTGTTTTTCCCCATTAGCTGGAGCAGTGGGCCGAACGTGTCATCCAGAGGCCCCTGCGGCCCGGCTGCCGACTGGTCGATGACCGGCTTGTCTTTTCCGCCCACCAGATCTTTGGCCGATTTAATAAGGCTGTCCGACAGCCCCTCCCTTTGTTGCCCCGCCTGCCCCTGCCAGGCAAGGGTATTCATCAGGGCAATCAGCGGCGACTGGCGGACATCGCTTATCAGCGTGAGCTGGTCGGTAACATCAGCAATGGTGGTCGCCGGATTAAGTCGCAGACTGTTGAGAAAATTCAGCCAGCTGCCGGCGAAATCGGTGAAGTAGCGTCGGGTCAAACGCGCTTTCAGCGCCTCCGGCGACAGGTCTGTCGACACCGTTTTGCGCGAATCGCTCAGCACCCAGTCGATTTCCTCCCGGCGCGAGCTGGCTGCCTTATCAATGGCCTGCTGAATGCCGCCTTCCCATGCCTGGCGGGTAAACATCCCCGGGACCACTTCATCGGTGGTAAACAGGCGGCGCGCATCGGTGCCACTGGTCATGTCTTCCAGCGATATATCGGCAAAATTACGACGCACGGATTTGAGCATGTTCTCATATAAGGTGCTTTCGGCATTGCGGCGACCTATCTGCTGCAACAGAACCTGACGGCTCTGACTGACTCGTTGCGCATCCGGGATGATCTTCCACTCTGGCCGCTCGGGCAGCAGGGAGAGATAAAAGGCCCACAGATCCGGCGCCAGACTTTGCCACAGTCCGGTCGAGATCCCCTTTCGCGTTGGCTGGACCGTTTTCATGGTCTGCGCGAAAAAGGCGCCATCGGCTTTATCCGGACGAGCCATCATCAGCCAGGCTTTCAGCTGGTCATAGCCCGGTTTCGCCAGCAGGGCTCGCTGGTCGCTATTGGGTGCGGAGTTGACCAGCGCGCTGAGCGCCTGCCGCAGCGCGACATTGGCCGGGTCACGTATCAGGCGGTTGTTTGCCACGCCGTACCAGGGCAGGACGGCGTCTAATAATTGCTGATGATGGTCCAGACCAAAGCGCCGATACCAGGGCGCTCCCTTCTGCCCATCGTGCACGAGACGGCCGGCCTCATTGCGCAGGGCATGGAGGGCCGTCAGTTGATAGTCAGAAACAGAGGGGTGGGTCAGCAGGTCACGGGCTTTTCCCGCTACCGAAACAATCTGGCTGTAATTAAGGGTAAAGGAGAGCAGCAGTCCCGCCGCCCACAGGCCGAGGATAGCCATCAAACCGCACGCCAGGCCCCGCTCCCACGCCATTCCCACGTGATGCCCGCGTAAACGGCGGCAGTCATCGACGATTCCCTGCCAGGTGGCGGGCAGCGTCAGGAGATGAGGCTGGCCCGCAGGCGAGGCATCAGCCTCCTGATAAGGATCTGCGCTACGAGGCGCCGGCAGGCTAAACATCAGGCCTCGCAGCGCAAACCGCTGCCGCGAGGCGGTCAGCCATGGCGCCAGCTGCCAGCGCCATTGCGCGATCCCCCCGTCGAGAAACTGCTGCCCCAGACGCAGCAGGAAGTCGTGGCGGGTCTCCTCCGCGATCTGGCGCATCCCCTGCTCCCGTAGCATAGGCAGCATCTGCGCAAGCTGACGGGCGACATCGTCCTCGGTAGCGCGTAACGGAAAGCTAACCCCTACCGCCTGCACCGCGCGGTCAGCCTGCGACCACTCACTGCCGCACAGTTTCCACAGCCAGACCGGGGCGGCATAGCCCAGCAGTTCGCTAATTTTTTCCAGCCCGCGCAGGTCGTTTTCGCTTATCTGCGGCGCCAGGGTGAGAGACGATGGCATCACCCGCACAATCCCGTCCAGAGGACGGCCGCGGCGCAGCTTGCGCAGCGCGGCGTATTTTTCTCGGTCAGGCTCCGATGCAAGGCTGCCGCCGTAAATCAGTACGGTGCGGTTGCCTTCAAGCCAGTGCTGCCGTTGTAGGCCGGGAACCAGTTGTTCGATTGCCGACTCATCGCCGGTGACTAAAAGCAGGCGGACTTTGCGGTGCCAGCGCAGGCGGTAACGTGCGTGAAGGTGCTTTTTCAACGGGGCATAAAGGGCTTCGCGCCCATCGGGCCTGGCGGGTTGCCGCACAGGCGCTGCTGAAGGCTTAACCTTATCTTTTATCAGCAGTCGAAAGGCCATAAACCCCAGTACCAGCAGGCTGAGCGCCATCCCCCAGATAATAAAGCCCATGGCGATAAACGGGCGCAGCGTTTCCCACTGCGTGGCATGATCCATCGCCCACAGCCACCATGCCAGCCCGCCCAGGAGCACCAGAAGCGTGACCGCAGCAATACTGACGATAACCGTAGCCGCCACAGAGATAGCTGCAGGTTTATTGACGTTGTCCATCAGGTTTTACAATTCCAATTGCGAGGGTATTCCAGGGATCGCGGGCTATCCAGCCACACGGTTGTTGGTAGTGCGCGGCGTAGATCGCCGCCAGCGACAGAACGGTCAAGCCTTCCATCTCGCCGATGTCTCCCCAACAGGCATCCTGGCGATACAGGTTGATATCCCAACCGCTGTGCGCCAGCGCTTCCAGTCCCGGCTGAAAAAACAGCGCACAGGCTTCCGGGGGGCCGCTCAGTTCGTTCTGCTCCAGCACACGAGCGGCTACAGCAGTCAGGGCCTCCCCTTTTTCTGCGCAATAGGTTTCCCCCCTGGTCAGGTGCACCGGACCGTCCCGTCCGGCGAGCCACAGTACCGCAGACTCTCCGGCGGGTTGCACTGCCCCCGTCTGGGCGACAACCACCTGACATCCGGCGATAAGCACAGTGTCGTGGGGGTCAGCTTCGGCCAGAGTGTGTGCTATCTCCGCGAGGCTGGCCTCCCCACACCAGGTATGCGGGCGGGATGGTAGTGTCATCTGCTCAACAGTGAGGGTCATCTGTGCACGAAACGCCTGCCAGGCGAGTTCCGTTCCCTGCCAGTAGCAACGCAGCGGCGGAGTAAGCGTTCTTTCACTGCGCTGTCGTTGCCATTCCATCACCAGTAGTTCCGCCAGCCGTTTTTCGCGGGCGATAGCCTCAGAAACTGAAAGGTATGGTGCTCGCAGCGCCCTGCCGCCGCCCTCGTTCTCTTCCTCTGGCGGACGCTCGTGACGGCTTAGCACCCGCAGCCAGTCAGTGGTCGTTTTGCCCGCGGGGCCCAGCAGCAGACCGTCCTGTAACCCGATCGGCTGCCGATGCTCCGCCCACCATTGCATTTGTTCGTATGCCACCAGTTGGTCATAGAACCTGGCGTTATGCACGCTCATGCGGTAGTACAGCAGCCGGATCAACCAGCCGGTACCTGCCAGCGCCAGGGCCAACAGGATCCCGGTGCCGGCCAGGGCGCTTTTTCCTTCTGACGAGGGAAGTAAAGCGCTGATCCCGCCGCTAAGCAGAACCAGCAGGGCCGAAACCGATAGCCACCTGGCCGTACCAGGCGGTCGCGCGTCTTTGTACGGGGGATACTCCGGTACCGGCCTCACTGATCAACCCCGCAGTCTGGGTTAGAGCTGACCAGCGTGCAGCCGCAGGCGCAGCGATGACCGTGGAGCGCAACCGGCTGGCCATCAATAGTGGTTCGCGCGCTGCCTTCAGCGATGGTCGTCATACCGTGTTTGTTACACTTGACCGGGTCGCCCTTGCAGGCGAATCCCAGACCAAAACACTGATAATGCCCCATCAGCACCCTGCCACCATACTCCCGCAGGGTATCTCCTTTGCGGATGACTTTATTCATCGGATCCTCCTTATCCGCGTTCAGACCGTTGTCGTCAGAACGTCCTCAAGCCAGCTGGCCGGCAGCGCGGCTTGCCCCCGCGCCATCTGCTGTTCCGCTTTCCGCGCCTTTTGCTGTGCGACAACGGTCCCCGGCTCGTGGGTAAAGGCCCGCAACTGCTCCCCTCCGGGCAGCTCTGGGAGCGCTTCCCCGGTTATCTTGTCCAGCACCGCCACCTCCAGCGAGCGCACGGCGCCTGTAGCGGCCAGCCCGGCCAGCTTGCCGGTCAGGGACTTTTGCCGGAAACTGAGCACGACGCCCGCAGTCACGGTCGCAAAACCCACCAGGTCTCCGGCGAGCACCAGCGGCGAGAGCGGCTTACTGCAGCGCTCGCCGAAGTAAATCATCCGGTAGCGGAAGTAGCCGGTCCACATCTCGCGCGTGCCGAGCACGGCATACATAAACCAGGCGCGTGAGTCATGCACCTGGTCATCAAACAGCGCCCTCACCAGCCCGGCAGGCTGCTCCGCGTTGCTGGCCTCCCCGGCCGCGGGGAACAGGACGGCCACCCGGGTCTCTCCGTCACGCTTCATGCGCCGGTATTCCTGCGCTTCATCATCGGTATTCAGAATGAAAATCACCGGCTGCAGCACGGTATCCAGCACCAGCTGCGCCAGGTTCTCCGGGATACGGTAACCGTCGTGGTAATCCTTTCCGAACTCCTTCGCCGCGTCGAACAGCTGGGTTTGATCCATCTTTGGGTCAAAATCCTTCACGCCCGGCTGCAGAACCAGCTCATCCATCCTGTCAGGAGGCTGGTTTGCTATCTGGTTCTGGCGAGCCCTGAGCACCGCCGCCTGTTTTTCATCACGAATCTCTTCTGCCGCCTTCCGCGCGGCAGGCAGCGCTTCGGTATTCGTGGCGCGCTGATAGAATGGCGTTTTCAGCATCGAGCCTCTGGCATAGCGGTCGATGCGCCAGGCGGTGATCCAGGCCATCTGCTCAGCAATGACGGTTTCCAGGCTGCCGCCGGCGGCAAGTGGTTCGTAGTGAGAGGCTGCTTCGGGATCGAACGTTTTCGGCGTGGTTTGGCCCAGAGTGAGTTCGCGCCAGGCGTTGAAGCGGTTGACTAGTGGTGTATCAATTACAAATTCTTCCTGCAAATCTGGCGACATGGCTCGCCAAAGCTGCCGGTTTAGATCTCGCGGTAATGTGGTCGGTGGGACTTTAAGTGGCGCACCAAAAGCAAATGCCGAAGCATATAAGTCATGCAAAACTACCTGTGAGAGTAACAGTGCATCATCCTCACCATTCGCTTTCCCCTGCTCCCCCGGCGGATACCCTCCCCCGATATCCGAGTGCATCCCCGGGTAAACCACCTCAGTGGCACAGGGCGGGTATTTACCGTTTGCCCGTCGCACCGAGTCCAGCGGAAAGCAGAGACGCTGCTCATGCCCGGAGACCAGGTGAATACATTTTTTTATCAGCCCGCCATAGGTTTCATCATCCGGCAGCTCCATCGTGCCGTCTGCCCAGGACATATGCCCGTCGGCAACCGGCACCACTTGCGCCACCCCGACGGAGGCCACCGTATCCAGCAGCCCGAGAAACTCCACGCTGAGGGGCAGCTGCATCCCGCCTGTCTGCAGGCACTGCGGCGGTTTTTCACCTTCCGCCGCCGGCGGGGGCAGTAGTTCGCTCAGCCAGCGCACAAAGGTGCGCGCCGCTGCCGCACCGCGGGAAAAACCATAGACATACAGCTTGATGCCTGTCAGTTTCGGCTTGCCCGGCTCAGGCTGAATCAGCATCGGCATCAGTTTCGGGGCAAGACCATTCAGCAAACGAGTGAACTCTTCATAGCGGTTATGGCTGCCACCAAACCCCAGCAGGTTCCAGTTGGTGCTCATTTCTTTCAGTGAACGACGACTCTCTGTGGTGGTCAGCCATTTTTCGGTGGCACTAAACATCAGCACATCGATTATACGCAGCAGCGCCCAGTTAATCCGGTCCTCCCCCTTAACTGCCCCCACCAGACCCATGGTGGAATAGTCGGGGTCATTCACTTCCGGGAAGGGGGTGCCCACGCCGGGCATATAGAATTTAAAATATTTCCCGTCTCCCTCGCCGTCTCCATCAAACAGCTTGCTCTGACCATCAGACGGCACCCCGCCAGCCGTACCCGTTCCAATAGTCGCCCGAAACAGCCGGGCGATATTGGTCGGATGTTTCGGGTTCGCGATAAAAAAGTCATGATTTAAGTTATTGCCGGTACCGTCGAAAAACAGGCTGATATGTAGCGTCTTGCAGCACGGCGGCTCCACGCGCCGTCCGGCAGCCAGGCACAGTTCCTGATGATAGCGCCGCTCGTCGCTGTTCTGTTGATAGTAGTTCTGACCAACCTCCAGCGCCCGGCCCGGCAGACGTCCCTGCGGTGGAAACGACGGCGGGACCCAGGCGGCATGGGTTTCGGTTATTTCGGACATACGGGGGGCTCCTTCATCCTGACGGGCTCTTTTATCGGGTAGTTCGCATTTCTCGGTGACCAGC
>OLFT01003280.1_pt1 | contig 12230 bp, 12 predicted proteins | sample 1604921 | NCBI WGS metagenome assembly OLFT01 (sample SAMEA3888897, study PRJEB22519) | human gut metagenome | biome: human gut; feature: human-associated habitat; material: faeces | place: Denmark | collected 2013 | reverse complement strand
CGGACTATAAATCATGGTATGAGCAAGCATAGAGGATAGTAAGGACAGGAGACAACACACTAAAGCACCTACTCTGCCTGCATGACTTCCTGCTTGATATATCACTTCTATTTCTGCTAAGTCTTTGTTCTTATGCTCTTTTCGACTTGCGTTTAAGATATCGTCCTTTTTCATATGAACACCTCCGTTGACAATTATTGCTTTTCTTTAATTGTATCATGCGATTTTGATTCTGTCAATGCGTAACTCTCAATTTTAAGAAAATTGTATGTTTTTGATAACCAAAGAAAATTTGTTTGGTGATATCTCACAAAAAACCCCGGAGACGGCTCCGGGGCGTGAAATTATTGTCCTGTGACCAGATTCATGAGCTTCAGCACTCCGCGTGCCGCAAACTGGAACGTAAACGTATCCGCGGCGAGCACGAGCGCGATTATAACGGTCACGCGGGTGAAAAATACTCCCCAGCGCTTTGAAGCCGGGACGTCCCACATCTTCGGGACTTTGTAGCGCTTTATCTTCCGTAGCTTCACAATAGCCATCAGAACTCCGATTATCATGAGCATTATCACGAAGAAGCAGAATATCAGGTAGCATACGACTGCAGGGGTCTGTACGCCTTCCATGCCGCGTTCTTTTGCAAGGAGGTAGTCTCCTACGTCGTCAAATGTGATGAACAGAAGCAGCAGCCCGGAAATTCCGTTGAACATCGCGTGCATTATCGTGGTCGTCACGATGGAATTTGTGGAAACCGCGATATATCCGAGGCATATTCCAAGAACCGTAGCATAGAAGAACTGGCTGAAATTCGCGTGGGTCATGCCGAACAATATTCCGGAAACGAATATCGCGAAACCGTTTCCGTAGGGTCTGAGCGACTCCAGGACGATTCCCCGGAACCAGAATTCCTCAAACAGCGGTGCGATTATCACGAGCTGAAACAGCAGAACCCCGGCGCAGAACAGATTGTCCGGCGCAAGGTCGTTCACCGTGTTGAAAGATTTGTACAGATCGGTGTTTTCGAACAGCTTTGAAACCAGCATGGTCAGCAGGTTCACAAACAGCGACAGCCCGTAGAACGCGGGGAACATTCCCATGGCGCTGCCAAAGAACTGCGGCTTCCTGTAGACCTTCGCGCACATTCCAGAAGGCTTCAGAAGCGCAGCCGCGCAGACAATGGGAATGATGTACAGAAACAGGAAGCTCACCACGGTCTGAAGCAGATACGACATATTCGGATCCATTCCGTCGAACATTCCGAGATTCACCGCCGCCGACAGCAGCACGGTTTCCAGCCCCCGGGATATGAAAATAATTATCATCATCGCGCCAAGCTTCATGCAGACTCTTTTGAATCCGGGCATTTTCGACATGTCCCCGGGAATTATCCCTATCGTGTTTTCCTCCATTTCCGCTCCTTTCGTCAAAGCAAAACGGTCACTTTCCCGCAATAAGGGAATGCTCGCCGACTATCTCCTCAACTATTTCCTCGATGGATTTGCCGGCGCAGTCAACGGTGATGTCAGCGTACTCCTCGTAAAGCGCGCGGCGCCTGCGGAAAACGTCCTCGATGGAATCGCCGGGGCGCATTGCTATGCCGCGGGTCTTTATGTTGTGCAGGCGCTTCTCGACCTGCTCCACCGGAAGGGCGAGATAGTATACGTAGCCGTGTTCCTTCAGGTACATCATCGCGCTGCGGGAATACACCGCGCTTCCGCCGGTGGCGATAACGCATCCGCCGCTTTCCTCAACGGACATTATTGCCCGCTCCTCCTCAATGCAGAACCAGTCGAGCCCCTTCTGGTCGATTATCTGCTGAAGGAGCATTCCCGTGCGGTTCTGGATAGTGATATCAGTGTCTATGAACCGGAAGCCCATTGCCTTTGCAAGCAGCACTCCGATGGTGGATTTGCCGCAGCCGGGCATTCCTATTAAAATTATGTTTTTCATGCTGACGCGTCCTTCTACTGAATTACCATGTTATGCGGTCGAGGCGCATGGTCGCAACGGCGTTGAGGTCAGAACCGGCGATGTGTCCCGCCTTATACTCATAATACGCCTGACAGCCTATCATTGCCGCGTTGTCGCCGCACAGGGCCAGCGGCGGGTAGTATACCTTCATGTGGTTGTAGTCCGCGCGCTGCTGGAGCATGCTCCGCAGCCCGGAATTCGCCGCAACTCCGCCTGCGAGAGCCAGCGTCTTGTAGCCGCCCTCCTTCGCCGCCGCGATGAACTTCTGCGTGAGGATATCCGCAACGGTATACTGGAAGCATGCTGCAAGGCTGTTGACGTCGATCTCCTCGCCCTTCTGCCTGGCGTTGTGTATGAGATTTATGACCGCGGTTTTCAGCCCCGAGAAGCTGAAATCGTACGGATTTGCAGTGTGCGGGTGCGGAAGCTGGTATTTCTTACGGTCGCCGGTCTGTGCCGCCTTGTCGATGTGGACTCCGCCTGGGTAGGGATAGCCCATAGCGCGCGCCGCTTTGTCGAAGGCTTCGCCTGCGGCGTCGTCGACGGTCTGACCTATCGTTTCGAACTCCGTCCAGTCGTTGACCTTGACGATATGGCTGTGAGACCCGGAGGCCACCAGGCAGAGGTACGGAGGCTCAAGCTCCGGGTGAGCCAGGTAATTCGCCGCGATGTGACCGCGAATGTGGTGAACCGGGATAAGCGGCTTATCCAGCGACAGCGCAAGCCCCTTCGCAAAGTTGACGCCTACCAGCAGCGCGCCGATAAGCCCCGGTGCGTAGCTTACGGCTATCGCGTCGACGTCCTGCGCTTTCATGCCCGCCTTCTGGAGAGCCTCGTCAACTACCGCGACTATGCTCTCGCAGTGGCGGCGGCTGGCTATCTCGGGGACTACGCCACCGTACAGCTTGTGCTCCTCTATCTGCGTTGCCACGACTGAGGAGATTATCTCCCTGCCATCGCGTATTACTGCGGCTGCGGTCTCGTCGCAGCTGCTTTCTATTGCTAAAATATCCATTTAAACACCCACTTATTTTAATTCGGAATTATGAATTCGGAATTTCGGTGCCGCCTTCGGCGGTTATTTTAAATCCGTCCCACAAAGCAGAACAGCTTGATTCCGGATTTTATTTAACGTCTGGTTTCCTTGAGGTTATGAATTCTATCGCGCGCTCGATGGAACTTCTGACGTGCTCCATGTCCTCGCTGTGGAGCTTTCCGGCGTTGCGGTAGTCGAAGCTGTTGCAGAACTCGTTTACGTCGCTGTTAAGCTCCTTGATGTAGTTTTCCACAAGCTTGTCGGTGGCGGCGATGAATTCCTTCTGGTCTGCTTTCGGCAGCTTGGAGGGAACATGCGACATTATCAGATTGTAGTGCGGTATGCAGATGTATTTCTGCGTGGAATACAGATTGCGGAACTTCGCGTCCTCGCGGAACATCGTGAATACCGTTTCCAGCATGTGTTCAACGCCCCAGTCTACCTTGCTGCACACGAAGCAGGTGTTCTCTATTTCGCTGCACTTCTTTGCCTTTGCTCCCTTTGTGAAGAATATGCTTTTATTCTCGAATATCTCTCCGCGGAGCGTACCTAGGTAAGTGTTGAGCATGAGCCCCAGCGACAGGCGGTTGTTCTGCTTGAGCAGGCTGTTGAAGTGCGTATGGCAGAACCCAAGCCGGTTAGTTTCCATGCGGACGTCCGGCTCCATCATCGCGGCGCCCATTATGTACTCGCTGATATGCTGCTCGACAGTGTTACGCATGGCGCAGATGGGGCAGCCCTCCCGCGGCTCGAACACTTCGTTTATCGGTATCGTCAGAATACTTTCTCTCATTGTAAGTCCTTTCCTTTTGCGTGAATAAGGTGAAAAGTCGCTGAAAATACAGCGGATACTCTTGAAATTATACTCCTATTGTATTATAATTAAGACAAATAATCAAGGGGTTTACGAAAATTTCTATGAATTACACCATACAAAATAAAAATTTTGATATCCGCCGGACGTTCCTGTGCGGTCAGTGCTTTCGCTGGAGCGAGGACGAAAACGGCGCGTTTTCCGGCATTGCCGGCGGCAGAAGCCTTACTGTAACGCAGTCCGGCGATGAAGTCACCATGCACGGCGTATCCGAGCAGGATATCCCGTTCTGGGAAAACTATTTCGACCTGGGCACGGATTATTCCGCGTACATCGAAACGCTTTCAGCGGACGAAACGCTGAAAAAAGCCTGCGAATTCTCGCCGGGTATACGCATTCTGCGGCAGGAGCCGTTCGAAACGCTCATCAGCTTTATTATCAGCCAGAACAACAATATTCCGCGAATCTCCGGGATAATCGGGCGGCTGTGCGAGAGCTTCGGAACTCCGGCGGGCGGGGGATACGCATTCCCGACGGCTCGGCAGCTTTCCGGGATAGCTCCGGAGGATCTCGCGCCGCTTCGGGCGGGATTCCGCGCGCGCTACATATGCGACGCGGTGGAGAAGGTGAACTCCGGTGCTGTTGATTTCGCGGAAATCGACAGGCTGCCGCTCGCGGAGGCGCGGGAGCAGCTCAAGACTATAGTCGGCGTAGGCGATAAGGTCGCTGACTGCGTGCTGCTGTTCGCGTTCCATAAGCTTGACGCCTTCCCGAAGGACGTGTGGGTAAAGCGGCTAATGGCGCAGTTCTACCCCGGAGGTCTGCCGGAATGCACCCTCGGCATAGAGGGTATCGCGCAGCAGTACCTGTTCGATTATGTCCGCAACGGCGGAGGTCTGCTGGTCACGAATGACTGATTCATGAAAGGAAGTATACATATGTTCTGTCCAAAATGCGGCAAGAAAAACGATGATAACAGCCTGTTCTGCACATGGTGCGGCGCGGGTTTCGGTTCGGTATCCACGCAGAGCCTGAGCGCCGCTCCGGCGGCTTCTGCTCCTGTGGAGGCTTCCGCGCCGCAGCCGGAGCTTCAGACGGTTTCTGCTGCGCCCATTGTATCTGCTGAGAATTCCCAGGCGGCGCAGTCAGCCGGGGAGGTAAAACCCGAACCGACCGAACAGCCCGCGTACAGCGTCCCCACGCCTGGAGTGATCCCGCAGAGCAGCGCGGAGCACACAGCCGCACAGACCTCTGCCAGCGGCGCTTTGAGTGCTCCGACGGCTCCGGACAGTGCTGCAAATTTACTGTCATTTAATAATGAAGTCCCGGTGGCTTCCGCGCAGAAGCCCGAAAAGGAGCGCCGCTATTTCACAGCCGCGCATATCGCGATATGTCTCGCCGTTACCGGAGTTATGGCGGCGGCAGCCGGAATTTTCGCCGGTCTGTATTTTTCAACGATACTCTGATACTACATTTCAACACGCTTTTAATGCCCTGCCGGTTATGTCCGGCGGGGTGTTATTTTTTGGTATGATTATGCACAAAAACCCCGGGTTCGTATTATTTCATTTTAACAATCTTGCGTTTTGCAAGTTGACTTTTTTTAGGCAGTATAGTATACTTAATTTGGATATTTCTATCATCAAAGTCTGCGTCAGATTTGATTACAGAGAGTATTACGATCCATTTGGGAGGATTACATAATGTATTGTGAAAACTGCGGCAAGAAACTGATCCGCGGCTATCAATTCTGCATGGAGTGCGGCACGCCTGTTCCGCCGGAAGTGGAAGAAGAGGAAGAGAACGAAGATGCTCAGGCAAACGAGCAGTCTGCTAGTGAACAGCCCAGCGGGGAAATGCCGGGTATCCAGCCAATCGGTAACGAGGAGGGTACTCTTGTTTTCTGCCCGACCTGCGGCATGAGAATGCAGAAGTCCACCGACCACTGCGAAAAGTGTGGCATGAAGCTGAACGCGAATGGTTCCTCAGGGGTTCCGCTGGTCAACACCGACCCGCTCGGCGGCGAGTTCGGCGGAATTTCCGACAGCGACCTCGCCAGAATAGACAATTTCGTCAATAACAGCGGCTTGGGCGGAGATATCAGCTACGATGTGAGCGGCGGCTCTGATGATATGGGAGGCCTCGGCGGAGGTCTTGGCGGTATCGGCGGTTTAGGCGGCGGAGATCTCAACAGTGAGATCGAAGCGCTCAACCAGCAGTTTGCCAATCTAAACGCGACCTCAAGCGATATGCCTGCAATAAGCGCGCCTGCTCCCGAGCCTGAACCCCAGCCTGAGCCCGTTCCGCAGGAGCCGGATCTTGGCACCTTATCCCGCCGCGTCGAAGATTTCAGCATGGAAGCCGGAATGCCTGAGACCCAGTTCCTTTCAGAGAGCGGTCTGCCGGTAATAAACGGCGGTAAAATGGCAGAGCCTGACGAGCCGATGCAGCTCGAGCAGAATTACGATGATATCAATATTGACATAACCGCACCCGCTCCCACGGCGGTCGCTGAGCTGGAAGCACCTGCATACACCGAACCGGAAGCACCTGCGTACGCCGAGCCGGAAACGCCTGCATACACTGAACCAGAATTCACACAGCCCCGCCGCCCTGAACCGGAGCCTGCGCCTGCCGCTGAAAGCTCTGAGAATGACGGAACTGATCTCGGCAAGCTTGTTTACTGCCGCAATTGCGGTCAGGATATGTACGAGAAGGAAGCTGTCTGCAAGAACTGCGGCTCTCCGAATAAATGGAACATCAAGCCGCTCAAGAAGAATGTTTCCGGTTCAGCGGCAAAGAGCCAGAAGCAGCCGACTAAGCTGTTCGGCATATTCCCGATACCGACGGTCATCGGAGCCGCTGTGGTTGTCGTTGGAGTTATCGCGCTGATAGTTGCGACCTCCATGGCCAATAAGTCTGAGGATCTGGTGAGCCAGCCTGCAACTCCTACCACGGCTTCCACAGTGCCTGATACGCCCGTTGAAGCGGACGAAAACGCAGAGGCAAATGTGCCTGATGTACCAGACGTTTCTGACGTATCCGATGTATCGAGCGTTCCTGAGGAAGTCAACCCTATAGTTACGAACGAGAGCCAGCCGGAGCCTGCGGCTACTGAGGAAGCAGCCAAGCCCGCGACTGCGGAAGTTTCCGATGCTGAAAGCAGCAGACCCTCTGACACTTCTTCATCACCGGCAGCAACTCCTGCTGTAACCACCAGACCTAATACGCCAGTTACAACCAGACCGAATTCAGTTGCTGCAAGTACGGCTGTTACCACCACTCCGAAGCCCGCTGTCACTGCCAGGGAACCGGCGGTTGTCTCCACAAAGCCTTCCGCGACTGTTACCAACGAGGATAAACAGCGCGAAAAGATACTTGACGCGTTCGAGGCTGTTTCCGCCGAGGTCGGAAAGCTGCACCTCTATTCTCAGGCTACCAGCTATGCAATCGACGCAGGATTCACAAAGACAAAGTTCACCTCCGGAATGACCAGCGTGCTTTCCGGCGGCAAGAGCAATGTCTCCAGCCTGGTGAAGAACGCCAAGCCCTCCAGCAGCGAGCTTTCCAGCGCGTACTCCTCGCTCCAGAAGCTGTACGACCTGTATACCGATTACTACACCTATGTGACCAGCACCAGCGATTCCGGCAGCAAGTATACTTCCACTGCGGATTCCAAGCTCAGCAGCTTCAACTCTGCGGCAAAGAGCGGTCTCAGCTTCAAGAGTCTCCAGACCGGAAACCAGACCAGCTCCGATAAGTCACGCCAGTATGCGGATATGCTGTCCAATGCGGCTTCTGCGGCTTCCAACGCGGCTTCTCAGTTCAACACTGTAAAGAACTCCGTTGCTGACCTCAAGAGCAGCAAGTATGAGTCGGATGTAATGGGCGTTATCTACAACGATAAGACCTCCGCTATAATGAAGGCTGCCGGCTATGCACAGGTAGTTTCCAACTACGACGAGATGATGTCCGGCGCTCCGGCGGAGTATTCCTCCGCGAAGTCCTCGCTTACAAAGGCGGCTTCCGACCTTGACGGTATGCTCGGCGTATTCATCGACGCGGCTTACAATGACCTGTCCGGCTTCAAGTCTGAGTTCAGCTCCTATAAGACTTCTGTTGACAAGGCTGTTGCCGCTGTAAACAAGGCTGTATAAAGCTTTTCGCTAAGCGCTCACAGAGAATAACTGATCCCCCGCTTTATTAGGAGCGGGGGACTTTTTTAATTCGGAATTCAGAATTCGTAATGCGGAATTATGGTGCGCGCTTCGCGCGGAATTTCAAATTGCTGCGAATTGCTTGGTTGAATCTTCAGGATAGCCGGCTTTTTATTCAATATCCAGATCCTCTAGAAGCCTGCTGACTTCCGTAAGACCTCTCAGGCGGATACCCTCTTTGAGCAGGGCAGCGTCTGCGGGGTTTACGTCGGCTATCGGGGTGGAGTACTGCGCGATAGGCTCTGTGCCGTCGTCCGAGAAAAGCGCTACGCTTCCGTTGTATTCCCTGAGCACATAGCAGGAAAGCTGCGCCGCGGTCTGCTCGGCGGCTTCCAGGACGCTCCCGGCAGCCGAAGCAACATACGCCGCGCTGCCTCCCACAAGGGTCAGAGCTATCAGACCTCCAGCCATTTTTCCGTAAAGTGACATATTATCCCTCCTGTGTCGTGTAAATCTGAGGCTGGTATGATTATGCCCGATTTTTCACAGCTTATCCGCCGGGAACATTTCTTTTGCAAAATTTGCGGTCTTTCTCAAAAAAATATACTCAGGCTCTTGTATTTCAGCAAAAAAAATGGTACAATAAAATGTGTATAATCATCTGGGGGGCTTTAGTGTTGAATCCGAATATCGACTATCTGCGCGACAAGGCGAACCGCCTGTCCCTCAGCCCCGGCGTGTATCTCATGAAAGATAAGACCGGGAAGATAATCTACGTCGGAAAGGCGAAGGCGCTCAAAAACCGCGTGACCTCCTACTTCCGGCACGATTCCAACCACAACGCCAAGACCCTGAAGCTTATCGACAATATCGCGGATTTCGACTTTATCGTCTGCCCGAGCGAGCTTGACGCACTGGTGCTGGAATGCAGCCTTATAAAGCTCCACAAGCCGAAATATAACATACTGCTCAAGGATGACAAGGGCTACAACTATATCAAGATAAGCAAAGGAGCCTACCCTCGGATATCCTACGCGCTGAACACCAACGACCCGAACGCGGATTACCTCGGACCGTTCACAAGCGGCTTCACAGTTAAGCAGGCGGGGGAGGAGGGCAACCCCATTTTCATGCTGCCTACCTGTAGCCGCAGGTTCCCCATGGATATCGGCAAGGAGCGTCCCTGCCTTAACATGCATATCAAGAAATGCATGGGCGTTTGCCGTGGTAAGATATCCTCCGAGGAGTACAAGAAGATAATCGATGAGGCTCTCGAGTACCTTAAAACAGGCAGTCAGAAATCAGTTGATCAGCTCACGGAGGAAATGAACGAAGCCGCAGAAAACCTGGAATTCGAGAAGGCGGCGAAGCTCCGCGACCGTATCCAGGCGATAGCAAGGCTCAAGAATTCACAGAAGATATTCGACTATAAAACCGAGGATTACGACATAGTTGCGCTCGCGCAGAACGTCAGCCTTGCGAGTATCGCGGCGGTGAAGTACCGCGGCGGAAGGCTGGTCGACAAGGAAAATTTCTTCATCGGCGACGAGTACGACCCAGGGGAAATGCGGCGGGATTTCCTGCTGAGCTACTATCCCGACCGCGACGATATCCCGAAGGAGATCTACATCGACGAGGAATTCGACGATATGGAGCTTGTGACTCAGCTCCTGCGGGAAAAGGCTGGGCACGCTGTCAAATTCGTGGTTCCGCAGCGCGGAAACGGACTGTCGCAGATAGTGCTCGCTAAGAACAACGCCAGCGAGTACCTCGCACTGAGGGTCGGAAGAACTGCAAAGGAAATAAACGCGCTTGAGGATCTCCGCGACCTTCTCAATCTTGAGAAGATACCGCTCATCATCGAAAGCTATGATATGTCGAACTTCGGCGAGACCGGGCGTGTCGGCGGCATGATAGTCTACCGCAACGGCAGACCTTTCAAGCCGGGCTACCGCAGGTTCAACATCAAGGACGTGGTTGGAATAAACGACTACGCCAGCATGCAGGAGGTGCTCCGGCGCCGCATGCAGCGCTACCTGGACGGCGACGAGAATTTCGCTCCGCTGCCGGATCTGATACTGTTGGACGGCGGTCAGGGACATGTCGCGGCGGTATCGCAGGTTTTCGACGAAATGGGGATAAACGTTCCGCTTTTCGGGCTTGTCAAGGACAGCAAGCACCGCACCCGCGCCATCGCAAAAGAGGGCGGGGAGATACAGATAAGCGCAAACAAGCCGCTTTTCAAGCTGCTCACAAATATACAGGACGAGGTGCACCGCTACTCCATCAACTTCCAGCGTGTGAAGCATAAGCAAAAGACCTACGAGCTTGAGCTGACCGAGGTTCCCGGAATAGGGCAGGCGAAGGCGCAGGCGCTGATGAAGGCGTTCAAGACAAAGCAGGATATGAAAAATGCCACGCCGGAGGAACTCCGCGCGGCGGCTAAGATAGGCGAGGAAAAGGCTCAGGAGCTGTATAGGTTCATTCAGGAGCGTTTCTGAGCGAAAAAGACATACAGGAGTGACATATGAGAGTAATTACCGGAACAGCGCGTGGACGTAAGCTTGTCACCGTTGAGGGCACCGAGGTAGTCAGACCCACCACCGACGGAGTGAAGGAAGCTATTTTCAGCGCTATTCAATTTGAGATAGAGGGAAGAACAGTGCTCGACCTGTTCGCAGGAAGCGGGCAGCTTGGAATAGAGGCGCTCAGCCGCGGCGCGAAGGAAGCGTACTTTATCGACAGCGCGGCGGTTTCCATCAAGGCGGTGCGCGAGAATCTGAAGTCCACCGGGCTGGAGGCGAACGCGCGGGTAGTGAACATGCCGTTTTCGGCGTTCCTGAAAAGCACCCGGGCGGTGTTCGACATAGCGATACTCGATCCGCCCTACAACTACAAGATAATTCAGAAGGCGCTTCCGCACCTTGTTGAAAAGATGTCGGAGAACGGAGTTATAATCTGCGAGCACGAGAAGGAATGCGTGCTCCCGCATGATATCGGGAGATATGAGATAGTAAAGGTGCTGCGGCATTCCCGCACGTCGGTGACTATCTACCGCCCGAAGCAGACCGATGACGAGGACTCCGGAAAGGAGCCGGAAGCATGAAAACAGCGATATACCCAGGCAGCTTCGACCCGGTGACTAACGGACATCTCGATATAATCCAGCGTGCTTCCAAGATGTTCGACAAGCTGGTCGTCGTGGTGCTGATAAATCCGCTCAAGACCTACAGCTTCAGCATGAAGGAGCGCTGCGAGTTTCTTAAAGAAACCACTAAGGATATCCCGAATGTCGAGATAGCGAGCTTCGACGGGCTGCTTGCGGATTATTTCAATCAGCGCAGCGACGTCGATGTTATCGTGAAGGGGCTGCGCGCTACCACGGATTTTGAGTATGAATTCCAGATGGCGCACACTAACAAGGATCTGAATCCCCGTGCGGAAACGGTGTTTATACCCGCCAGCCTCAAGACTACGTTCGTTTCGTCGAGCATGGTAAAGCAGGTGGCGATGTTCAACGGAGACCTCAGCAAGTATGTCCCGGCGTGTATCCACGAGCAGATACGCAGCCGGCTGACGCAGGACTTCGACGCTGCAAGGGAGCTTGCAAGAACGAAATATCACGAAAAGTCAAATTCTACTGAAAGGAACTGAATATAATGGAATACAATCTTTTAGACCTTATCGCAGCCCTTGAAGAGGTAGTTAAGAAGGCGGCTCCGTTCCCCATCGGCAAGAAGAGCCTTGTGGACTGCACCGAGATAGACGAGATAGCGACTGAAATGCGCCTTGTCCTGCCACGTGAGATACAGCAGGCGCAGAACATCGTCGCGGATAAGAACCGCATAATCAGCGACGCTAAGAAGGAGGCCGAGGCGATAATCAGCAAGGCTGAGCAGCAGCGCCGCGAGCTTATCGACCAGAACTCCATACTCCAGGAAGCGCGCCGCCGCGCCACCGAGGAGATCAGCGCGGCACAGCAGCGCTCCAACCTTATCAGAAGCTCCACGCAGGATTACACTGACAAAATGCTCTCCCGCGTAGCTGATGGTCAAGGACGTGAACGAGCTGCGTATCCTCCGCAAGACCCTCAGCACTGGCACGGAGCTTGCAAAGCCGCAGCAGCCGGCGCAGCTCCCGCAGGGTCAGCCGGTTCCGCAGAAGAAGTAATCAGGTCTGCCAGATCTGCGAATAAATCAAAACCACCTTTCCGGACAGGAAAGGTGGTCAGTTTGTCGAAAAAGTAGCTTTT
>OLFT01003242.1_pt1 | contig 12361 bp, 15 predicted proteins | sample 1604921 | NCBI WGS metagenome assembly OLFT01 (sample SAMEA3888897, study PRJEB22519) | human gut metagenome | biome: human gut; feature: human-associated habitat; material: faeces | place: Denmark | collected 2013 | reverse complement strand
TGCGGAAGGCGCCCCTGCGCTGCTGTTCTTCAGCCATAGTCTGTTTCCTTTCCCATGCAGTATAGCATATCGCATTTTAAAAATCAAACATTTGTTCTATTTCTTTTCCGGCAGCCGAACGGTCACCACCGCGCCGCCGCCCTCGGCATTGCCGATGTCAAAGGTACCACCATGGAGTCGGACGATCTCATCGCACACCGCAAGACCGATGCCGCTGCCCCGGGCCTTGGAGGAGCCCTTGTAAAACTTCTGCTTCACATAGGGCAGCTCCGCCTCCGGAATGCCGGGGCCGTAGTCCCGGACACGGATGACCTGCTCCGTCCCCTCCGCTGTCAGCGAGGCGTCAATGCGCCGCCCGGCGCCGCCATGCTTGGCGGCGTTGTCCAGCACATTGCAGAATACCTGCTTCAGCCGCTCCGGATCGCCGCTGACCGGCGGCAGAAGCGCCTCTCCCGGCTCATAGCGCAGCTCAATGCCCTCCTGCCGGAACAGCTCCCGGTAGGTGAAAATGGCATCCTCAAACTCCGCCTGCAAATCGACCTCCTCTAACTGCAGCGTAAAGCGTCCGTCCTCCATTTTGGAAAAGTCCAGCAGTTCCTCCACCATGGAGGAAAGCCGCCGGGATTCGTTGACGATGATTCTCAGTCCCCGGTGAAGCTGCACCGCGTCCCGGTCCGGGTCCGCCAGCAGTGTTTCGCCCCACCCGCTGATGGCAGTCAGGGGCGTCCGCAGCTCATGGGATACCGAGGACACGAATTCCGATCGCATTTTTTCGTTCAGGCCGATCTTGGCGGACATATCGTTGATGTTGTCCACCAGCTCGCCCAGCTCTCCGCCGTATTTATTGTCCACGGTGTAGCCGTAGCCGCCCTGTGAGATCCGCTTGGCCGCGTCTGTGACCACCGCCACCGGCTCCACCACGTTGTTGATGAAAATGAGGTTGGAGCTGATGACCATCAGCAGACACAGCGCCGCCACAACGCACACCGCCAGCACGCTCAGCCGCACCTGCACCGTCGCCTGCCGCAGCGAGGTGACAAACCGCAGAACGCCCACCACCTTGCCGTTGACAGTCAGCGGATGGGACACCGCCAAAATCTGCTCCCCGGTCTTGGGGTCCGCCCCCCGGAAGTAGCAGATGCGGTTCTGCTCCACCGCCCGGGCAATATCGTCCGTCCCGGGGCGGGTGCCCACCGTCAGATTTGAGGTGGAGGAAGCCTGAATGCTTCCTGCGGAGGATAGGAACTGCATCTCCACCCGCTCCTTGTCGGCGTAGTCGGAAATGGCCTGATTGGCCCGCTGCAAATAATTGGCAAAGCCCTGATCCATGAAGTAATCCACAAAGGCGCCGGACTGCGCCCGGGCCTGACGCTCCAGTCCGTCCAGCATTCCCTGATAGTAGTAATTGGAGATACCCAGCGACACGCCGGCCACAATCAGGGCCAGCAGTGCAAATACCGGCACCACGGAGTTGAGAATCCAGCGCTGGCGGAGGCTCCGCACCCGCACAGCCTTTCGTTTTTGATTTTGCTCCGGCACGCGCCCCGCCTCCTTACCGTTCGTTTTTCCGTGCGCCTCACGCGCCCCACTTGTAACCATAACCCCAGACCGTTGTAATGTAGGTAGGGTTCTGCACATTGTCCTCGATCTTCAGCCGGAGACGGCGGATGTTTACATCCACGATCTTCAGCTCACCGAAATAATCCCGGCCCCAGACCCGGTCCAGAATTTCCTCCCGGGAGAGAGCCTTGCCGGGATTTTCCATAAACACCCGCATGATGGCATACTCCACCTGCGTCAACTTCACCCGCTGGCCGTTTTTTTCCAACGTCCGGTTGCGGGTATTCAGTAAAAAGGGCGGCTGGCTGATCTCACCGCTCTGGACCACTTCCTCCCCGCCGGCCCGGCGGAACAGTGCGTCCACGCGGGCGGTAAGCTCCGCCGGAGAAAAGGGCTTGGTCACATAATCGTCGGCGCCGGTCATCAGTCCCGTCACCTTGTCCATCTCCTGAGACCGGGCCGTCAGCATGATGATGCCGATTTTCGTATTGGTGGCCCGGATGCGGCGGCAGACCTCAAAGCCGTCGATCCCCGGCAGCATGATGTCCAAAAGAGCCACCTTGGTATCCGGGTTGGCCCGGAGCCGTTCCAATGCCTCCTCGCCGGTCTCAGCCTCGATCACATCGTAGCCCGCCCGGCGGAGATTGATGACGATGAAGCTGCGGATGCTGGCTTCATCCTCCAAAACCAGAATTTTCTTCACGAAAGCTCCTCCATATCCATCAGTTGTCCCCTGCGGACCATTCCGTGCCGATCAGGCTGAAGGATGCCCGCACCTCGTCCTCTGTAACGCTGTACTTCCAATCCTGATTGCCCTTCAGCAACTCGCCCACATAGATGACACCGTCATTCCGGCCCAGGATGAACCGTCCCGTCCGCACCGCCAGCCGCTCCCGTTCGGAGCCGCTGAGGGCCGTGATCCGCAGCACCGGAACATAGGATTCCTCCCGGCTGCTGTCGGTATAGAATGTAATGCCGATCTCATCCGGCGATGCGGACCGGCCGACCCAGACCCGCTCCGGCCAGCCCTCCGGCAGCTGGAGATACCAGCCGTCGGCAACATCGTGATAGGTGGACAGGACCCGGGACGCGGTACCGGAAGCGTCATAGCTGATCCAGTCCACCCGCTGAGAAACGGCGTGGTCTGCGTCCTCGCCCTGCAGCGTCACCGTGCGGGGCACCTCCGTAACGCCGTCGCCGTTGATGTCCATGGGATACACGGAACAGAACCGGGACACCTCTCCGGAAACGCCGGTAATGGCGGAAAGCACCAGATTTGTCAGTTCTCCGCCCCGGAGAGCCAGTACATCCGTAATGGCCCGCGCACCGTCCGCCACGCCGGTGATGAACAGGGCGGGGTCGCTGGACCGCAGCGTGCCCACGGTGACCTTTCCCTGCTGGCTCAGTTCCGCCATGGTCATGGACACCAGCACGCTGGACCGCAGCGTCAGCGCGCCGTTTTTCGACACATAGCAGTCCGCAACGCCCTCACCGTCCTGATTGGCCCGGAGCACCGTCAGCTCCCGTTTGCCGTCTTTATTCAGGTCCGCCACGGCATATTTCACATAATTGGTCCGCATCAACTCCCGTGCGCCGTCCGGCTCCAGGGAGTAGACCGCCAGTGCCTGCAGATCCATGCTGACCCGCCAGCCCACGATGATCTCCATACGGCCGTCGCCGTCAATATCGCTGTAATCCACGCTGTAAATCGCCAGACCGCTGCCCTCAATGACCGCCGCCTGCCGGTAGCTGTTGTCATCATCCGCCGTAAATATATGGATCTTCAGGGGCTTTTCCCCATCGCTCTGGCGGAAGAAGGCCAGTGCCTCCTCCCGGCCGTCGCCGTCCAGATCCATCATCTGCACCGGCTGGATATTGCTGCCGGATACCGGAGCGGCGTATTCCGCGCCGCTTTCCTGGATAGCGCTGAGCTGCTTATTCAGAGCGGTATACCGCTCCGGCAGCTCCGGCAGAGCGTATAGCTCCTCCGGGTCCAGCGTCAGCTTCAGCGCGGTACAGGCAGAAAGAGGCAGCACCGACAGCGCGATGCACAGTGCCAGCAGTCCTGACATGATCCGCCGCTTCTTTCTCACGGTTCCGCCCCCTTTCAATACACATATCAATACAAGGATACAATACCACATCTTCCTCAAAAATGGTAGTCCTTCCACCTGATTTCAAGAGATTTTACAGGCTGTTCACGATTTGCGCCGCGAGTACGTGAACACAGCCCCGGAGATGGAATCATCTCCGGGGCTGTTCATACACCTGTCATCCGCTATTCAGGAGATTGCCGCGGCGCCTACGGTGTAATCTCCCCAATGTCCCTGCACATCCCGGCTGGCGGTGCAGTCAGTGAAGAAGTAGGCCCCCAGCGCGGAGCGCCACTTCTGGGCGTCAAAGGTCACGGTGTTCCTTGCGCCGTTCAGCTCATTGTCTCCGGTCTCCTGTTCTATAATGGTGAACAGACAGCCGTCCTTCCAGTGGGGGATCCCGTCGACCTCCGGGGCCGTGTCGGAGAGATACCCCTCCGCCGCCAATTCCTCGTAGCTCATGGTCATGGTCTCGGAAATATCGTGCATCCCGCCGAATACCCACGCTACCGCCGCCTGCTCGCTATCGGACAGGCCGGTTTGGGACAGGTCCACAGAAAGCATGGTAATGTCGCTGTTCAGTCCCTCATCCACGGCCCACAGGTCATTCAGCACCCGGAGATACAGGGCGCAGCGGTCATCAAAGCCGTCAGAGCGGATATTCACCGCCGTGACCTCCGCCAGCTGGCCGGGGTAGGTCTCCAGCACCAGATCGTAGGCAACCTCCACCAAAGCACCGGTCAGGGTTTTGCCGGGTAAGTCCTGATACGCCCCCGGCTCGTTCCGGTCAAAGGCGTTGCCGTCCAGTGTCAGCTCTACATCGCGCAGGGACAGGGTATACACATCCGCCGAGTTACCATCTGTCTTAGCCAGCAACAGATTCTCCGGCTGCTCCTGGATGATCCGGAATGTCTCCCCCGCAGACACCGCTTTTTCGCCGGAGCCTCCCATCGTATCGGATACCATACTTTCTCCGGAGCCTTCCTCCGCCCGGCAGGTATTGCCGGTGCTGTCTGTCCGCCCGCACCCCGCCAGCAGGCACAGGCACAGGATCGCCGCAAACAGTCGCTTCATGAAAACCGCCTCCTTTTCCTTTCTACCTCTTTGTCGCTGGGAAGCGAAATTTTGTTCCCGGTTTTGAAAAATTTTCTCTAAAACACATTTTCCTGAAATTGGGGCTTGACATTTCTGGTCCGATGGATAAAATAAGCATTAGATTAGAAATCTAAATTTTTGTTTACAAAGGAGGGAGGCCCATGACCCAGCGGGAGCGGCAGCTTTTGAACTGGATTGAGGAGAATCCGCTTATTTCCCAGCAGGAGCTGGCGGACAAGGCGGGGATCACCCGCTCCTCCGTGGCGGTGCACATCTCCAACCTGATGAAAAAGGGCTACATCACCGGGAAGGGCTACATCATCAACACGGCCCCCTACGTCACCGTGGTGGGCGGCGTGAATATGGACATCGGCGGCTGGCCCGGCGAGGTTCCCGTCATGCAGGACTCCAACCCCGGTGTGGTGCGGATGAGTCTGGGCGGCGTGGGCCGGAACATCGCTCACAACATGGCTCTGTTGGGCATGGACGTCCGTCTGCTGACGGTATTCGGGGACGATATCAACGCCCAGAAGATCGCCGCCAGCTGCGGCGAACTGGGCATCGACATTTCCCAGTCCCCGGTGATTCCAGATGGCCGCACCTCTACCTATCTGTTCATCACCGACGAGCGGGGCGACATGGCGCTGGCCGTCAGCGATATGGAAATCTACAAGCACCTGACCCCGCAGATGCTGGCCCAGCGGCAAACGCTGCTGAACGCCAGTCAGGCGGTGGTGCTGGACACCAACATCCCCGCCGAGAGCATCCAGTACCTGGCGGACCACTGCACCGCCCCCCTGTTTGCCGACCCGGTGTCCACCGCCAAGGCGGTGAAGCTGAAGCCGGTGTTGGGCAAGCTTCACACTCTGAAGCCAAACCGTATCGAAGCAGAGCTGCTCTCCGGCGTGAAAATCACCGACGACGCCAGCCTCCAAAAAGCGGCGGAGACGCTGCTGGACACCGGTCTTCACCGGGTCTTTATCTCTCTGGGTTCCGACGGCGTGTTTGCCGCCGACCGGTCCGGGCATCAGGTGCAGCTTCCCCCTCTGCCGGGAGCTATGGTGAACACCACCGGCTGCGGCGACGCTTTCATGGCGGCGATCACATGGGCCTATTTACAGGGCACGGACCTGACGGACACGGCGAAGGCGGGGCTGGCCGCCTCCGTCATCGCCATGGAGTCCGCTGAGACCATCAACCCCGCCATGAGCGAGGACGCCCTGCGGCTCCGGGCCGCCTTTTCCAAATAAAAACCAATTCAAATTTTGATCAATATGGAGGAATTCAACATGACGCTCAATAAGTATCTGGACATCGCTCCCGAAGTGCAGAAGGCCCTGGACGAGGGCCGCCCCGTGGTGGCTCTGGAATCCACCATCATCTCCCACGGCATGCCCTATCCCCAGAACGTGGAGACCGCTCTGAACGTGGAGAAGATCATCCGCGAAAACGGTGCCGTTCCCGCCACCATCGCCGTCATCGGCGGCCGCCTGAAGGCCGGCCTGTCCGAGGCTGAGATCGATTACCTGGGCAAGACCGGCGCCGGCGTCACCAAGGCCAGCCGCCGTGACCTGCCCATTCTGGTGGCCGAGGGCCGGGACGGTGCCACCACCGTTACCACCACCATGATCATCGCTCACATGGCCGGTATTCAGGTGTTCGCCACCGGCGGTATCGGCGGTGTCCATCGCGGCGCCCAGCAGACCTTCGACATCTCCGCCGACCTGGAAGAACTGGCCCACACCCCTGTGATGGTGGTCTGCGCCGGTGCCAAGTCCATTTTGGATCTGGGGCTGACTCTGGAGTATCTGGAAACCCACGGCGTTCCCGTCATCGGCTACGGCACCGAGGAACTGCCTGCTTTCTACACCCGGAAGTCCGGCTTCAAGGTGGACTACCGCATCGACACTCCCGCCGAGCTGGCCAAGGCCTTCTATGTGAAGCAGGACATGGGTCTGGGCGGCGGTATGCTGGTGACCAATCCCATCCCCGAGGAATACTCCATGGATCACGAGGTCATCAACAAGGCCATCGACGAGGCCGTGGCCGAGGCCAACCGGCTGGGCATCCACGGCAAGGAGACCACTCCCTTCCTGCTGGCCAAGATCAAGGACATCACCGGCGGCGATTCTCTGGCTTCCAACATCCAGCTGGTGTACAACAACGCCAAGCTGGCTGCCAAGACCGCCTGCGAACTGGTGGCACTTGCCAAGAACTGAAAACTCTGCTAAAATGGACTGGTCGGGAATTTCCCGGCCAGTCCTTTTTTCGACTGCAAGCGCAAAGCAAGGAGTAAGCCTCCCAAATCATAGAAAAGCAGGTAATGAACAATGATGACGCGTCTTGCCAAGACCGTGGTGGAGCCCACGGCGAAAAACGGTTTTATTTTTACGCTTCTCGGCACCAAATGGGGATTCCTTTGGCTGTGGCTCCTGATCATCAATGTTGCGGCGTTTCTGGCCTATGGATTGGACAAGCTTCTGGCTAAGCTGAAGGCCCGCCACGAGAAGGTCCCCCGCCTGCCGGAGAGAAATCTTTTGCTGCTGGCTATCGTAGGCGGCGGTATCGGCGCATGGCTGGGCATGGAGGTTTTTCGCCACAAGACCCAGCATCGCTCCTTCCGGGTCATTGTACCTCTGTTCACCTGCCTCTGGCTGGTCATCGTCACCGGCGCGTATCTCTATTTCAACGTGTTCCGCTGATTCTCTTTTCATCTGACAAAACCCCACCTCCGACGGACAGTCCGCCGGAGGTGGGGTTCGATCATATAGAAGCTTTTTTACAGGGCCGACACAGCCTCATTTACGGCATCCTCGCAGGAGCGCATGGCCAAAATGGTCTTTTCCATCAGCTCCTCAATAGGCCAGCCCAGCCGCTCCGCGCCTGTATTGATGACATCCCGGGAGCAGCCTGCGGCAAACTTCTTGTCCTTGTACTTTTTCTTCAGGGAGCTGACCTCCATATCCTGCACGGACTTGCTGGGCCGCATCCGGGCTGCGGCCCCAATGAGGCCCGTCAGTTCGTCGGCGGCAAAGAGGACCTTTTCCATTTCCTCCACAGGCTCCACATCGCAGCAGATACCGTAGCCGTGGGAGCAGACCGCATGGATCAGTTCCTCAGAACAGCCGATCTCCTGTAAAAGCTCCGGGGCCTTGACGCAGTGCTGCTCCGGCCACTTTTCAAAGTCCACATCGTGGAGGAGGCCCACGGTGGCCCAGAAATCGGCATCTTCACCATAGCCAAGCTCGTTGGCATACCAGCGCATGACGCCCTCTACCGTCAGGGCATGCTGAATGTGGAACGGCTCGCTGTTGTACTTTTTCAGCAGAGCCAGGGCTTCTTCTCTTGCAGGACAGGCTTTCATAGGGATCGCTCCTTTGTTTTACTTATTTCAGTGTCTCCGGCTCCGGGTCGGAGGGCAGTGTCAGAAAATAGTCATAATAGGGCAGCAGAAATGTGTAGCCGGTTTTAATCCGGTCCACCACATCCCGGCTGAACAGCTCCTCCGTCAGCTTCTCCTCGTGGGTGATGCTGATGGTTTTCATCTGGAACCACGGCGCCAGCAGCTCCGACGGCGCGCCTGCCTTGGGACGCTTGTAGGTATCGCCGCCCAGAGTAAATTCCGTCTGGCCACGCAGCGCCTTCGTCAGCTTTTCCATGGGCTTCGGGTCCCGGACAATCCGCGAGCGCAACTTGGCCATGTCCATGGGCCGGGCCATCCAACAGCCCATACCGTAGCCCCAGTAATCCGGCCCCAACTCAAACCAGAAGGTCGGCCGGGTGGTCCAATCCTCGGTGGGACGCTCCACGCAGAACCACAGGTGGTCCTTATAGGGTCCCCGGCCGTGGAGCCGCCGGGCGTCCCGGTAGATCCGGGAGACACGGCACACCATGGGGTCATCCGGCCGCTGTTCGGACAGAAAATCATAGATCTCCGCCCCCAAGTCCTTCATGGGGCGGTAAAGCTCGCTTAAATAAGTCTCCTTGTGGGCTTCAAACCAGGGGCGCTCGTTATTGAAGCGGATGCCCCACAGGAAGTCCACAGTGGCATCGGTAAATCCGGTAAACATTGTTTCCCTCACAATCGTTTTTCCGTGTTATTGTAGCACAGTCATAATCAGTATTTCAAGAGATGATCCTTATAAATCCTATTATTCAAGTAGGTATATATTGTTGGAAATGGCAAAAGCTCCGGTCTTTCGACCGGAGCTTTTAAAATGCGGATTATTCAGCGACGTAGACGGAAGCCTGCTTCCGATCCTTGCCCAGACGCTCAAAGCGCAGGGTGCCGTCCACCTTGGCAAACAGGGTATCGTCAGTGCCGATGCCCACGTTGGTGCCGGGATGGATCTTGGTGCCGCGCTGACGCACCAGAATGTTGCCGGCCTTGACGAACTGGCCGTCCGCGCGCTTGGCGCCCAGACGCTTGGAGTTGGAGTCACGACCGTTCTTGGTGGAGCCGCCGCCCTTCTTGTGGGCGAAGAACTGCAAACCGATCATCATCATAATAAAGGACCATCCTTTCTGTAGATTTCAGGGAGAATTATTCATCCTCCAGAACTTCGATATGTTCGGGATACTCGTCGTGGAGCTGAGCAAAGTAGACCATCATGCCCGTCAGAAGTGCCTGACAGGTGCTCTCCGCTGTCTGGCCGAGGCTTCCCGGCAGACGGAGGGAGATGAATGCGTCACTTTCCCGCACCTTCACGGATGCCGCCAGACCCAGCACATCGTTCACCGTGGTCTCCACGAGACGAACGGCGCTGGTGATCGCCGCGCAGACAATGTCCGCACCGGCCTCAGCGTAACCGCTGTGACCCTGTACGTCAAAGCCTGTGATCCGGCTGCCCTGACTGCGGAAGGTGATCGTCGTCATGCTCAGACAGAGATCTTGCCGATCTCAACCTTGGTGTAAGGCTGACGATGGCCCTGACGTTTCCGGTAACCCTTCTTGGGATTGTACTTGAAGATGCGGATCTTCTTGCCCTTGCCGTTCTTCACGATCTTGGCCTCCACGGAAGCACCCTCCACAACGGGAGCGCCGAACGTAGCCTTCTCACCATCGATGATAGCCAGGACCTGCTCGAACTTTACGGTATCGCCAGCCTCGTTGTCCAGCTTCTCGATGTAGATCACATCACCCTCGGACACCTTGTACTGCTTGCCGCCAGTCACGATAATTGCGTTCATTCTTTTCAACTCCTTCATTTACGGGCTCGCTGTCGGGGGCGATTTCCGAAGAAATACTTATAACCCATTCAAAGCGGCTCTATTATTATATCTGTGCACAGTCAATTTGTCAACGGTTTTTCCTAAGAAAAACAAGCAAAATTCGTTTGCAAAAGTAAATGCAACCCCACCATTGCATTTAGTCTTACAAATCTCAGTGTTGCATTTACTCGTACAAACGCAGGTGTAGGTTTCATCACACACTGAAAAATAAGAACTCCAGAATCTAAATTTGATTCTGGAGTTCTCGTTTTTATCCGAACAGCTCGTCCAATTTTTCTTGGAGCGTCCCTTCCTTTGTGTAGGACAGGGCATCAAGCTGCCGGAAATTATGCTTGATGTCCTCCATACCCTCATTAAAGCCGAGGATATAGGATAACGCAATATGATAGATGATTTCTGTTGGAGCCAATCCATAGACCTGTTTCTCAAAAATATGGCGAAGGCGTTCTTTCGGGTCAGGGAACTGTTCCTTCATTCGCTCACTCTGATACAGGCGCTTGACGATTTCTGTGATGTATATGCCGGATTTCATATAGAGGTCGATAAAAGTCTTGTCCGGATCATCGAAACAGCCGGGGTTCTCAGTTTCAAGCATATCCACCATCTTCTTGACCATTGTCTTCGGGGTGAAGATTTGGTTGGTCTTCTGCGGCGGGATATAATCGAAGATGTCCTCGATACTCTTTTCATCGAAATAATCCGCCAACTTTTTCTTGAGCCGAAGGAATTCCTTCACAGAGTCATCGAATACAACCGGGTCAAAGAGATTGCCCGCAAACTCCTTTTCCTCCCCTGTCTCAGCGTCCTTGTACTTACCGCCGTCACGAAGGAAACAGAACTGGTCCGAGGGTAATGCTTGTCACCTCAAGGAACACAGGATTCGGGATAACGGCATCGAAGGTTGCCAGCGTAACGGTATCATTGCCATAGGCCATCAGGAATGACGGTATCGTGCGGGAGAAGCCTCTCAGGTGGTCCCTGACGGAATCTTCTATACCCGTCTTTTCCCGTTCCTTGATTTTCTTCTCAACCGTCTCAACAACATCCTGCGTAGATATTTCAATGAAAGTCTTTACGGTATTGGAAAGCTGGTCCTGCAAATTGGCTTGCAAGTCCTGCTTTTTCTGTTCAAATTCTTCTTCGATTTCCGCCTCGGTCTTTCCTGTCTCATGATGGGAGCGCATCGCCTCCAAACGGTCTTTCTCCGCAATTTTCTGCTCGATTTGATAGTTGTTATGTCTTTATGAGCAATGCGGATGAATTGATGGTCAGCGAAAAGACTGCCTATAACTATTTAAACGCTGGCCTTTTTAACGCTGATAAGATGGACTGTCCACGCATCATCAGGATGCGTCCGAGGCGGAGCACTCCAAAGCTGAAAATCGACAGACACTGCTATGAAGGCCGCACTTACGAAGATTTTATGCGCTTCATTGCGGATAACCCGGATGTTCCTGTCGTTCAGATGGACTCTGTCATTGGAAACAAGAGTGGGAAAGTCCTTTTGACTATGTTTTCCCAGAACACCAATCTGCTTCTTGCTTTCCTGCGTGACCACAATACCGCTCGTTCTGTTTTGGATGTGTTCAACGACCTCTATGCCATGTTTGGACGGGAAACCTATTGTAGACTCTTTCCTGTCATTTTGACTGACCGTGACAGTGAGTTCAGCAATCCGGTCCCCATCGAACAGGATGAAAACGATGAGCTTCGCAGTCTTGTTTTCTATTGCAATCCCAGTGCCCCTTATCAAAAAGGCGGCATCGAAGTAGCCCACGAACTGGTTCGGCGTGTTTTGCCGAAAGGCAAATCTTTTGATGACCTTCAGCAGGAGGATATTGACCTGATGCTTTCTCATATCAACTCGTATAAAAGAGGAAATCTGAACAGTCGGTCTGCATACCAACTGTTCAGCTTCATCTACGGGGATGATATTTTGCCGAAGCTCAATATCCGCGAAATCGAGGCAAACGACATTGTTCTGTCTCCGAAGTTGCTGAAGAAGTAACCCTCAGCATTTCAGATGTCAAACAGAGAACTTTCAGGGGTGCGATTTACCTTTACAAAAAAGTAAGCGGCAATCGGACCTCTGGGAGTTTTTTGCCTTTTTCCCGATTTCTTGCCTTATGCTATTGATTTTAACACATTCTACGCCATTGAGAAGAGAATTTCCCCATATTTGTAAGAGTGAATCGAAGTTTTTGAACTTTGCTGTTGCATTTACTCTTATAAACTTGCATTTACTTTTGCAAGTGAGCAAAAACAAGCAAATTTCTCGATAAGATTCACTTGCCGGAGGTATTCCCCCCAGTTTTCGGGCCAGAGGTGAATATGCCGACCGAAAACTACACCCTAACCGTTAGCCGTCCGACACCCTGACC
>OLFT01003236.1_pt1 | contig 12400 bp, 8 predicted proteins | sample 1604921 | NCBI WGS metagenome assembly OLFT01 (sample SAMEA3888897, study PRJEB22519) | human gut metagenome | biome: human gut; feature: human-associated habitat; material: faeces | place: Denmark | collected 2013 | reverse complement strand
AGAGCGATCATTTTTTTGTGCATATTTCGGTTCCTTTCGAGAAGAATGAGACCATTATATCAGAAAAATCGGAAAAGCGCTCAAAAATCGAGAAGAGAAGCGGGATTTCTTGAAAGGCGAAAGATCTTTTGGTAGAATAGATATAACGTTCGCAAATTGATTGGGAGCGAGAATGATGAAAAAGGAGTTTATTCTGAAATGGATAAGTTTTTTAAACTTTCAGAACATGGAACCACTGTTCGGACAGAGGTTCTTGCTGGTCTGACAACCTTTTTTGCGATGAGTTATATCCTCTTCGTAAATCCTCAAATGTTGTCACAAACAGGTATGCCAGCTCAAGGGGTCTTCCTTGCAACGATTATTGGATCTGTGGTCGGAACCTTGATGATGGCTTTTTATGCCAATTTACCCTATGCACAAGCACCAGGAATGGGCTTGAATGCCTTCTTTACCTTTACTGTTGTATTTGGTATGGGCTACTCATGGCAGGAAGCTTTGGGAATGGTCTTCATTTGTGGTGTGATTTCATTGATCATCACATTGACAAATGTTCGGAAGATGATCATCGAATCGATTCCGACAGCCCTACGCTCTGCTATTTCAGCGGGGATTGGGATTTTCTTGGCCTATGTTGGGATTAAGAATGCAGGATTTTTGAAATTTACGATTGACCCTCATACCTATACAGTGGTCGGAGAAGGAGCAGATAAGGCGAATGCAACGATTTCAGCCAATGCATCTGCTGTTCCTGGTTTGGTTGATTTTAACAATCCAGCTGTCCTCTTGGCTCTTGTTGGTCTTGCGATTACTATTTTCTTTGTTGTCAAAGGGATTAAGGGAGGGATTATCCTTTCTATCTTAGCAACGACTGTGCTTGGAATTCTCATCCATGTGGTTGATATCACTAAAATCGACTTTGCAAGTAATCATCTAGGAGCTGCCTTTAATGATTTAGGCAAGATCTTTGGTCAAGCATTGGGATCAAAAGGATTGGGTTCGTTGATTTCCAATACGTCTCGTTTGCCTGAGACCTTAATGGCAATTTTAGCCTTCTCCTTGACGGATATTTTTGATACAATTGGAACTTTAATCGGTACGGGTGAAAAAGTTGGGATTGTTGCGACAAATGGGGAAAACCATCAATCAGCGAAATTAGATAAGGCCCTCTATTCAGACCTTGTAGCGACTTCAGTCGGAGCCATTGCAGGAACTTCAAACGTAACGACTTATGTTGAATCTGCAGCTGGTATTGGAGCTGGTGGACGCACTGGTTTGACAGCCTTGGTTGTGGCAATCTGTTTTGCTATTTCAAGTCTCTTTAGTCCGTTGTTGGCGATTGTACCGACCGCTGCCACAGCCCCAATTTTGATTGTTGTTGGGATCATGATGTTGAGTGGCTTGAAAAATATCCATTGGGAAGATATGTCAGAAGCAGTTCCTGCTTTCTTCACCTCTATCTTTATGGGCTTCAGCTACTCGATTACTCAAGGGATCGCTGCTGGATTTATCACCTATAGCTTGGTGAAAGTGGTTAAAGGAGAAGCCAAAGAAGTGCACAGCATGATTTGGATCCTAGATGTTCTCTTTATTTTAAACTACGTTAGCATGGCCTTGAATTAAGTATCAGGGAAATATTTAAAAAGGAATGGGGTGACTCCCATTCCTTTCAGATTGAAGACAAAGTTATACTAAAAATATTCCTTAGGTGAGTACGGACGTCAGCGAACTTCTTCGAAGTTCCATGACTAATTATTGAGCCTAAGGTCTCAATAATTCCGAGTACCTGAAACTATTAAGTTTCAGGTACTTTTCTCACGACGAAAAGTTTCAGTAGATGATTGAATCACTCTAACGAGTAACATTTCTTTTTATAGAATTTATTAGATTTATAAAAAAGAATAGTTTGTCTACAGTCTCGGGTTGGAAATTTCCAACTTTTTTTGACTCTTAAAATGAGGAAAATAAAACAGAAAGAAAAAAACGGTTTCAAAAAATAATAGAAATTTACAGAAATCTCTTGTGTGATTGGAAATTATCCTTTACAATAGGAGAGGAGTTTTATTTCTGATCTCAAATTTGGAGGAATGAACATGTCGATTAACTGGCAGGAAATTGTATTTAACTTTTTGGGAGGCCTGGGGCTCTTTCTCTATAGTATTAAAACCATGGGAGAAGGCTTGCAACAGGCTGCAGGAGATCGACTTCGATACTATATTGATAAATATACGAGTAATCCCTTTCTAGGGGTTCTAGTAGGGATTGGGATGACTGCCTTGATTCAGTCGAGTTCAGGGGTTACAGTGATTACGGTCGGTCTGGTGAGTGCAGGACTTCTAACCCTCCGTCAAGCTATTGGTATTGTTATGGGGGCCAATATTGGAACGACTATTACCTCCTTTATCATTGGTTTTAAATTAGGAGACTACGCTCTTCCCATGCTCTTTATCGGAGCGGTTTGTCTCTTCTTTACCAAAAATCGTTTGGTTAATAATGTTGGACGAATCGTTTTTGGTGTCGGTGGTATCTTCTTTGCCCTCAACTTGATGAGTGGGGCTATGGAACCTCTTAAAGATTTGCAAGTCTTTCGTGACTATATGGTGCAGTTAAGTAAAAGTCCTATCTTGGGTGTCTTTGTTGGATCAGGCTTAACACTTTTGATTCAGGCCTCTTCTGCAACCATTGGTATCTTGCAAAATCTCTATGCTAGTCATTTGATTGACCTGAAAGGAGCCCTCCCAGTTCTCTTTGGTGATAATATCGGAACGACCATTACAGCTATCATTGCTTCCTTGGGAGCTAATATTGCGGCCAAACGTGTGGCAGGTGCCCATGTAGCCTTTAATGTTATCGGAACCATTATCTGTCTTGTCTTCCTTGTTCCGTTTACCTCTTTGATTCAATGGTTTGAAACGACTCTTCATTTATCCCCAGAAATGACCATAGCCTTTGCTCACGGAACCTTTAATATAACCAATACCATCATCCAGTTCCCATTCATTGGAGCTTTGGCATACTTTGTGACCAAGCTGATTCCTGGTGAGGATGAGGTTGTCAAATATGAACCGCTCTACTTGGATGAAAACTTGATCACCCAAGCGCCTTCGATTGCTCTTGGAAATGCGAAAAAAGAGTTGCTTCATTTAGGTGGATATGCAGACAAAGCTTTTAATCTTTCTTATGATTATATTGTTCATCAAAATGAGAAAACAGCTGAAAAGGGTCATAAGACAGAAGAAGCCATCAATACCATTGATGATGATTTGACTCGCTACCTGATTCGTTTGTCAAGTGAAGCCTTGAGTCCGAGAGAAAGTGAAGTTCTCACCAATATCTTGGATTCTTCACGGGATTTGGAGCGGATTGGAGATCACGCGGAAGCCTTGATCAATCTGACCGATTATTTAATTCGTAAGAAAGTGGTCTTTTCAGAAGCGGCCTTGGCTGAATTGGAAGATATTTACAACCAAACCCATCAATTTGTAGAGGATGCCTTAAAAGCTGTTGAGAACAATGATGTGAGTCTTGCAAACCAATTGGTAGCACGTCACGAGGCAATTGAAAAGTTGGAGAAAAGACTTCGGAAAACCCATATTCGTCGTTTGAACCAAGGCGAATGTACACCTCAAGCCGGAGTAAACTTTATTGATATCATTTCTCACTATACACGTGTTGCAGACCATGCCATGAATCTCGCTGAAAAAGTACAAATCGAGCAAATTTAAGGAACGTCAAACAGAGTAAGTAGGAAGCTTACTCTGTTTTTTGTTGGATTCTATTCAAAAATAGGTCTAGACCATTTACAAATGGAAGTGAAAGCGTTATAATATGTATGAATATAAATGGAACACAGTTCCTACAATGGAAAGGACGATTTTATGTCTACATATATTAAAGCAGATCAATTTTATTATCCACATGGGGTTCGCCGCGGAGGCTATTTGGAGCTTGTTGATGGCAAGTTTGGAAAACATGTGGAAAGCTTACCAGAAGGTGCGGATGTGCTGGATTATTCTGGTTACAGCATTGCGCCTGGCCTCGTAGATACCCATATTCACGGATTTGGTGGGGTAGATGTGATGGATAATAATATCGAAGGCACTCTCCATACCATGAGTGAAGGGCTCTTGAGTACAGGGGTTACGAGCTTTTTGCCTACGACCTTGACTTCCTCTTACGAACAACTTTTGGCAGTAACTGAAAATATCGGTGCACGATACAAAGAAGCAACAGGAGCTAAGATTCGCGGGATTTATTTTGAAGGCCCTTATTTTACAGAAAAATACAAGGGAGCTCAAAACCCATCTTATATGAAGGATCCAAGTATGGAAGAATTCCGGGCTTGGCAAAAAGCTGCCAATGGTCTGTTGAATAAGATTGCCCTTGCTCCCGAGCGTGAAGGGGTGGAAGAATTTGTTCGGACCATTACAGGAGAAGGAGTGACTGTCGCTCTGGGACACTCCAATGCTACTTTTGAAGAAGCTAAAAAAGCGGTTGATGCAGGTGCGAGTGTCTGGGTACATGCCTACAATGGTATGCGTGGTTTGACGCACCGTGAACTCGGTATGGTTGGTGCCATGTATGAGTTGCCTCATACTACAGCAGAGTTGATCTGTGATGGCCATCACGTGGATCCACTAGCGTGTGATATCCTGATGAAACAAAAAGGCAAAGAAAATGTTGCCTTGATTACGGACTGTATGACAGCTGGGGGCTTAGAAGACGGGGACTACATGCTTGGGGAATTCCCAGTCGTGGTTGCTGAAGGGACTGCTCGCTTGAAATCAACTGGTAATCTAGCTGGCTCAATCTTGAAATTGAAAGATGGATTAAAAAATGTTGTAGAGTGGGGGATTGCTAACCCTCACGAAGCAGTGATGATGGCCAGCCTCAATCCGGCAAAATCAGTCCATATTGATGATGTTTGTGGTCAAATTCGAGAAGGATATGATGCGGACTTCATCGTTCTTGATCAAAATTTGGATCTGGTTGCGACCTATCTCGATGGGGTCAAACGTTACCAGGCTACGAACTAGATTCAAGAATTAAAGATAGAATACTTCCTCTCTAAGTCATACCTAGAGAGGTTTTTGTTTACCGATGGTAGTGCAATTTTGTGAATGCTGTCTTTTCATGCTATAATGGGAATTGAAATGTGAGGTAGCTTATGAAGGCAATTGATATACGTTTTTTATTGATGGGAATTTTTTTCTTGCTCTATGGGATTGTAAGAAAAAATATCTTTATTGTGATTGTTGGTGGGGCATTTTTACTCTATAGTTTTTATAGCAAGAAGATGGAGCCAACCAAGAAGAATATTTTTAAGCCAGAGCTCAAGCTTCGAGGGCCTAAGAAACCGAAATCGAAGAAAGGAAAGAAAAAATGAACAATTATCGTTTAAATAATGGGGTGGAGATTCCTGTATTAGGATTTGGAACCTGGAAAGCAGCAGATGGAGAAGAAGCCTATCAAGCTGTCTTAGCTGCTTTAAAAGCAGCCATATCGATACAGCTGCGATTTATCAGAATGAAGAGAGTGTGGGTCGGGCCATTAAAGACAGTGGTCTTGCGCGCGAAGACCTGTTTATTACCACCAAACTTTGGAATACTCATCACACCTATGAAGACGCTCAAGCTGCTTTGGAAGAGTCTCTTGAGAAACTAGGCTTGGACTATGTAGATCTTTATTTGATTCATTGGCCAAATCCAAAACCTCTTCGAGACAATGATGCTTGGAAAAAACGGAATGCTGAGGTTTGGCGAGCAATGGAAGATATGCTAGCTGCTGGCAAGGTTCGAGCTATTGGTATTAGCAATTTTCTGCCTCATCATTTGGAAGCCCTCCTTGAAACAGCTCGGGTCATTCCGTCTGTGAACCAAATTCGTCTAGCACCTGGGGTTTACCAAAGCGAAGCCATTGCAGCGAGTCGCAAGCATGGCATTTTATTAGAGGCTTGGGGACCTTTTGGCCAAGGAGAATTGTTCCAAAATGAACAAGTAAAAGAAATGGCTACTAAATATGGAAAGACCGTTGCTCAACTAGCCCTGGCTTGGAGTTTGCAAGAAGGTTTCCTTCCATTGCCCAAATCGGTTACGCCTGAGCGGATTGCGAGTAATTTAAATTGCTTTGATTTTGAATTGACGGCAGATGATGTGGAACTCCTTCGTCATCTTCCGGTTGAAGCAGGTGCACCAGATCCAGACACCAAAGATTTTTAAAAGAGAATTTCTATTCATTAATGAAAACCGAGGACAGTTTCGTTCTCGGTTTTTAAAATCCTTTCAACGATTAAATAATTTTAAAAATCCAATAAAAACAGATGTTCTATAATACTTTCCCATGTAACTTCAAAATTTTCCGAACGAAAATTAGTTAATAGTTAGTAATATTCGTAAATGTTACATTTGTGTTACAATTTGTTTTTTGAATGAATTTTCAGATAATTTTGCGTTATAATAGTTACTATTAAAATAAAAGGGGAGTTTCTATGAATAGACAAGAACGTTTTTCATTAAGAAAATACAAATTTGGTGTAGCCTCAGTTTTATTAGGGGCTGTTTTGGTATTTGGATCTGCACAAGCGAGTGCAGAAGAACAAGCGGCCAGCCAAACGAGTGCTGGAACACAGCTTGTAGCCACTACTCAACAGGCACCTGCTGAAGAAGAGCATTCACAAGCAACAGAAGCAAGTACAGCAGTTGCTAGTGAGAAAGTAGAAGTTGCAAAAGAAGCAACAGTTGCTGAAAAGACAACGAATACAACAGAAGCAGCTCATGTTGAAAAAACAGAAGCTCCGAAAGAGGCAGCTGTTGTTCCAGAAACAAAACCGGAAGTAGCGAAAAAACCTGTAGAAAAAGCAACAGAAGTGGCTACTGCGACAAATTCAGAAACAACGAATCGTCATGAGGCAGCTGAAAAACCTCAAAGCATCGAAAGTGACGAAATTATCACTGTTCCCCAAACCTGGAAGCAAGGCTATAAAGGGGAAGGGATGGTTGTCGCCGTCATCGACTCTGGCTTGGATGTGAACCACGAGGTTCTTCGGATTACCGATCCTTCAAAAGCTAAGTTTAAAAACCAAGAAGAAATCGAAGCTGCTAAGAAAGCGGCAGGAATCGATTATGGTAAATGGTACAACGACAAGGTTATCTACGCTTATGACTACTTTGATGGGACCGACAATATCAAAGAGGCCGAAAGAGATTCTCACGGGATGCACGTTACAGGGATTGCGACAGGGAATCCTGATAAAGCAGCAGGAAACGGAGAAAAGATCTATGGTGTAGCACCAGAAGCGCAAGTTATGTTTATGCGTGTCTTTTCAGATCGTCAAAAAACAACAGGATCTGCTCTTTATGTAAAAGCAATTGATGATGCTGTAGCTCTTGGTGCAGATACTATCAACATGAGTCTTGGCTCTACGACTGGTTCTACGGTCAATGCGGATTCAGATATTGTAGATGCCATTAAACGAGCGCGCGCTAAAGGCGTATCTGTCTTAATTTCTGCAGGAAATAGCAATAGCTTTGGAAATGGTTACTCAAGACCTTCTGCTGAAAATCCAGATTATGGTTTGGTCGGAAACCCATCAACGGTAGAGGACTCCATCTCTGTTGCTTCTATCAATAATAATGTTATTACGACAGAAGTATTTGAGGTGAAAGGTCTAGAAGGCAATGCGGAAGCGGATAACGGTAAGTTTGATTACAGTAAATCTGCTGCAGATGCTGATTTTGAAAAAGGCAAAGAGTACGAATATGTATCCGTTGGTCTTGGGAAAGAAGATGATTTCAAAGATCTAGACCTTACCGGTAAATTAGCTTTAATCCAACGTGGGGAAATTCCCTTCTCAGAAAAGATTGCGAATGCCTTCCATCATGGAGCAGCAGGAGCTTTGGTCTACAATAATGTGGAAGGATCTAACCTTGGAATGGCAATTGAAGGAGATGCGAAAAAGATCCCATCTGTCTTTATTTCAAAACGCTATGGGGAAGCTCTTAAGGCAGGTTCCTACAAAATTGTCTTTAACAATACTATGGCCAACCGTCCATCTCCAGAGGCAGATCAATTATCTGATTTCTCAAGCTGGGGAGTGACAACAGATGGTCAGTTGAAACCAGATGTCACAGCACCTGGTGGGAATATCTTCTCTTCTTTAAATGACAATACCTACGGGGATATGAGTGGTACTAGTATGGCCTCACCTCACGTAGCTGGTGTTGCAGCCTTGGTTAAAGAATACCTTGTGAAGAACCATCCAGAATTGACTCCTGAACAAGTTTCTGCAACTGTGAAAGCCTTGATTATGTCTACGGCTAAACCACATGTTAACAAAGAAACCGGTGTCTATACGTCTCCACGCCAACAAGGAGCAGGGGTTGTAGACACAGCCGCAGCCGTTTCAACAGACTTGTATGTGACTGGTGAAAACAACTATCCAAGCGTTACTCTTGGTAATGTTGGAGATAGCTTTACCTTTGATGTCACAGTCCACAATATTTCAGATACCGATCGTACCTTGAAAATGTTGGTGAATACTGACACAGATGAAGTGAAGGATGGTAAATTTACCCTACGTCCACGTAAATTAACAGAAACTGATTGGCCTGAAGTAACCGTGAAAGCACATAGTTCTGAAACAGTTACAGTGAAAGTCGACACAAGTAAATTCACAGAAGAATTAAGCAAAGAAATGCCAAATGGCTATTTCCTTGAAGGATTTGTTCGTTTTGTCGATCCAGCAGATGATGGGGATGTAGTTAGCTTACCATTTATGGGATTCAAGGGAGAATTCCAAAACCTTCCAGCGGTTGAAAAACCAATCTATGATTTAGTTCGTGAAGGAAAAGATGGCTTCTACTATCATGTTCCAAAAGATTTGAATATCTCATCGAGTGCGAATGTTTCTGCGCTCGTCACCCTTCAAAATGACCTTCTCCTTACACAAGGGAAACGTGATGGTCGTCGGATTACCGTTCTTGGTATTGAAGAAAATGCGGAAGGAACTCACTCTCTTCAACTAGATGAGAATGGAAATGTTCGCATTGCCATTTCACCAAATGAAGATGGAAATAAAGACCTCGTTGAATACAAGACGGTTGCTCTTCGAAACATTGAAAACCTTCATGCAACTGTCTACGCAGCAAGCGATACGGAACATAAAAATCCGCTGTGGGAAGGAACTCCATCTGATCATCGTAAGAACTTCTTTGATGGTAATGAAAAGAACCCACGCAGTTACACACTAGATAATACTGCTTGGAATGGTACCGATGCAAATGGGAAAGCAGTAGCAGATGGTGTATATGATTATGTCATTCGTTACACACCAATGGTTCCTGGAGCTGAGGAGCAGTCAACGACCTTCAAGGTTCAAGTCGATACTCAAAAACCAGTGATCACATCTGGATATATCCGTTTCAAAGATGGGGCTCAACAGTTTGTAGCACGTAAAGCCAAAGATGTTGGCGATGGTGGTATCTTAACTGAAAAACTCGTCTACGTGACTCCATTCGATGATCAGGGGACAATGGTCCAAACCAGTGAAGATAAGAATGGTACACGTGCGCTTGAAAATTACCATGTGATCAAGGCCAATGCAGATGGCAGCTTCGATCTTCCTGAAAACATCGATAAGAAGAATATCTACTACTATGTAGAAGACTTTGCGGGGAACGTAGACTATGTTTCACTAGCTGATTTAGTTCGGGATCAAAATAGTGGTCGGGTTCAAATTGCAGTTCGTGACGCTAAAACGAACAAAGATTTGGATACTATGTATGTTTACCGAATCAAAGATAGCAACGGCCAATACGTGTCAGTTGATAAGACAAAAGATATTAACTTCTTGAACTTTGGTCATTATACTGCAGAAATCTTTACGTATGATCGTACAGAAGTGAAATTTGTCAGCAGCTTGACGCAAGAATTTGATTTGACAGAGGATAATAGTTTCCAAACGATTACTTTTCTTGCCAATACTTTAGAATATGCACCAGTTAGCATCAGATTTGATCAACCGGTTTCAAAAGCAGCTACGATCGTATTAAAAGGGGCAGATGGTGAAAACTTTGTCTTGCCTGCTGAAAAATATGGTAAAAATGGCTTTGGTAAATCTGTAGCAACTGGTCAATATACCTTGGTTGCAACTCTTCCTACAGGCTATGAACTAGCTGAGGAGGCACCAGTGATCTCAGTTGTCGCAGGACGCAACAACAATTATCGTATTGGAGTGATCTCAAAAGTGGATATCTTGGCTGCTTTGAACAACCAAGCAGATGTTACAAAGACAGCGCAATACTTCAATGCCAGTGCGGATAAGAAGGAAGCCTATGATCAAGCCTTGCAAGCGGCCCAAGCAGCCTTGACCAACAAGGTTAGTCAAGAGCAAGTCAACCAAGCTCTAGCTAGTCTTGAAGCTGCCAGCCAAGCTTTGGATGGGAAAGATTCAAACGTTGCGGCCTTGAAAGAAGCCATGCAGGCTTACGATGCTACGACTAAAACTGGTCGTTATGCCAATGCCAAAGAAAAAGTACGTCGCGACTACGATCGTGCTTTCCAAACAGTTGCCTTGCTTGCAGTTGATCCGACTGTGAAACAAGAACAAATCAATCAAGCACTTGCTGAGCTTAGCCGTGCGGAAGGAAAATTAAACGGGAAAGCAACTGATTTTTCAAGCCTTGAAAAATACATCAAGGAAGAATTGAAGTTCCAAGAAAAGAATGCTAAATTCATCTATGCTGGAAATGAAGAAAAAGAAGCTTACCTAGCAGCCTTCAAGGATGCACAAACTATCCTTTCAAATCCAGGAGCAAGCCAACAAGATGTGAAAGATGCTTTGACAGCCTTGAAGAATGCCAAGAAAAAACTTCATGGTAAAAAACCAAGAGCTGCGAGACGTCCATAAGAAAAACAACCTTGTTTGTTAGCCTAAAATCCGTATGAAACGATTGTTTCATGCGGATTTTAATTATGTGACTTTCAGTCCGTCTCGCTCCGTTAGGTGCGAGACAAAAAAACCACCCGCTATGCGGGTGCGCATCGAAGGTTATACCAAAAAAACTCCAAACGCGATACAATTAAGGTGTTCAAGCCAATTGTAAAGCGAAAGGAGAAAAATATGGCTCAAAAAGCACATAGTTTATCACACACAAAATGGATGTGTAAATATCACATTGTGTTCACCCCTAAGTATAGACGAAAAGTGATCTATAATCAATATCGAAGTAGTTTGGGAGAAATATTCCATAGATTATGTAGTTATAAAGGTGTTGAGATTATCGAAGGCCATTTAATGCCAGATCATGTTCATATGTTGGTAAGCATTCCACCTAGAATTAGTGTTGCAAGCTTCATGGGATATTTAAAAGGTAAAAGTGCTCTAATGATGTTCGATAAACACGCAAATCTGAAATATAAGTTTGGAAATCGACATTTTTGGGCAGAGGGATATTATGTAAGTACAGTTGGCCTCAATGAAGCCACAATAAAGAAATACATTCAGGAACAAGAGTTCAACGATCAGATGTGCGACCAGTTGAGCTTCAAAGAATATGAGGACCCATTCAAAAATGTAGCGGACTTTGACGAAGATGATTCGCCGGAGATTCCCACGGACGGTAGAATAAGCAAGTAAAAAAGCGACGCCACGTGCGGTTGGCGTCGCTCATTGTGCGCCTTTAGGCGCGGCTGGTATTGAAGCCCTATGGGGCTGTTTTGCAAACCCCACGTTCAACGTGGGGTTATGATTTGTCGTGAATTTCCCAATGCCCGCTGAAACCACGGCCAATGTAGTGAACATTTCCCATCGCCTTGATATGGCGGCGGATGGTTTTGTAGCTGACGCCCAGCGCCATGCCGAGTTTTTCGGTGCTGATTTTGTTGTCTTTTTTGATTAAAGCCAGAATTTTGGCATCCAAATCATCTTGGGGGACATCTTGGGGGACACGTTGGGGGACATCTTGAGGGACACCGTAATTCAAGTTCGGCATGATGACCGTAAACTGGTATCGGTCAGAACGGAATGTAGGGCGCTTATCCTCAGTGTAGTTGATTTGCGTCTTGTAGCCGTTCAGAATTTTCCCAAAGCCGCTGCCCTTTGCGCTCCATGTAGCCCAGACGGTTGAACACATCGGCCAGCACCGGGTTACGCCGAGTGGACGGCACGGTCAGCGGGTCGCGGTCTTGGATCATCGACCCGTCCGGCATACCGCCCGGCGAGTAGATCTCCAGACGGTCATCGTAGATGTCAATGTGGACCTCGCTGCCGTAGACGAGATAATCGCGGTGCGCCAGCGCGTTGACAAGCGCCTCGTGGTAGCTGCGCTCGACGTATTCGGGCAGTTCCTCCCGCGAGTTGGGTGTTTTGCGCCACATCATGCGGGCGTTGCGCTTGATGAAAGCC
>OLFT01003230.1_pt1 | contig 12414 bp, 9 predicted proteins | sample 1604921 | NCBI WGS metagenome assembly OLFT01 (sample SAMEA3888897, study PRJEB22519) | human gut metagenome | biome: human gut; feature: human-associated habitat; material: faeces | place: Denmark | collected 2013 | reverse complement strand
AACGATCCCTCCTTTTACAAAATTAGTTATGTATTTATAGTATACTAAATTATTACTAATATTTCAAACAAAATTGTATGCAACGAATTCATTTTATAATTACAATATCCTCATAGGTCGTAGGATTTGGAGTAGCTTTATGTACATACGTATCATTAACCACTAAATCAACACTACCTTGATTTGATAATTCAGCACCATCTACGACGCCTAGCTTAGATAACAGTTTGGCCCCTTCTTGTTGTGTGACTCCTACGGATTGAAGGCCTGCTTTATCAACAGTAAGGACCACTAAATTATGATCTTTTGTGGTTCCTATGAAACTACGAGCTTTATTATGGGTCCCATCAGCACCTACATAGTTACCATTCTTCAACACCATAGTACCCGCTTGTAGCGCTGCACCACCAGTAGTGCTAACTTGTGCTAACTCCGGTCTATTTTGAATCGTAATCGGTGTGCCCACTTTTAATTTACGCAGTGCATCTCTTGATTCTCCATGCCCAGATAATACATATTGGTTATCTCCAATTTTAGAATTTCCTTTTTGACCACTAACGACCTTACCATTGGCTACAGTCACTTCATAGCCAAAGTCATTAGTTTTTGTAGAAGGCCCATAAGCTGATGTATATAGGGTCAAGGCATTTTCTTTACGACCTGTATTAACAGATGTAATTAGGAAGGTATCTTTTTGTGTTTTAGCTTGTAATAAGGGTCTCTTTTCCTCAATAAAATATCCCCGATTTGGTGTATATCGCAAGGTGCCACGATTAGAAATACGCTCTAAATCAATCGTTCCATCACTAGCTACTGAATAAGGACGATCAAAACTTCCGTCCTTTACCTTTGCTCCAATGATGGCAGTATGTGATTGAATCACAGATGATAAGGTTTTTCCTTCTGAAACATGGGCTACTACCATAGGTGAATCATTATCAACGGATAACGCAAAGGCTTGAATCTTACCTTCTGCTACAGTGTTATTAATCTTGCTATACGTAACGGATTTATTTACATCTTTTGTTGTTTGTTGAGCATAGCTAGAAAATAAATCCACTACAATACGCGATGGTTTTTCCAATGTAAACTCATGGTGTTGTACATCCTTATTAGCTGTCAATGTTACTTGTAAAGCACCATTAACAGGTTGCAAGCCAATACCTTTTAAAACACCTGTTTTCGTGTTATTTTGAGCTACAGGTCCAGTCAATCCATTTATCGTACCACCTAGGTTAAGGGTAAGAGCATGTGTAGACTCATTATAAGATTTAGTCCAAGATACAGGCATTTCAGACACATCTAATACGATTCGACTTGTACCTTCGTGATTAGATACACGTACGCCGGTTAAATTTCCAGCTTCAGCATAAGGTATTGTACTGCCTAGAAAGCCTAACACAGCAAAAGTCATATATAAATATCGTTTCATTTACAATTCCTCTATAGCGACAACCTATATTAATAGATTTATATTCATACATCAATTTTATACAATATACTTTTACTATAGTATACATCATAAAGATGAAAATTACAAAAAGGATGCACTAAAAAAGAAGTTACTATCTACCGTCATTCCAATTTTCAATGGCCTATCTATAAATAGTAACTTCCTCAAATTTTACATTATTTCAATGAAATATTTTATTGTAATTCATCCAATGTATCGCGCAATTGTGACATTTCATCAAGAGCTTTTGCAACCCCTTTGATAACAGCATATCGTGGAGACTCAACTAAATAAGATGCAATACCAACAGAACGTGTAATAACACGATCTAAACCATCGATGAGAGCACCGCCACCTGTCAGAATGATACCATGATCATTAATGGCTGCTACAAGTTCTGGAGGTGTTTTTTCTAAAATCGATTTAATGCCTTCTAGAATATTCATCACTTGCGCCTCTAAAGCACGTTGAATTTCTAAGGAATTAACAGCGACCATCTTAGGTAGTCCAGAGCTAGCATCACGCCCTCTAACCTCTATAGTTCGTTCTTTAGCACGTCGATCTACGGTACCAACAGAAATCTTTATCTTTTCTGCTGTTAAAGGTCCAATAACAAGTCGCTTCTTACGACGTATATAGCGAATAATAGATTCATTGAAGGAATCTCCCCCAATGCGAAGGGATTCACTCACAACAACGCCAGTATCACAAAGAACGGCAATATCAGTAGTACCGCCACCTACATCGACAACCATAGCTCCAACTTGGTCAGCATCATTGAGACCTGTACCCATAGCTGCTGCTAATGGTTCCTCTATAAGAACAGTCTTTTTAGCGCCCGTTCTAAGTAAAGCCTCTAAAATAGCACGTTTTTCAACAGGCGTAATTCCAGATGGCACACATACGATAATACGCGTTTTCATCAATCTAGAAGCAGGCACAACGGAACGAATAAAGTATTTTAACATAAATTCGGTCATATCGTAATCTGCGATAACGCCCGCTTGAACAGGACGAATAACAGATATGCCTTTAGGTGTACGCCCAACCATAGAACGTGCAGCTTCACCTAACGCGAGAATATCTCCGGTTTTATCATCACGCGCAATATAGGCAGGCTCATCTAAGACTAGCCCTTTCCCTTTAGCAAAGATAAGAATATTGGCAGTTCCCAAATCTATACCTAAGTCAAAATTCAATGAACGATTCAATCGTCCCATTAAATCGCCTACTTGTTCAGGACGAACTAAACGCTTTAATGTCATAGCAGGTGTAGTTTTCGCTATGGCAACAGTTTCACGATTACGACGCTCAACACGACGCATTTTGGTGACTTTAACCATTGCTTCGCGCATATTGGAAGCCAAATGGCTAGCTTGCTTAGCTACGCCCTCTGAAAGCTTCGTAGACTTGCGTTTCGTCCTTCGTAATGGTTTACGATTAGAACTAGTTTTAGCATTTTCAACCTTTGCAGCACCTAAGTTTTGTTGCTCGTTGTATAAAGCCGGCCCTTTTGAGCGCCGGCTTCGTTTCTTTTTATTCTGTTTTGGCTCTGTACTTTTATTCGTCAACCCGAACAATATCAGCACCTAACCTTTGCAATTTACCTACGAAATCATCATAACCACGATCGATATGATGTAGACGACCAACTTCAGTTCTACCTTCTGCAGTCAACGCAGCACAAACAAGAGCCGCACCTGCACGCAAGTCTGTAGCATTAACTACAGCACCATGTAAGCGTGGCATACCTTCTACAATCGCTTGACGATTGTCGATATCGATATGGGCACCCATTTTGCGAAGTTCCGCAACGTGCATGAAGCGATTTTCAAATACAGTTTCTGTTACAGTACTTGTACCTTCAGCGATTGTAGTAAGCGCCATAAATTGAGCTTGCATATCTGTTGGGAAACCTGGGTATGGTAATGTTTTAATATCAACAGCTTTAATGCCTTTGCCAGTACTGATAACGCGAATACCATCAATTTCTTCCTCTACAGTAACGCCAGCTTCTTTTAACTTAGCTACTACTGGTTTCAAATGTTCTGGCAATGCATTTTCTACAAATACGTCGCCACCAGCCATAGCAGCGGCAATCAAATATGTACCAGCTTCGATACGGTCAGGAATAACAGTATGAATTGCACCATGTAATTGAGGCACACCTTCAATGCGAATTACATTTGTACCAGCACCGCGAATATTAGCGCCCATTGCATTCAAGAATGTTGCTAAATCAACGATTTCAGGTTCTTCCGCAGCATTTTCGATAACAGTTTTACCTTCCGCCATGGAAGCTGCCATAATTACGTTTTCTGTAGCCCCTACACTTGGGAAATCCAAGTAAATTTGAGTGCCTTTAAGACCTTCTGGAGCATGAGCATATACATAATCTTCAGTAATTTCAATTTTAGCACCTAGTGCTTCGAATGCTTTTAGGTGAAGATCGATAGGACGTGCACCAATTGCACAACCACCTGGCATGGAGATTTTAGCCTCCCCTTTGCGCGCCAAAAGTGGCCCCATTACGAGGAAAGATGCACGCATTTTGCGTACAAGCTCATAAGGAGCTTCCGTAGCAGTCAATGTAGACGCATCGAAGATAATTTCATCATCTGCTTTATTACGAGTAATTTTAACCCCCAAAGACTCGATAACTTGGCAAATTGTACCTACATCTTCCAAATTTGGAATTTCAAGTAATTTACTAGGTGTTGATGCTAGCAAAGTACCGGCAATAATAGGGAGTACCGCATTTTTAGCACTACTAACACGTACACGGCCTTCCAACCGGTTGCCACCTTGAATGATTAGCTTTTCCAACAGAATTCCTCCTACACTTTATATCGTTCATCTTGTATAAGCTACAAGACCTTGTATTTATAACGTCATATACTAAATGTTATTATACTATTTTTCGATATATCTCATCAAGAGACTGTGAGAAAATACTGAGAAAAAAAGCCCCTCATTTTTGATATGTACCCACTTTACTGGACAACCAGTAAAGGGGGTACATATCAAATGAGGGGCTTAATTATTATTTTGCTTTTAAGGATTTTAGCTTTTCATCCATATGCACTGTATCTAAGAAACGAACAGTACCTGTTTTAGAACGCATTACGATAGTATGTGTACGCGCACCACCTGGGAAGTATTGAATAGCATTCAATAAGTTACCGCGAGTAATAGCAGTAGCCGCAAAGATAACATCATCTGTACTAACTAGATCATCCAATGTAAGTACTTGATTTACATCGGTAATGCCCATTTCATGACAACGACGAATTTCTTCTTCTGTTTCTGGTTTCAAGCGGGCTTGCATATCGCCACCTACGCATTTCAAAGCGGCTGCAGCCAATACGCCTTCTGGTGCACCACCAGTACCAACAACCATGTGTACCCCAGAGCCTTCAATACAACATTCCATAGCTGGGTTAACATCACCATCAGAAATTAACATAATACGTGCACCAAGATCACGAGCTTCTTTCATCAAGCCATGATGACGCTCACGATCAAGCATTACAAGTGTAATTTCATCAACATTGCGATTCATTTTTGCAGCTACATTTTTAATATTTTCTGTTAAAGATTTTGTAATATCGATAGCACCTGCACCACGAGGACCAACACAAAGTTTTTCCATGTACATATCTGGCGCATGTAACAAGCCACCTTTTTCAGCAATAGCCATAACTGCAATCGCACCATTTTGGCCTTTTGCAATTAAGTTTGTGCCTTCAATAGGGTCAACTGCAATATCTACTTCTGGGCCACCTGCACCTACATGTTCACCAATGTAAAGCATAGGAGCTTCATCAATTTCGCCTTCGCCAATAACTACAGTACCAGAAATACGGACGGAGTCAAATGCTTGACGCATTGCGTCTACCGCAAGACCATCCGCTGCATCCTTCTGACCGCGACCAAGTAAACGACCACTGCGCAAAGCAGCCGCTTCAACGACACGAGCAAATTCCAAAGATAATGTACGATCCATAATAGGCCTCCTTATAAGTCCTGTGTGTATTGTAATATGACCCTTACATCGAGTCGAATACTTAACTTATTGATTAGCTTGTTTCCAATCTGCCATAAACTTTTCAAGCCCTGCATCTGTTAGTGGATGTTTCATAGCTTGCATAAGCACTTTAAATGGCACAGTTGCAATATGAGCACCAGCTTTTGCACATTGAATGATATGCAATGGTGTTCTCACACTAGCCGCAATAATTTCAGTTTCAATGCCATGAATAGCAAATATATCTGCAATATCTTGAATCAATGTAAGTCCATCCATGCTGATATCATCAATACGGCCAACAAATGGGCTCACATATGTAGCACCTGCACGAGCTGCTAACAAGGCTTGATTGGCAGAGAAGATTAAGGTTACATTAGTTTTAATACCTTCTTTGCTCAAAACCGCAACAGCTTTAAGCCCTTCTGGAGTCATAGGCACTTTAATAACTACATTAGAGCCTAATTTTACTAGATCATGAGCTTCAGCAATCATACCTTCTGCATCAGAAGCAATAACCTCTGCACTTACAGGCCCCTCTACAAGATTTGCAATTTCAGAAATAACTTGTTTTAAGTCGCGTTTAGCTTTCACGATAAGGGATGGATTTGTAGTAACACCATCAATAAACCCAAAAGCATACGCTTCTTTAATCTCATCAAATTCTGCGGTATCAATAAAGAACTTCATCAAATGCCCCCTCTTATTTCGCTGCCTTGATTACCTCTACGCCACCCATGTAAGGTACAAGCACCTTAGGAATCACAACAGAACCATCAGCTTGTTGATAATTTTCCAAGATAGCTGCTACTGTACGTCCTACAGCAAGACCAGAGCCATTTAATGTATGAACGAATTCTGGTTTACCTTTAGGTCCACGACGGAATTTAATATTTGCACGACGAGCTTGGAAATCAGTCATATTAGAACAAGAAGAGATTTCTCTGTACTTGCCTTGAGCTGGCATCCATACTTCTACATCATATGTTTTAGCAGAACCAAAGCCAATATCACCTGTACAAAGTGTAATTACACGGAATGGTAATTCTAATAAGCGCAATACTTCTTCTGCATTGTCAGTTAACTTTTCTAATTCTGCATAAGAATCTTCAGGTTTAGCTAATTTAACCATTTCAACTTTGTTGAATTGATGTTGACGGATAAGACCGCGTGTGTCACGGCCTGCAGAACCTGCTTCAGCACGGAAACATGCAGTAAATGCAGTATAGTATTTTGGCAAATCTTCTTCGTTCAAGATTTCACCACTGTGATAGTTAGTCAATGTAACTTCAGCTGTAGGAATCAAGAAGTATTCTGTATCCTCTACATGGTACATATCTTCAGCAAATTTAGGTAATTGACCAGTACCTGTCAAGGTTTCACGAGTTACCATATATGGCGTCATCATTTCAGTGTAGCCTTGTTTATCTACATGAAGATCAACCATGAAGTTAATGAGAGCACGTTCTAAACGAGCACCCAAACCTTTATATACAGTGAAACGAGCACCGCTCATTTTACCAGCGCGATTGAAATCAAGAATGTCGAGATTTTCACCTAAATCCCAATGAGCTTGTACATCAAAATCAAACTGACGTGGTTCGCCCCATTTACGTTGCTCTACATTTTCATCTTCATCAGCACCAACAGGAACAGATGCATCACACATATTTGGTAACATCAATGCCGCATCACGTAATTTTGCTTCTACATCGCGAATACGATTATCAAGCTCAGCAATATCATCGCCTACTTTTTTCATTTCTGCGATTTTATCATCCGCATTTTCTTTATTGCGTTTTAATTGGCTAATTTCTTCAGTTACGGAGTTACGAAGAGCTTTTAACTCCTCTACTTTACCGATCAACTGACGACGTTCATCATAAGCGGATACAAAGGTTTCTAAATCGCCTTTCGTATGACGATTATCTAAGTTTTGTTGCACTAAATCAATATTTTCACGGACAAATTTCAAGTCTAACATACTATAAACCTCATCTTCCAACTATGCTACGAACAATATATTCAATACGTTTAAGTATACCATATATTGGTGTATTTATCATTAAATTATAAGCTACCTACTAGATTTCTAATTAATTTTTATACTATTCATCATCATCGTCTTCTAGTAAATAATCTTTCGCCATCCATTTTCGGGTTCCTGTGAAAGAAATGGTTACCCATTTCTCCGTTGGGTTCCCTCCGATTTCTTGGTCAATTTCATTGCGAATTGCATCGATTTCAGCAATTATCTGATATGGGAAGTTCTTAGGAACTAAAATATCAATTTCAATAATTCGAGTGTTGCCATATACTTGTACGCTGGAAACATAATCCTTGAAATTGTACTTTTCCATAAAGCGATCCATAATTTCCTGCACTTCATTATGCAATGAAGTTGGTGCCCACCCCAACACTTGTTTTACAGATGGGATGATAATGCGGAACGCAGACGGTATCATTTGCACCGCTAATACAACGAGAACAATGGGGTCAATATACGCTGCCCAATCAGCATATTCAGTTCCTTCTAACATGATAGCTACGACGAAACTGATTAAGATAGCTGCTTCTAACAAAGCATCAACATACCAACTTACATTATCAAATTTAATTAAGTTGGACTGCAGACTCTTATTAATGCGACGCACATATAAGTAATATATTGTGTCCGCCACTGTAAAGAAGATGGCATAGTAAATAGCGGGTCCAAAATCTACATGACGACCACCCGATATAAGATCTGTAATACCACTAGATAAGGCATAGATTACAATTAGTAATATAAAAAATCCTTCTACGGCCAATACTAAAGGTTCAAACTGCCAATATCCAAACTGAAAACGCTTACTCGTTTCACGGGCTATTAATTTGGCTGTCATTAACATCATGATTTTAATAACAACATCGACAAAGGAAAATACACCATCTAATAATACCGCACTAGAACCCGTGACAATCCCCATTATAGTACCGCTTACCGCTACTAGAGCCATCAGGCCAACGGATTGCATAAGTAACTTCTGCTCTATAGAGCGCCTTGCCCCTAATATATCCATCAAGTACCCCACTTTCTTAATTTATACATTATTTTATTATACACCAAGGGTATTGATGCGCAACATAAGGCCAAATCAAAACAGGTAGTTTGCCTTATATACAAACTACCTGTTATAAATACTATTTAATTTTATTTTGTATTCCCATGCTATTACATATCACATATTAACCTTGAGGATTAGGTACTATATGGCCGGCTACATAGCGCTCAACAATATGTCGGTCATCACCAACATATAACCAACGCTCTAATCGTTCTTCTAAGGTGCGTTCATTAGGGTCAAATAGTGATGTATCGTCAATGACAAGGGCATCTAAGTCACAACCTTTTTCAAAGCTACCAACCTTACCAAAGAACTTGCCGCCCCCCTTTGTAGCCATATAGAAAGCTTCACTTAATGTGAGAGGCGCATAATTTAAATCTACTTCCACCCATTTCATTTTAGATAATCCAATTGCTTCTGTAAGAACCTTCGCCATTGATACAATATGACCGCCTGAGATATCAGAACCCAAGCCAATCGGTATATTCCGTTTCATTAGCTTACGAATCGGTGCAATACCACTTGATAGGTTTACATTAGAATATGGACAATGCGATACCATAGTTTGAGTTTCTGCCATACGATCTATTTCTACATCGCTTAAATGAATGCAATGAGCCATCACTGTAGGTACCTGTCCCATTAAGCGATGTTCATAGTACACATCTGTATAATTTGGTGACTCTGGATGTAATGATGCAACCCAATCAATTTCACCGTGATTTTCGGACAAATGAGATTGAATTGGTACATTATATTCTTCTGCTAATTTCCCTAGTCCACTCATTAATTCTCTTGTACAAGATGGTACAAATCTAGGTGTAATAATTGGTTTAACCAATGGACCAAACTGCGATGATGCATCCAGCCATTCTTTTGTATCAATCAAGGACTGTTGTATTTCCTCAATCAAGAAATTCGGACTGTTACGGTCCATATTTACCTTACCTACATAGGCTGATAATCCAGCTTTTTGTAAAAGTTCCATCAACACCAATGTACTTTCTTTATGGATAGTACCAAACAGTATACTTCTAGTAGTCCCATTGCGCCATAAATCCTGCACAAAGGCGCCATATACTAACCGTGCATAATCTGGATCACTAAACTTTGCTTCTTCAGGAAATGTATAGGTTTCTAACCATGGTAATAATTCTTTGTCCATACCAAGGCCACGATTACAATACTGCGGAGCGTGAGCATGTGTATCTACAAAGCCTGGAATGATGAGATTATCACCACAATCAGTAACCTCGCACTCTTCATAAGCTGGTGGAATACTTTCACCACAATATACGACCACACCATCTACGGCAATGATATAGCCATGTTGAATCGATATAAACTCTGATGGACGCAGTGTATATAAGATATTTCCTTTTAAAATAAGTGTTGAATTCATATAACCTCCTTGCGTGATGAGAGCCCTAAAACACTATGCTCGAATAACACGCTAGATTTTCTTTAATATTCTTTTTTCAATACATAGCCATAGGCTTGTTTATATCCATTTGATTGTTCAGTAATGTATACACCTTGTATTTCCGGCGTAAAACCAGGCAGTTGATTAATACCGTCTTCTAAGGCTAAGAAATAGTCACACGCAGTCTTGGACCAACGTTCCCCTGGCTGCACACATATTACACCTGGCGGATACGGAAGAGCCCCTTCAAGGGCAATACGTCCTTCTGCTTCGCTTAGCGGTACTAATTCTCCTTTATTTCGTTGGAACTCAAAATTTGCCTCTTGTGGGTTCATTACATAGTCAGGGAAGTATTCACCCAAGAATAATCGCTGTTGCAGAAGGCTTACATTTCTAGACTTATAAAAGTCATGCATTTCTTGGCATAACTGACGAATGTGATAGCCTTTATATTTATCTATATGACCATAGTAAATCGATGGCAACACCTCTTCCATCGGTACATCGAGATCTATGAGTTCTTCAAACCGAACAAGCTCCGCCACTAGCGCATCCATCTTATGCTTAGATTCTGCTGGTGTCATGAGGAATAAGATTGTATTTAAATCACATTTTTCAGGAATAATTCGATTTTCTCGTAAATAATTAGCAAGAATATTCGCAGGGATGCCAAACTCTTCATATTCGCCAGTCTCTACATTAATTCCTGGTGTAATCAGTTGAAATTTACAAGGATCGATAAAATATTGCCCCTTACCATAGCCTTTAAACGAGTGCCACTTGGCTTCCGGTTCAAAAGCAAAATATTTTACATCACAAGCCATCTCCTGGGTATTTCCCTCTTCCCATGGTTTACCATGAACAATTGGAGGTACTAAGGGGCGTAAATATTTACATTGTTTCAATACGGCTTTACGCGCATCAATAGCTACCTCAACACATTCACGCCATAATGTTTGCCCCAACTCGCCTTCATGAATTTTCGCATTTACATCAAGCGATGCAAATAATGGATAAAACGGAGATGTAGATGCATGCATCATAAAGGAGTTATTAAAATGCTTATGATCTACATAACGGTCTTGTCCTTTGATATGTTTATCTTTCTTATGGATTTGAGAGGTTTGTGAAAAGCCAGCTTGTTGCTTATGTACTGATTGAGTAACTAAAATGCCAGGGTCATTTGGACCCAATTCTAACAACAACGGACTACAGTCTTTCATCATAGGAATAAACTGTTCATACCCAACCCAAGCAGAATCAAAGAAAATATAGTCGCAAAGATGGCCTATTTTATCTACTACTTGCCGCGCATTATAAATCGTACCATCATAGGTTCCTAGTTGAATAACTGCTAATCGAATGGGCCGTTTTGCATTTGCTTTTTCAGGTGATTTTTCAGCCACTAATTGACGTATATAACTTTCATCAAAGCAATGATCCAAAATACCACCAATGGAGCCAAAAGGATTGCGTGCTGTTTCAAGATATATAGGCGTAGCACCAGACATAACGAGGCCACCATGGCAGATAGATTTATGATTATTACGATCATATAAAATAATATCCCCTGGTGTTAAAAGAGCATTAAGCACCACCTTATTCGCAGAAGATGTACCATTCAATACAAAATAGGTTTTATCCGCATTGTAGACCTTAGCTGCATGTGCTTGAGCATCATACGCATAGCCTTCATGAATTAAGAGATCCCCTAATTTTACATCTGCATTGCAAAGGTCAGCTCTAAATATATTCTCTCCAAAGAAATTGTAAAAGGCACGACCCGTAGGATGTTTATAGAAGAATTGGCCCCCTTGATGACCTGGACAGTCAAACTGTGAATTTTCATCCCCTACATAATCAGATAAAGCCCTGAAAAATGGTGGTAAAATAGATGCTTCATAGTTTGCTACAACTTTCTCTATCTCTGATGTACAGTCGTCGATACTCATAGATAAGAGATCTATAATGGACGTAATACGATTTCCATAAAGAGATATATCTTTAGATGCATCAAGTCTTAAGACAATAACAGGTATACCAAAGGAGCTAATTTGATTATTATTCACAAGATCTAGCTCACCATCGTCGATAACAACGGCACCTACATCTGTAAAATCTGTTTCAAAAACGCCAACACATGTGCGTCCTGCTATGGATTTAATTTTGGATTGCACGGAATCAGATAAAGCCACCTTTAAATGTTTCACAGTCTTCTCCTTTCGTACCAAAATATCATAGTCAACATATACTACAACACTACATATAGAATAAATATAATATTCATAGAATACAATAATCATAAAACATAATATTCGTATCATATAACGAATAAAAAGGCTCTCTACTTGATATGTACCCATTTTCCTGGACACATATTATTTACTAGCCTAAACACATGGAT
>OLFT01003229.1_pt1 | contig 12428 bp, 10 predicted proteins | sample 1604921 | NCBI WGS metagenome assembly OLFT01 (sample SAMEA3888897, study PRJEB22519) | human gut metagenome | biome: human gut; feature: human-associated habitat; material: faeces | place: Denmark | collected 2013 | reverse complement strand
GCACCTCAAAAACACCATCATACACTAAATCAGTAAGTTGGCAGCATCACCCAGTTGCTCTGCCTTCCAGTCATGCGGTGTAACAAGCATGGTTGAAAAATACCGGGTTATTGTTTTAGGACTCTGAAACGTCATTTTTGCTACATCAGCCTGGGCACGCCAGATAAAAGCCTGTGCAGGGGTATCCACTTCCGGTTCCTGCTCTATCCACATTGCGGCGAGCAGTGCCTTTCTGTCGTCCCTGTTACGGATGAGCAAATCAGCATTATTCAGAAATAGCTGGAGATGTGGAGGATGATTGAGAAGAGCCCGTGCGCTATACATAAGGAAACTGTCCAGTACAGTCACCATCTGGACATAAATCATCCGTAAAATGATGTTGGGCTGTTCGGTTTCAAGAAGTCCTTGTAGCTCATGTAACTCATCCAAGGCCTCCTGAAGGCGTTCGGGGATACAATTCAGGGAAGCCTCGAAATGTTGCTGCTCAGCAGCTTCTTCCATCCAGTCCCGAAACCAGCTGTATTCCTGAGCTGCCGCATCCCACTCTAGTGTCTCTTCTTCCGCTTCAGGATAGTTAATAGAGATCCATTCATGACGCCATTCTTCCTGTATATCAAACAGCAGTTCTTTAATGCTTCCCATAAACTATCCCCTTGTATATTTTGGAGTTCCCACCGGACTACATTATACGATGATTTGTGGCTGCAAATGTTGGTGACGGTTATCAGTATCGACCAAGCGCCATTAACTGGAAGCACACTTCCTCGGAAAGCTCTCCTTTTTTATTTGGGATATGTGAGGGAACAGCAGTTATCACATCAACTTCTACGCATAAATACCATGTGTCATCAGCATCATTCCACCAGGCGACAGTACGATTATCCCAGGTGCGTAATTCGCGGTAGCAGCTGTATCCAGGTAAATGCTCGAACTCCGTCTCTTGCATCCAGACTCTGCCATGGCCAAGGATCATGAGAGCCTCAAATAAAACATCCAATGAAATACTAATTTCCATAATCAACTTCCTTATTACTACATCCATATTATTTATAATCACTGTGCGGGGTAATCCATTGTGCCACACAGTGATTAGTCAGATAACAGCCACAACCACAATTGCCTAACGAAACTTTCCACTGTTTCCTAAGAACAAGTAATAACAAAATTTACATAATCAAAAGATGATAATTTTTGCGATTTGTTCCGTCCGGCCGGTTTGATATACGTGGGAAGGCTGTTATTTAATTACATATATTATATCACTTTTATATTTTCTGTCCCAAAATTCGCGAAAATAATTGTCACACTCCGTCTCCAGGATTTTTCGGATCTGGAAAAATATGAGGGCAAAAAAACACAATCTCACACGTTGTTTTAAAAGTATGTTCGGTGATAAAGGCAGTGAAACTGCGCATAAAGCATAGGTAACGACGACTGCCAGAATAATCGAAAGTCCATTTATTTACTGCGTTGATGATATATCTGACGTCAAATTCTATTGCTGTTTTTAGATAAATTCGCTCAGGAATTTTTTGGTGACAGATAAAATTCATTAATTCAGAAGGATAGATTGATGCTCCATTATCAGAAACAAGTGCATTTTTATTGTGGCTCATTATTACATACATCCATTACAATACTAAGCATTTCACTCAGATCAATATTATCCTGAGCAATGCGTTGGGTGTTTTCTGTATTTGTCCGCTCGGATAGAAACCGCCTTGCATAAAAATCAGATAATTGGCTTTTCGTACTTATATAAATTTTTAGGAAATTATAATTCTGCTTATCAAGCTCTAATACACGATTTGCCCATACATTTTTAAGAGAAGGTGCACATCCTCTGGGGTCATGATTTTCATCAGTTGTAGTTACAATCAAACTAAACTTATGTGTTAATCAAAAAAGCAATAAACTGCGCTACTGCACGAAATCGCGCTGCGTTGGTAAAACTATGGGAAGTGGAGACTGGAGTGAATGCCAATAAATTTGATTGGCTTACGCGACCATTCTCCAGATAGTGAGAAAATGCCGATATTTCCTCAATAGCAATGCACGGGGTGTGGCCAGAAGCATAGAAGCTATAGCAAAACGTGACGCCGTGTTTCTGCAACCAAAATTCGTAAAAGAACTTAACGGCCTGCAGCGAAGCAGACTGCGTGGACAATGAACGAAAAGCCAAATGATCAATGTGATATCTGAGAGGGTACAACAACGGTAAGCAGGTTTCCGTGTCCATCAGAATCCATTGCCGTTTGTGGTTGATGGCAACTAGTTGGTTGAGCGAGTACATAGATAACCTCATTGTTGATGTGGACATGAAGTAAATGTACTCTACACCTAACGCAAGAAATGAGAGGGATGTTAGAAATCGTTAACCTGTTGATTTCGTGAGAGGCAATGGAGAGATATGAAGTTGTTTACCACAGTAGGTGATTTAACTTATGTTGTGTAAGAGTTCAGTTCATAAACCATATGGTACATATTTCATTGCTTTGAAAGATATTTTTAATAGAAAGATGAAATCACTTCAAGAGTACTTCATGAACTAACAGGAAATGCACCTCTTATGAGTATTTCCTGACAGCTTAATCTTGGACCATTCCCAATGTAATAAAAGGTTGTAAAATGCGTTTTAGCGTCACTGGGGTAGGGTGTATTGATATCACGGGGAGCAGGTCAATCCAGTACCAAGCCGCGCGTTAGTGTTTGTTTCATCAACCAGTCCACCACATTACGGGAAAAAAGAGTCCTATTCCCCTCAGGAAAAATCCACTTCGAACGATGCGGCTTTGACGTGCCTGAAGACGCACCTTAAGGTATTATCTGCACCAAATTTTCTACGATGAATACAACACATCGTATGGTTTTCTTCATACCAGGATGATTCATGAACGACAAAATCAGTCAGGACACGATCAACAAAGCCCTGTGGGCCGCGTGCGATACGTTCCGTGGTACCATCAGTGCTGATACTTACAAAGACTTTATCCTTACCATGCTGTTCCTCAAGTACATTTCGGATGTCTGGCAGGATCACTATGACGAATACAAAGAACAGTATGGCGATGCGCCGGAGCTGATTGAAGCGATGATGGCTAACGAGCGTTTTGTGCTGCCGAAAAGTGCCAGCTTTTATACTCTTTACGAGCGTCGCTATGAGCCGGGAAACGGCGAGCGTATTGATCAGGCACTACACGCTATTGAAGAAGCCAACGGCACCAAACTGAAAGATGCCGGGAAAAGCGTCTTTCAGGATATTTCGTTTAACACTGACCGCTTGGGTGAAGAAAAACAGAAGAACACCATCCTGCGTCAGCTGCTGGAAGACTTTGCCGGTGAAGATCTTAACCTGAAGCCAAGCCGTGTAGGTACGCTGGACGTTATCGGTAATGCCTACGAATATCTGATTAAAAACTTTGCCGCCAGCGGTGGGCAGAAAGCCGGGGAATTTTATACCCCGCCGGAAGTCTCGGACCTGATTGCTGAACTACTTGATCCACAACCGGGTGATACCATCTGCGATCCGGCCTGTGGTTCTGGTTCGTTGTTAATGAAGTGCGGGCGTAAGATTGTATCCGGGCATGACAGCCGTAACTATGCTTTGTTCGGTCAGGAAGCGATTGGCTCCACGTGGTCGCTGGCGAAAATGAACATGTTCCTGCATGGCGAGGACAACCATAAAATCGAGTGGGGCGATACCATTCGTAACCCGAAGCTGCTCGATAAAAATGGCGATCTGATGCTGTTTGATATCGTGACCGCTAACCCGCCGTTTAGTCTGGATAAGTGGGGCCATGATGAGGCCGAGAACGATAAGTTTGGTCGCTTCCGTCGTGGTGTACCGCCGAAGACCAAAGGCGATTACGCCTTTATCTCACATATGATAGAAACCCTGAAACCGGGAACGGGTCGTATGGGGGTGGTCGTGCCACACGGTGTGCTGTTCCGTGGCTCCAGCGAAGGTAAGATTCGCCAGAAACTGATTGATGAAAATCTGCTGGATGCGGTGATTGGTTTGCCTGAAAAACTGTTCTACGGTACGGGGATTCCGGCCGCGATTCTGATTTTTAAGAAGCAGAAAGTGGATGACAAGGTGCTGTTTATCGATGCCAGCCGTGAATATAAGGCGGGCAAAAACCAGAACCAGCTCAGCGCAGAAAATATCCAGAAGATCGTTAACACCTATCGTGAAGGCGATAACGTCGAGAAATATGCCTATCTCGCCAGCCTGAAGGAGATTCAGGATAACGATTACAACCTCAATATTCCGCGCTATGTCGATACTTTTGAAGAAGAAGACGAGATTGATTTGCTGGCCGTGCGTTCTGAGCGTGAGCAATTGAAGGTGGAACTGGCGAAACTGGAAACGGAGATGGCGGGTTATCTGAAGGAGTTGGGTTATGGTGCCTAAGGGGTGGATGCTTCTCCAAGTGTCAGATATCTGTAAGTTACAAAATGGTAATAGTTTTAAGCCACATGAGTGGGATACAAAAGGTCTTCCTATCATTCGAATTCAAAATCTAAATGGAAGCGGTAATTATAACTATTTTTCAGGTGTTCCTCAGGATAAATGGTTAGTTGAACCAGGGCAGTTACTATTTTCTTGGGCAGGTACAAAAGGTGTATCCTTCGGTCCTTTCATTTGGAATGGGCCAAAAGGTGTTTTGAATCAGCATATCTACAAGGTATTTGCAAATGAAAATGTTCATGAACACTGGCTGTATTTAGCTTTATTGCATATAACTCAAAAAATTGAAGCGCAGGCTCATGGTTTCAAATCAACATTATTACATGTTCAAAAAAAAGACATTGATAATCAATTTGTGCTTACCCCGCCTGTTGCTGAACAAAAGAAAATATCCCAAATCCTGTCAACCTGGAATAAGGCGATTTCGGTGACGGAAAAGCTTCTCGCCAACAGCCAGCAGCAGAAAAAAGCCCTGATTCAGCAATTGCTTACCGGGAAGAAACGGTTGCTGGATGAGAATGGGGTGAGGTTTAGTGGGGAGTGGTGTACGTGCACTTTGTCTGAAGTAGCACATATTATTATGGGATCATCACCTAAATCCGAAGCCTACAACGATAATGGCTTAGGTTTGCCATTAATACAGGGTAATGCCGATATAAAGTGCCGAGTTTCATGTCCCAGAGTTTATACGTCTGACATTACGAAAGAATGTACTCCTGGAGATATTCTTCTAAGTGTCAGGGCACCTGTAGGTACTGTTGCACTTTCTCAACATAAAGCATGTATAGGGCGTGGTATATCGGCTATAAAATCCAAGAGAAAAATGAGTCAATCATTTCTTTATCAATGGTTTCTTTGGTTTGAACCAAAATGGTGTTACCTATCACAAGGTAGCACATTTGAATCAATTAATAGTGATGATATAAAGACATTAAAATTATCAGTGCCCAATTTTGAAGAACAACAAAAAATTGCCGCCGTTCTGTCCGCTGCCGACACCGAAATCTCCACACTTGAGAAAAAACTCGCCTGCCTGAAAAACGAGAAGAAAGCCTTGATGCAGCAACTGCTGACCGGGAAACGTCGGGTGAAAGTGGATGAGGCGGTTGCCGTATGAAACTGACGAAAAGCGGTCCACTGACTGACCGGGAAATCGACTGGCTGGAAGAAATATTAATGAAGTATGGAATGGATGATTCTGTACTCTGTTTCTCTGAGCTGGATGGATTGCTGACGGCGATTTTATCAGGTCCAAATATGGTTTCACCCAATATCTGGCTGAGTGCTATTTGGGGAAGAGGCGATTATCATCCGAAATGGTCATCTGAGAGAGAGATGGAGCGTTTTGTCAGTCTGTGTTTTCAGCATATGAACGATATCGCTGGTTGCCTTTATGACGCCCCTGAACTGTTTGAGCCGATTTTCAATGAGCGTGAGGTAAAGGGGGAAAAATATACCATTGTGGAAGAGTGGTGTTTTGGTTATATGAAAGGAAAGTCACTGGATGACTGGTCTGGTCTTCCCGGTGAGTTACGGCCTTCTCTGGAAGTGATCGCTCTTCATGGCGTGGAGAAGAATTTTCCTGTACTTGAGAAAATGACCGGAGAGCAGTTTGAGAAAAGTATTTCCCTTATTCAGCCTGCTGCACTGGCACTTTATCAGTACTGGTTGTCAGTGAGAATGTCAGAGGCATCATCCCGGCCTGTTCCAGTGAAGAGGGCAGAAAACATGCCCGGGCGAAATGACCCGTGTCCGTGTGGCAGCGGTAAAAAATTTAAGAAGTGCTGTCTGCATTGATGAATCTTCATGTGACCAGTAGCGAGTAGCGCCAGAAAGAAAAGGATTAATGATGAACCAGACGTACACGCCAAAATTCCAGGAAGAATACTGCGCCAAAATTCCGGCACTGACGTTACTGACCAGCCTCGGCTGGACGTTTTTATCCCCGAAACAGATTATGGATTACCGGGGCTATAAACAGGATGAGGTGGTGCTGCGTCCGGTTCTGCGTGAAGAGCTGTCGAAGCGTTCCTTTATGGCGGGTGGCAAAATCTGCCAGTTATCGGAAAAGGCGCTGGATAACCTGATATCGCAGGTCTGTTCTCCGGCGCTGAATGAAGGACTGCTGAAAGCCAATGAGCGGATGTATAACCATCTGCTCTACGGTATCGCCGTCACGGAGTTTGTCGATGGCAAGAAGGTGAACCCCACCATTGCGCTGATTGACTGGGAACATCCGGAAAATAACCAGTTTCACTTTACCGAAGAATTTACGGTATTGCGGTCAGGCGTTGTCGAAACCCGCAGACCGGATATTGTCTGCTTTGTGAATGGTATCCCGCTGGCAGTCATTGAAGCGAAAAGCCCGGCAGGTCACGGTAAGAAAGGGCCAACCATTGACGAAGGGATATCTCAGAGTATCCGCAACCAGTTCAACGATGAAATCCCGCAGCTGTTTGCCTATAGCCAGCTATTGCTTTCGATTAACGGGCATGACGGTCGCTACGGTACCTGCCATACGCCAATGAAATTCTGGGCGGCATGGCGGGAAGAAGATATTACGGATGCGCAGATGTATGCTCTGCGCAACCATCCGTTATCGACTGAACAGATTCATGCGTTATTTGATCATCGTCCGTCAGCCGATCTCAACTGGTATCAGCAGTTAATCGCCGGGGGTGAACTGGCCGTTAGTGGACAGGACAAACTGCTCATCAGTCTGCTTTCGCCGGAACGTCTGCTGGAGATGACGCGCTTTTTCACCCTGTTTGATAAAAAGACCGGGAAGATTGTCGCCCGCTATCAGCAGGTGTTCGGCATTAAAAGACTACTGGAACGCATCAGTACCCGTAGATCAGACGGCGGCAGGGAAGGTGGTGTCATCTGGCATACCACGGGTTCCGGTAAATCTTATACCATGGTGTTCCTCAGTAAGGCGCTGATTCTTCATGACAGCCTGAAGCAGTGTCGTATTGTGGTGGTGACGGACCGTATCGATCTTGAAGAACAGCTCAGCGGTACCTTTGCTTCCGGCGGCGAGTTGGTCGGGAAAAAAGACAAAGCCAATGCAATGGCGACATCCGGGCAGATGTTGGCGGAACAGATTGGCTCCGGTAAAGAACGTATTATCTTCACCCTGATCCAGAAATTTAATTCAGCGACAAAACTTCCTGAATGCGTCAATACCAGCCCCGACATCATCGTACTGATTGATGAAGGACACCGCAGCCAGGGTGGCGAAAACCATGTGCGTATGAAACTGGCCCTGCCGAATGCTGCTTTTGTGGCATTTACCGGTACACCTTTGCTGAAAGAAGATAAGACCACCAATAAATTCGGGCCGATTGTCCACGCTTATACCATGCAGCGAGCGGTAGAAGATCAGGCGGTGACGCCTCTGCTTTACGAGGAACGTATTCCTGATCTTGAGGTAAACGACCGGGCAATAGATGCATGGTTTGATCGTATTACCGATGGGTTAAGCGAAGCGCAAAAAGCCGACCTTAAGCGTAAATATGCCCGTAAGGGTGAGGTTTATAGTGCAGATGACCGCATCCGGCTGATTGCATTAGATATCGCCATGCACTTCTCGAAGAATATTGATGAGGGGCTGAAAGGCCAACTTGCCTGCGACAGCAAGATTTCCGCCATCAAATATAAAAAGTATCTTGATGAAGCCGGGTTGTTTGAGTCAGCTGTCGTTATCAGCCCGCCGGATACCCGGGAAGGGAACACCGAGGTGGATGAAAGCAAACTGCCGGAAGTGACGAAATGGTGGAAGGATAATGTCGGCACGCAGGATGAGTCTGTGTATACCCGTAATATCATTAGCCGCTTCGATACCGATGATAAGCTTAAATTGTTGATCGTCGTTGATAAATTGCTCACCGGGTTTGATGAACCGAAGAATACCGTGCTGTATATCGACAAACCTCTTAAGTCCCATAATCTTATCCAGGCGATTGCCCGGGTGAACCGACTGCATCCACTGAAAAAGTTTGGTCTGCTGATTGATTATCGCGGCATTTTGGCTGAACTGGACACGACTATCGGTAAATATCAGGATCTTGCCTCCCGAACTCAGGGAGGATATGACATCAAGGATATTGATGGGCTGTACAGCGCCATGAGCTCTGAATACAAGCGTCTGCCGCATCTGTATAACCAGTTGTGGGCCATATTTGCCGGTGTTAAAAACAAGAATGATACTGAGCAGTTACGTGCAGTTCTGGTGCCTAAAATGGAAGAACGTGACGGAGAGATGGTCGATATCCATCAGAAAACCCGTGATGATTTCTTCGAGGTGTTAACGGCCTTTGCCGGATGCCTGAAAGTAGCGCTGCAGTCCGCCACCTTCTTCACCGACAAGAGCTTTACGGAACAAGACCGAAATATCTATAAAGAAACCGTAAAACAGATGTCCAGCCTGCGCCAGTGGGCGATGCAGGTCAGTGGTGAGCAGGTCAATTATGACGACTACGCTGAACAGGTGAAAAAACTGCTGAATAAGCATGTTACTGGTGTCGCGGTTCGTGAACCGGATGGCGTATATGAAGTGGGCAAGATGGGTAAAACTGAAAAGCCGGAAGAGTGGGATAACAACAAAACCCGCAATGAGACCGACATCATTAAAACCCGCGTCACGAAGATGATTGAACATGAACTGTGCGACGATCCCTATGCTCAGGAGGCATTCTCAAAACTCCTGCGTATGGTTATTGAAGAGACTGAAAAACTGTTCGACCATCCGCTGAAGCAATATCTCCTTTTCCGCGAGTTTGAGGCGCAGGTGGAAGCCCGCAAACTCAGCGACATCCCGGATGCGCTGGCCGTAAACAAACATGCGCAGGCATACTACGGAGTATTTAAAAAAGAGCTACCTGAGGTTTTCGCGGTAAACGATGATCAGGTTCAGCATAAATGGACGAAGCTGGCTTTCGAAGTGGACACTATTATTGTCAAAGCGGTTGCGGAAAATTCCCTCAATCCTCAGGATATCGAGAAAGCCGTTAAGACAAGCCTGTTGCCGCGACTGTTTACTGCCTGTCGAGAGATCGGTGCTGGAATGAACCAGGTAAACCGTATCGTTGAAACCATCATACAGATCCTGCGCGTTGGTTTGATGAAATCATGAGTGAGAAAAAGTCACTATCTATGAATGCTGTACGTTTTGTTTATGGTGATGAAACCATCGTGGTTCAGTGTGTACCACGGCAGGTTGTTAAAGGCAGGATACTTATCAAGGTTCATCCGGACTGCCGGGTAGTCGCATCTGTACCACCCGGAACGCCGGAGCTGGATGTGATATCTGCGCTGAAAAAGCGAGGGCGCTGGATATACCAGCAACTACGCGACTTCAGGGAGCAACAAACGCATATCGTTCCGCGTCAGTATGTGAGTGGCGAAAGCCATTACTATCTTGGCAAACAATACCAGTTGAAAGTAACAGAAGATGCTGCTGTTACGCAAAAAGTGAAAATGTTGCGGGGCCGTCTGGAAGTCACCGTCAGACACAAATCCGCTGAACGCGTTAAGGCGGTGCTGGTTGAGTGGTATCGGGAACGCGCCAGAGATGTGTTTCAACGCAGACTGGATTTACTGATACCGCAAACCTTATGGGTAAGTGAGCGTCCTCCGATACGTTTACGAGCCATGCAGACGCAATGGGGAAACTGTTCTGCAAAAGGCTGCCTGACACTTAACCCGTGGCTGGTAAAGGCTTCCTCGGAATGCATCGACTATGTATTGCTCCATGAGTTATGCCATGTCGCTGAGCACAATCACAGCGAGAAATTTTACCGGCTGATGGGGCAGGTTATGCCGGGTTGGGAAAAGGTAAAAAAACGCCTGGACGGGATAGCCGGGATGCTGTTGGCTGATATGTAGTTATTCAGGACGGGTCACCGATAATAAAAAAGCCCTTTACCGAATGTTTGCTTTGCTTCATCCCGAGCGGAATTTTACAAACCTATAACCAACTATCATTTCGGTAACTAATAAACAGAGAGTACTGAACTTCATTAAGGAGTTGCATCCGGGACTGGCTGACATTATATTTATATACGTCTAGCATATAGGGGTGTCGCTGTTAATCTCATTTTAATGAGGCTTGTCAGTGCATGAAGGGAGAGGGCGGGCTCGGCTTTGCCCTCTCTTTTTCATGACTCCATTTATCTTCATCATTTTTCGAATAGAGCAAGGCGTTTATTCATGACTTTGTTGTACAAATATAGCGCTATACCTATCATTGATTTTTTTTCCTTTCGTGTAGCTCCATGATCAAGTGCGGAGCAAGAAGGCTTTCTACCGGTATAACCGTATTGATTTTTACCGCTTTGACAATTTCAATTAATGACAAGGTATTCTGTGCTAGCTGTTCGCGCAGCTCTTTGTTCTCTTCCTGAAGCTGCTGATTACGACCAAGCAAAGCCTGACGGGTCTTACGATTCACATACTGCTGCTTTTCTTTGGGGCGAAGATTTAGGGGAGATAGCTGTTGATCGACATAGGCTGCAATAAGACGTTTTCGTTCAATGCTACTTAATGTACTTAAGCCGCCATTGATGATGCCTTTTGACTTAAGTCTGGCGTGTAAGCTTTTAGCTGAAATTGGCGATTTATCAAACCCTTCAATCAACATCAGCTGGAGCTCATGCTCAATCTGAGTATCCAATTCTTTACCCCGCATCAGTCTTCTCCTTGTTTGATTTTTTGGTACTCGAGGGCAAATAGTTGAGCCAGAGTACGAATTTCACCTTCTACTTTTATCTCTCCGGACAGGACCACCTGAGAGGGGATTGCTTCCAGCGAGTTTGAGCGGCTGCGTAATTGCTTAGTTAAGGCATCTAGTTGTGCTAGATTTTCTTCGATATTGCCCTGCATTAGCTGGTTACCCGGAAAGGTCGCGGTATACTGTTCAAAAGCAAACGTAGCCTCGTTTAATGCACGACCTTTGGCTTCAATTGTGGAGTATTCATCAATACGACCTGTTAACGTGAAATGCTCACAGGGCTTCAATGCCTGACACTTCATTCGATAAGGGCATCCCCACAAGTTTACGTCTCTCATGCAGGAGCCCAATTTCAATGGATGCAGCACCGCGTGCCTATGCACCATTTCAGTCGCTTGCGATGGCCCTTCATTTTTACTGATATCTTCGAACGCAGCGGCTATGTCTTCGAATAATCCATCGTCTAACGACGCCTCAATGAATCCTGCAACATCGTCACGATTATCGAAGGTATGTAGGTTCGCCTTTATGTTGGTTTCCAGATTCTTCGTACTGCTAAATATCATCATACCACTTTGTTTTACCACATCGAGCGGTGTATCAGCGTCAATAGTAATTGGTGTTGTCTGCTCCTGTATGATCGGAACTAACGGAATAAGAGAAGCAGCCTTTCGGCGCTCCTTAAGAGCCAGATGCTGGTAATGTTTATTTTGAGTAATATCAACACGCCCCATCAACATGGCTTGTAAGTGGTCTGAAATTTCAGCAATAGCGAGAAAAGTGTTTATATTGTGACGAGGAATATGAGTGCGAAGCTGGGTAGGACGACCGTCATCTTCGAGTAGCCTGTATTTACTGAAGACTGAAGCATAGCCGTCAACGTTACCGAGAAACTTGTTTACGCCAGCATTACTCAGTGGTAAAGGTGTTGCTTTTAGCCCCAATGCTCTCTTTAACGTCATAGACCCTTTGGGGTAAAGGAACAATAAATCCTCATACATAATCTCAAATCTTTTGCCGTTTTCTACCCATGAGTGAGTACAGGGAGTATTTGCGCTGCTATCACCAAATTCATTTTTAAGGTAAAGACTAAGGTCTGATTTTGAATAATATTTCCTTTTTTCATTACCTGGAAAAAGAATGACTTCAGTCGGAATACAGCCTCGTTTCGCTAAGGAAGGTGCGAATAAGCAGGTCATTTCTTCCCAAGCTGACTCGCTGATTAAA
>OLFT01003228.1_pt1 | contig 12429 bp, 11 predicted proteins | sample 1604921 | NCBI WGS metagenome assembly OLFT01 (sample SAMEA3888897, study PRJEB22519) | human gut metagenome | biome: human gut; feature: human-associated habitat; material: faeces | place: Denmark | collected 2013 | reverse complement strand
CAGCCAGGTCTCGCTCTCCTGGGTGAACACGCCGCCGCTGCCGTCGGCCCGGCTGGCGCCCCACTCGCTGACGAACACCGCCAGCCCGCGCTTCTGGGCGTCGGCGATGCGCTGGCGCAGCCAGGCTCCGTGGGTGCCCGCGTAGAAGTGACAGGTGTACATCAGGTTGGTCCCCACAACGGGGTCCGCCGCCGGGTCCTGAAGGTCCTGGCTCCAGGTCCCGGAGCCGATCAGAATGATGCTGTCCGGGGCGTTGGAGCGGATGGTCTTCACCAGCGCCTGGGCCTCCTTCAGATGAGTGAGGGGGTCGCCGTCGGACAGGATGTGCCAGTCGATGATGACATACATGTCGTTTTCGATGGCGGCGTCCATGGCGGCATAGGCCGCTTTCTTGATCTGAGCCGGGCTGGAGAGGTAGCCGCCCTCGCCTGTGTACATGGCGACGCGGAAGAGGTTTGCGCCGTAAGCGGCCGTGTTGGCGATGGCCTGTTTCGTGGTGTACTGGGGGAACCACTGGATGCCGTGGCTGCTCATGCCGTGCAGCTCCACCGCCGCGCCGTGCTCGTCGCAGAGCTGCGTCCCCTGCACGTGGAGGTTTCCGTGCTCAGACACGCCGCCGCCCGTTTTGACCGTGGGCGTGGGCGCGGGCGAGACTGCGGGTGTATCGGGCAGAGCCGGTGTTTCCTGGCCGGAGAGGACCTGGGCGCGGCGGATGATGGTGCAGGCCTCGGCCCGGGTCAGGCCGCTTTTGGGGTTAAAACGGCCCTGGTCGTCTCCTGCCACCACGCCGCAGCTGTAGGCCGCCAGGACCTTGTTGTAGTACCGCCCGTCCAGCGCGGAAAAGTCCGCCATTTTTGCCGACTCCGTGACATAGTCGCCGGTCTTGTCGGGCAGCAGGGCGCGCATGAGGATATTCACCGCCAGCTGGCGGGGGAGGGGAAGGTCATATTTTTCCCCTGTGGGGGGCAGCTCGTCCCAGTCATACCACCCCGCCTCCAGCGCCGCCTGCATGGTCCCGGCGGCCCAGTGGGAGGAGGACGAGGCCGCTGGTTCCAGCCCGCCGCACCGCCCCACGATGGAGACGAACTCCGCCGCGGTGATGGTGCGCCCGGGGCGGAAAGTGCCGTCGGGATAGCCGCAGATTAGCCCCTCGGCGGTCATATCCCCCACGTCGGCGGCAAACCAGTCTGAGCTCTTCACGTCGGAAAACGCCGCCGCTATCGTTGCGGGGAGACAGAGCAGCAGAAGAAAGAGCAGGAGGAAAATATTCAGGTTTCGTTTCATGGGCGGGTCACCTCTGTATCCGTCGAAGTACTGATGTCGGCGGGGTCGTAGCTCATGATCAGCTGGTCCTGGCCGTCCACGGATCTGGAGTACATGACGCCCCTTTTGATGTCTGCCAGAACGTCCTCGTACATGGCGATGGTCTTGTCGATCTCCTCCTGGGTCCAGGTGAATTTGTGACCGTTGACCCGGTCAGTCTCGCCAAGGAGGCTTTGGAGCTGCACCTTTTCGTCCGCGAGCCACGCCTTGTACTCATCATACGTCCACCACTGGACGTTGGGCGTGGGGAAGCGGGCTTCGAATTCCTCGTCTGTCAGCGGCTCGAAGGTCGTGCCCTCGTCGAAGCTGTAATAGGTCTTGCCGTCGTCTGGATCTACATAGGACATAAGGGAAACCGAATCTACCTCAGTTTCAACGTCGTTCATATTCGCTTCCAAGTTGGCGGAGGTGGCAAAGACCGTCACCGTCCCGACGACAAGCGCCGCCGCCAGAAGCAGGGAGATGACCGTGATTTTTCTCGTTTTCATAATGGCTGTGATCCTTTCTTCCATCGCGTTTTTGCTGAAATGATTGCAGAGAGGGGCAAAACCGCTCCGTGTTTCCTCCATACGGATCAGAACTTTCGCATAAGAGGCTCTCGTCCCGCTGCCAAAATGGTGGACAACGGTTTCATCGCAGGATAACTCGATATCTCTGTTTGCGAGGACGTACATCACCCATACCAGCGGATCGAACCAATGCACACAGACTGCGGCGAGCAGCAAAAGTTTAAAAATGACATCGAAACGGCGGATATGAACAAATTCGTGTTCTAAAATATATTGCAGCCCTGTTTCATCTTCCCAGTCCATTCTTTTGGGCATCAAAATGACCGGACGAAATATGCCGAACGTAAGCGGGGAAGAGATGCGGTCAGTCTTCCGGATAGAGATCCTGCGCCGCAGCGGGTGTGCCTGGAGCCACCGCCGGGATACCTCATTTTCCAGCGGCAGGGACATTTGAAATTCCTGATAGCATTTCCAGTAGGCCACGGCGAACACAGCCGCGCAGAGGACCATGCCCACCGCCCAAACGACGCCCCATACCGAGATCGTTATGCTTGCGGAAGAAGCGGGCTGCGGCACGGCAGAGATAGCCTGCCCTGTTGTAAAGGCAGGAAATACTGTGTCCGCTGTCAGTGGTGAAGTTTTTCGGCCCAATAAAGAATAGATGCTTATGCTGGAGGGCAGAGAAAACGGTATCAGCAGGCGCGCCAACGCAGCATACCAAAGCAGGAGAAACGTTTTCTTTGGCACGCGGTCCATTGCCAAAGCGCGGATGACTGTAATGACGAAGATCAGCACGGCCCCGGACACACTCATTTGCAACAAGCTCATGCCGCGCACCTCATTCCAGGTCGCCGACGATCTGTTTTAGCTTTTCAATTTGTTCTGCGGAAAGTTTTTTCCTGCCGAGAAGCGCCGCGAACAGTTTGTCGGCAGAGCCGTCATAGATCTTGTCGATCAGTTCATTTGTTTCCGCCTCCTGGACGGCTGACTTAGGGATCAAAGCGTGGCACATAAATCCCGGTTCGCTGCGCTCTATTGCGCCTTTCTTGATGCAGCGCTTGATGAGGGTATAGGTCGTGTTCACATTCCAGCCCAGTTCCTTTGTCAGCTGCTTGGCGATGTCCTTGGCGGGGGTATCGCCCGCGTGCCAGAGAACGTCCATCACCTTCAGTTCAGAATCAAACAATTTGATGTCCATGCATAAACCTCCGTCTATAAGACTCTGGTAGTAGCTACGCATATATAATACCGCAGTCTTATTGTACTGTCAATACTACTGGCGTCTTAAAAGACGCTTTTGTTGGTCACCTCAAAGACGAAGAACTCGACGAATATCTTGAATGAAAAAGAGCTACCTGACTTCATTTGAAATCAGATAGCTCTTTTCTTGTGAATAAAGTTCAGTATTTATGGGCTTATTTTAGCCTCAGAATTATTCCCACTCAATGGTCGCCGGGGGCTTGGAAGTCACGTCGTAGCAAATTCTGTTGATCCCCTGGACCTCGTTTACGATTCTGGTGGAGATCTTGTCCAGGACGTCGTAGGGAATGCGGGCCCAGTCGGCGGTCATGAAGTCGCTGGTGGTGACGGCGCGGAGGGCCAGGGTGTAGTCATAGGTCCGGCCATCGCCCATGACGCCCACGGAGCGGGTGTTGGTCAGGACGGCGAAATACTGGTTCAGATTCTTATCCTCACCGGCCTTGGCGATCTCGTCCCGGAAGATGAAGTCGGCCAGACGCAGGGTGTCCGCCTTGTCCTTGGTGATGTCGCCGATGATGCGGATGGCCAGGCCGGGGCCGGGGAAGGGCTGGCGGGAGACCAGATACTCGGGCAGGCCCAGTTCGCGGCCCAGCTGGCGGACCTCGTCCTTGAACAGCAGGCGCAGGGGCTCGATGATCTCCTTAAAGTCCACATAGTCGGGCAGACCGCCCACGTTGTGGTGGCTCTTGATGGTGGCGGCGTTGCCTGCGCCGGACTCGATGACGTCGGGGTAGATGGTGCCCTGGGCCAGGAAGTCCACCTTGCCGATCTTCTTGGACTCCTCCTCGAAGACCCGGATGAACTCCTCGCCGATGATCTTGCGCTTGCGCTCGGGCTCGGTGACCCCGGCCAGCTTGCCCAGGAAGCGGGCCTCGGCGTCCACGCGGACAAAGTTGATGTCCCACTTGGCAAAGGCGGCCTCTACCTCGTCGCCCTCGTTCAGGCGCATGAGACCGTGGTCCACAAAGACGCAGGTGAGCTGATTGCCCACGGCCTCGGCCAGGAGGGCGGCCACCACGGAGGAGTCCACGCCGCCGGACAGAGCCAGCAGGACCTTGCCGGAGCCCACCTTCTCCCGCACGGCGGCGATGGCGGTGTTCTTATAGTCGCCCATGGTCCAGTCGCCCTTGGCCCCGCAGACCTCATACAGGAAGTTGCGGATCATCTTCACGCCGTTTTCGGTGTGGTTGACCTCGGGGTGGTACTGCACGCCGTAAAAACCCCGCTTCTCATCGGCGATGGCCACGTTGGGGCAGGCGTCGGAGTGGGCCACCAGGGAGAAGCCCTCGGGTACCTTGGCCATATAGTCGCCGTGGCTCATCCAGGACACGCCCTCGGCGGGCAGGCCCTTGAAGAGCTTGCAGTCGGTGTTGTAATAGGTCGGCGTCTTGCCGTACTCCCGGGCGGAGTCGTCCTGGGCCTCGGTCACCTGACCGCCCAGGGTGTGGGCGATGAGTTGGCAGCCGTAGCAGATGCCCAGGATGGGCACGCCCCAGGTGAAGATCTCGGGGTCCACGTGGGGGGAGGTCTCCAGATAGACGGAGTTGGGGCCGCCGGTGAAGATGATGCCGATGGGGTCCATGGCCTTCAGCTCGGCCAGGGGAGTGGTATAGGGCTTGACCTCGCAGTAAACGCTGCACTCACGGACCCGGCGGGCGATGAGCTGGTTATACTGGCCGCCGAAGTCCAGAACGATGACAGTCTGGTGAGACATACTGGCACGATCCCTTCTTTTCGTGATATTTTCGCCCTTCTGCACCTTTTTTTGCATATTATGCTGCAAAACAGGGGGAAGGACACAATTATTTAACAATTTGTTAACCTTTTTCTGCTTGTTTTCCACCCATCAAAAGCGTATGATATGGACAGAACAAGAGAGAAAGGAGGTCGAGGACATGAACGGAACCAACTGGAGCAGCCTGGCTGACCTGGAAGACCTGATCTATGAGAATCAGAAGACCGTGGCCAGTGAGCGGTAATTAAAATCAAAAACCCACGCAAGAAACCACACCGAAGGGTGTGGGTTTTTTGTTTTTCAGGGCAATTCGGCGGAGACGTAACGCCCACGCTGAATGTCGAACGGGACAGCGGAGACATAAAACAGTTCGTCCTGCAGCGGACCGGAGTCGTCATCCTGCCAATAGCCGAAGCACAGCCGGTAATGACCATCGGGCAATGTTCCATAGGGCTCCATGTACGGCGTAAAGGCATACTGCTCTCCGGGAGCAATCGTCATTCCTGTGCCGGCAGTGACAAAGTCCCGGCAGGGTACATCGTACCACTGGCCGTTCAGCTGCACGTCAACGCCGCAGTAGTCCGGCGGGTCCCCGTGATAAAACGTCAGATCGCTGCCGTTGAAGAATGTGGCAGTGCTGATGCGGTGGGGAGACAGTTCTAGCCGGAGCTGGGCGCCGGGGCAGGAGGGAGGCAGTTGGGACAGGGTGAGCGCCTCGGGGTCCAGAACGACAGGCCGGGTGGTGCGCCAAATGGCTGCCCCCAAGATAACGGCACCCAGGGAGAGCACAGACAGCAGCTTCCACCAGGTAAGGAAAAACCGCTTCATAGGAATGACCTCCTTTTTGTCCTTTCCCTAAGGTTAGACGGGGAGAAAGACAAAAGGTTCCGGGTGCTTCAAGCTCCCCGGCGCTTTGTCAGAGAAAGCGCCGGGGAGTTTTTGATCAGTGGGTCTTTAGATCTTGGTGATGTCGATGGGCTCCAGGTCCTCGGAGCGGCTCTGCTGCCGGACGGTGAGCAGGGCACGGGCGGTGTCGATGGCGGTGACGCAGCCCACGCCGTGCTCCACGGCGGAGCGGCGGATGCGGAAGCCGTCGGTGTCGTGCTTGCGGCCCTTGGTGGGGGTGTTGATGATCAGGTCCACCGTGCCGGAGGCGATCATATCCAGAATGTTGGGGTGGGCCTGGGAGACACGGTTGACCCGCTTGCACTGGATGCCAGCCTCCGTGAGGGCGTCGCAGGTGCCGGAGGTGGCGAAGAGCTCGATGCCCATCTCCTCAAAGCCCCGGGCGATGGAGATGATCTCCCGCTTGTCCTCGTCCTTTACGGTGAGGATAATGCGGCCACCCCGCTTGGGGGCGCGCAGGCCAGAGCCCTTGAAAGCCTTCAGCAGGGCCTGGGAGAAGGTCTCGGCAATGCCCAGCACCTCGCCGGTGGATTTCATCTCGGGGCCAAGGCCGGTGTCCACGTCGGTGAGCTTCTCGAAGGAGAAGACGGGGGCCTTCACGGCGAAGTAGTTGGCCTCCTTATAGATGCCGGTGCCATAGTCCAGGTCCTTCAGCTTCTGGCCCAGCATGACTTTCGTCGCCAGGTCGATGATGGGCACGCCGGTGACCTTGGAGATATAGGGGATGGTGCGGGAGGAGCGGGGGTTGACCTCAATGACATAGATGTCGTCGTTATAGAGGATATACTGGGCGTTGATGAGGCCGATGACCCCCAGGTGCTTGGCCATGTTCCGGGTGTGCTGAAGGATCAGGTCCCGGTGCTTCTGCTCCAGGTGCAGAGGAGGATAGACGGCGATGGAGTCGCCGGAGTGGACGCCGGCCCGCTCCACATGCTCCATGATGCCGGGGATCAGGATGTCCTCGCCGTCGAACACGCCGTCCACTTCCAGCTCCCGGCCCATGAGATATTTGTCGATGAGGATGGGGTGCTCCTGCACGGTCAGGTTGATGATGCGCATGAACTCCTCGATGTTCCGGTCGGAGTAGGCGATCTCCATGCCCTGGCCGCCCAGCACGTAGGAGGGACGGACCAGCACGGGGTAGCCCAGCTCGTGGGCGGCGGCCAGAGCCTCCTCCACGGTGAAGATGGTGCGGCCCTTGGCCCGGGGGATGCCGCACTTCTGGAGAATTTCGTCGAAGCGCTCCCGGTCCTCGGCGGCGTCCACGCCGTCGGAGGAGGTGCCCAGGATCTGCACGCCCATCTCGGTGAGGGCCTTGGCCAGCTTGATGGCCGTCTGGCCGCCGAACTGGACCACAGCGCCCCAGGGCTTCTCCTGCTCCACGATGTTCTGCACGTCCTCGGCGGTGAGGGGCTCGAAATACAGCTTGTCGGCCACGTCAAAGTCGGTGGACACGGTCTCGGGGTTGTTGTTGACGATGATGGTCTCGCAGCCCAGGCGCTTCAGGGCCCACACGGAGTGGACGGAGCAATAGTCAAACTCGATGCCCTGGCCGATGCGGATGGGGCCGGAGCCCAGGACCAGGACCTTCCGCTTTCCGGAGTCGGCCTGAATGGCCTCGTTCTCCCCGTCGTAGGTGGAGTAGTAATAGGGGGTCTCGGCGTCGAACTCGGCGGCGCAGGTATCCACCATCTTGAAGGAGGGGATGATGCCGTACTTCTCCCGCAGGGCTTTCACCTCGGCCTGCTTCATGCCGCACAGGGCGCCGATATAGCTGTCGGCAAAGCACATCTCCTTGGCCCGCTTCAGCAGGTCGGCACCGGGGGCGCCCTTGCACTGCTTCAGCTCCTCCTCCATGTCGATGATGCGCTTGAAACCGTCCAGGAACCAGATGTCCATCTTGGTGATGTGGTTGATCTTCTGGGGGGAGAAGCCACGGCGCAGAGCCTCGGCCACCACGAACAGGCGCTCGTCGGTGACGTTGACCAGCATGTCCTCGATCTCGTCGGTGTACAGGCCCTCCAGCTTGTCCAGCTTCAGCGCCCGGACGTTCAGCTCCAGGGAGCGGATGGCCTTCATCAGCGCGCCCTCGAAGGAGTTGGCGATGGCCATGACCTCGCCGGTGGCCTTCATCTGGGTGCCCAGGGTGCGGCTGGCGGTGGTGAACTTGTCGAAGGGCAGGCGGGGGATCTTCAGCACGCAGTAGTCCAGGGTGGGCTCGAAGCAGGCGGTGGTCTTGCCGGTGACGGCGTTGGGGATCTCGTCCAGGGTATAGCCCAGGGCGATCTTGGCGGCCACCTTGGCGATGGGATAGCCGGTGGCCTTAGAGGCCAGGGCGGAGGAGCGGGACACACGGGGGTTGACCTCGATGACCGCGTACTCATAGGAGTCGGGGTTCAGGGCGAACTGGCAGTTGCAGCCGCCCTCGATCTCCAGAGCGGAGATGATGTTCAGGGCCGCGCTGCGCAGCATCTGGAACTCCTTGTTGGCCAGGGTCTGGGTGGGGGCCACCACGATGGAGTCGCCGGTGTGGACGCCCACGGGGTCGATGTTCTCCATGGAGCAGACCTGGATGACGTTTCCGGCGGAGTCGCGCATGACCTCGAACTCGATCTCTTTCCAACCGGCGATGCAGCGCTCGATGAGCACCTGGCCCACGCGGGACAGGTTGATGCCGCGGTCAGAGATTTCCCGTAGGGACAGCTCGTCATAGGCGATGCCGCCGCCAGTGCCGCCCAGGGTATAGGCGGGGCGGACGATGACGGGATAGCCGATCTCATTGGCGAAATCCACGGCGTCCTCCACGCTCTCCACCACCTTAGAGGTGACGCAGGGCTGGCCGATCTCCTCCATGCAGTCCTTAAAGCCCTGGCGGTCCTCGGCCTTACGGATGGACTCGGGGCTGGTGCCCAGCAGCTTTACGCCGTATTTGGCCAGCGTGCCGTTCTCGTGGAGGGCCATGGCCAGGTTCAGGCCGGTCTGGCCGCCCAGGGTGGGCAGGATGGAGTCGGGCCGCTCCATCTCGATGACCTGGGTCACAGAGGGGATATTCAGCGGCTCGATATACACGTGGTCGGCAATGTCCTTGTCCGTCATGATGGTGGCGGGGTTAGAGTTGACCAGGACCACCTCGATGCCCTCTTCCTTCAGGGCGCGGCAGGCCTGGGTACCGGCGTAGTCAAACTCGGCGGCCTGGCCGATGACGATGGGGCCGGAGCCCAGGACCAGGACCTTTTTGATATTCGGATTCTTAGGCATTACTGGTCACCTCCCATAGACGCGATAAAGCGGTCGAACAGATATTCCGTGTCCTGGGGACCGGGGCTGGCCTCCGGGTGGAACTGGGTGGTAAAGCAGTTGGGGCGCTTATAGCGCAGGCCCTCGCAGGTGCCGTCGTTCACGTTCACGTGGGAGACGGTGGCCACGTTGGGGTCCACGCTGTCAGACAGGACCATATAGCCGTGGTTCTGGCTGGTGATGAACACCCGGCCGGCCTCCAGGTCCCGCACGGGGTGGTTGCCGCCCCGGTGGCCATAGTCCAGACGGCCCGTCTTGGCGCCGGTGGCCAGGGCCAGGATCTGGTGGCCCAGGCAGACGGCGAACATGGGCACGTTGCTGTCATACAGCTTCTTCACCTCGGCGATGATGGACACGTTGTCGGCGGGGTCGCCGGGGCCGTTGGACAGCATCACGCCGTCGAAATGCCCGGCCAGCACCGTCTCGGCGGGGGTGAGAGCGGGGAACACGGTGACGTGGCAGCCCCGGCGGCGCAGGCACTCGATCATGTTCTGCTTCACGCCGAAGTCCATCATGGCCACCCGGTACTTCTCCTCGCCATAGGCGGGGCAGTCCTCAGGCTGTTTGCGGGAGACCCGCTCCACGGTGCCCTCCACCCGGAAGGCCCGGATCTTCTCCAGGGCCTCCGCAACATTAAAATGCTCCGCACAGGTGACCATGCCATTCATGCTCCCCTGACTGCGGAGTATTTTCGTTAACGCCCGGGTGTCGATGCCCTCGATGCCGGTGATATCATGCTTCTTCAAATAGTCGTCCAGGGTGCCCTCGCAGCGGAAATTGCTGCCCCGGGGGGACAGGTGCCGCACGACAAAGGCCTCCGCCCAGGGGCGGCCAGACTCGTTGTCCTCGTGATTCACGCCATAATTGCCGATCAGGGGATAGGACATCACGATGCCCTGCCCCGCGTAAGAGGGATCGGTCAAGATCTCCTGATAGCCGGTCATTGCGGTGTTGAACACCATCTCGCACACCCGGTCGGAGGTGCCGCCGATGCTGGTCCCGGAGAAAATGCTCCCGTTGGCCAGGATCAAGGTCGCTTTCATCAATATCTCACACGCCTTCCGTTCCAGTTCTTTGTGGTCACATCTACGTCAACACAAAAGGTTTCAAATTATTGTATCGGAAAACGGGGCTTTTTGCAAGATGCCGGGAGGATTTTTTTTCTGTATATTTTTCACGCTTTTTCCGGGAAAACTTAAGGAATATTTTTTCTTCAGGCGGGAATGCTGAAAACACACGCCGGGAGGGGGAAACCAGCCCCGGGCATCCGGCTTTTGCAAAGGGGGGGCGGGGCCATGTTTACCGGAGTGGTGCGGGCGGGCATCCTCTATCTCGTCATCATTGCCGGGGTACGGCTGATGGGCAAGCGCCAGGTGGGGGAGCTGGAGCCTTCGGAGCTGGTGCTGTCCCTTATCATCGCTGACCTGGCCTCCGTGCCCATGCAGGACTATGGCATCCCCCTGCTCACCGGGGTGGCTCCCATCCTCACCCTGCTGGCGCTGACCATGGTGCTGTCCGTGGGAACCATGAAGAGTCGGCGGCTGCGGGCCCTGCTCTGCGGGCGGCCCAGCATGGTCATCCGCAATGGAAAGCTGGACGTGGGGGAGATGCGCCGGAACCGGCTGACGGTGGACGAGCTGCTGGAGGAGCTGCGGTGCAAGGGCTACGCCGACCCCGCCGCCATCCGCTATGCCATTTTAGAGACCAACGGCCAGCTGTCTGTCCTGCCCTATGCCGCCCAAAAGCCGCCCACTGCCCAGCAGATGGCCCTCTTTGTGGCGGAGACCGACCCGCCCCGGGTGCTGGTGAGCGACGGAGAGATTTTGGAGGGCAACCTGCGGGCTCTGGGCCGGGACAGAAATTGGCTGAACAAGCAATTAAAAGGGGCGGGCTGCGCCGGAACAGAGACCGTCTTTCTGCTGCTGTCCAACGGCAGTGATCCGCCCTACATCGTGGAGAAGGAGGGAGAGCCGTGAAAGGGAGCGGGACGGAGGAAAAGCAGCTGGCCGCTGCCCTGGCCTTGCTGCTCCTCCTGCTGGGGTGCAGCCTGGGCAACGCCTGGTACGCCCAAAGGCTCACCGGGGCCATTTCCCGCCCTCTGGAGCAGGCCCAGCGCCTGGCCCGGGCGGACCGGTGGGAGGAGGCGGCGAAGCTGACCCAGGGGGCCTATGACAACTGGAACGGGCACCACTTTTACCTCCACGCCGTGCTGCGCCACTCGGATACCGACCAGATATTGCGCTCCTTTCGGGCCGCGCTGGAATACCTGAAGCTGGAGGAGCTGGATCAATATGCCGCCGCCAACGCAGATCTTGTGGCCCAGCTGGAACTGCTGGCCGAGATGGAGCAGGCCACGCTGGTAAATGTGCTGTGAAGACAAGACGGCCCGGGCGCTGGAGTAAACCGGCGTCCGGGCTGTTGCGCATAGATCAGTCCCCCACAGTGTGGCGGCGGAGGGCTTCGATATAGGACAGGGCGAAGCGGCTGGGGACGGTGCGCTTGTGGAGGAGATAGCCGATCTCCATGTGGTCGTCCACGTCCAGGGGCACGGCCACGATGTTAGGGCCGTTCAGGGTGCTGTTGATGACGCCGCTGCAAATGGTATAGCCGTCCAGGCCGATGAGCAGGTTGAACAGGGTGGCCCGGTCGCTGACCATGATCTCCTTGGCGCACTCCAGGGTGCTCAAGATCTCCTCGGAGAAGTAGAAGGCGTTGTGCTCCCCCTGCTCATAGGACAGCCGGGGGTAGGGGGCCAGGTCGTCCAGGGTGACGGACGGGCGACCGGCCAGGGGATTTGTTTTGCTGACGAACACGTGGGGGCGGGCGGTGAACAGAGAGTGGAACTCCAGCTCGTGCTCCCGGATGACCCGGGTGAGCACCGGGGTGTTGAAGGCGTTGAGATAGAGCACGCCCACCTCGCTGCGCAGCCGGGCCACGTCCTCGATGATCTCATAGGTCTTGGTCTCCCGGATGCAGAAGTCATACTCCGGCCCGCCGTGCTCTTGCAGCAGGTCCACAAAGGCCTCCACCGCGAAGGAATAGTGCTGGGTGGACACGCTGAACCGGTGTCGCCGGGGGGCGGAACCGGTGTAGCGCTCTTCAATCAGGTCGGTCTGCTCCAGCACCTGGCGGACATAGCCCAAAAACTCGTCCCCCGCGGGGGGTGAGGGCCACGCCCCGGTTGGTCCGGCTGAAGATGGTGATGTTCAGCTCCTGCTCTAGGTCATGGATGGCGGCAGTGAGACTGGGCTGGGAGAGAAAGAGGGCCTGGGCCGCGCCGCTGATGGTGCCCGTCTCGGCCACGGCGGTGACATATTTCAGTTGTTGCAGCGTCATGGGATCAGTTGTTGCCGCCGGTGGGGATATAGGGGATCAGGGCGCTGGCCACGCCGGAGATGG